>Ga0181520_10012383_pt1 | contig 10975 bp, 8 predicted proteins | sample PEATcosm2014_Bin_29_FD_132451 | JGI IMG/M metagenome (GOLD analysis project Ga0181520, IMG submission 132451) | Peatland microbial communities from MTU Mesocosm Facility, Houghton, MI, USA - PEATcosm2014_Bin02_30_metaG | ecosystem: Environmental > Terrestrial > Soil > Wetlands > Peat | place...
AAATTACCTGCCACAACGAGCCGATGCAGCTGGTAGAATCACCAGAGAACAAATCCGGGTAGATGAGAGATAAAATCATCCTTCCCCCTAGAATGGAGACGTCATACGGTTCGAAGTTGCGTTGCTCTTGTATTAAAGGGACTTAATGAAAATGATATTGTCGTGATACATTATCCTTGACTATATAAACATCCCGACAACGCAACAGAACCACGGTGTATTTCTCTAAAAATATGCAACTCCGCTGCCAAAGATTCCTGAGAAAAGCCCGGTCCGCGATCCATCAATTGCCGAAAATTATCACCCTGACGATGAACAGGGTAAACCCCACCCCCCCCAAATCCACCCTGATCACTTACCCCCATCCGGGCCCGATTTGAGCCCGGATGACCCTTTTTTGGATCCATCGGAGCCCGTATCGGGCTCCGTTTCCCCACTTTCCAAAATAAGCCCAAATTGGCCGTATTTTTGCAATCGGACGATTTTAATGACCCTCATAAAGGCCCTTTCCTGCTCGTTTCCGGATCAAAACGGGTTTTTGTATGATCCCGGAAAAAGGTGCCAAAAAAAGGCCTCTATGGGCCGATTATGGGCATTATATGGGGCTCAATTTGGGCTTATTTTTGAGAATGAAGGCCATTAAGGGGTTTAAAATTTGAAGATGGCGATCGGGCGGTTTTACGGGCTTATTTTCTCCCGGTTTTTGGAATAAATATCCTAATGCGTATTCGTAACCCGGCATATGCCTGCCCGGCAAAACCGCAATCACACCATTTTTCCTCTGAGTGCGAGATTGCCCCGGCACCATTTTTTCGCGGGAAGACAAAGAGTAATATTAATACACTTACCTTGGAACATCAGCTAACAGGATTTTTCCGGGGAATGCGAAATCTGCACCGGAGTATCAGGAACTTTGCAGGAGATTTAACAAGGGTACGTGAGTCATGTTCGGCAAAAAGACAAAGCAGGATCAACAACAGGGTAACGAACAGGACACGCAGCTGCATGCCCTTCCCGTGGAAGGCGTATTTGCCCGGCTTGGCACCTCTCCCCAGGGACTCTCCTCCGCGGAAGCGACCGCCCGAACGGCAAAGTACGGGCCAAACGATATCTCGCAGGTAAAAAAGCGCCCGATCCTGCTCCAGTACCTGGAGCACTTCAAGAATTTCCTGATCATCATCCTGCTTTTAGCGGCTGTACTCTCCGCGTTTACCGGCGGGGTCACAAGCGCGATTATTATCATTATTATCGTTTTTATCAGCGTCACCATCGACTTTTTCCAGGAATACCGGGCCGGACAGGCAGCCGAGCTCTTAAGAAAAAAGATCATCACCAATGCCTCGGTGCTCCGTGACGGGACCGTGCAGGAAGTCCCCATCTTCGAGCTTGTCCCGGGTGATATCATCTCCCTGTCTGCCGGGGATATCGTGCCCGCGGATGCGCGGATGATCACCGGCCGGGACCTGTATGTGAACCAGTCTGCCCTGACCGGTGAACCCTACCCTGCAGAAAAAATGCCCGGCGTTTCAGATCCTGCAAAACCCCTGGCAGAGGCAGAGAACTACATCTTTCTTGGAACCTCGGTCGTGAGCGGGACCGCGACTGCCGTTGTCACAAAGACCGGCGCTGCAACCGAGTTTGGGAGCGTGGCAAAGACGCTTGTGGCCCGGCCCCCCGAGACCGAGTTTGAGCGCGGCCTGCGGCACTTCAGCTACCTAATGACCCAGTTCGTTTTTGCCCTGGTCATTTTTGTTTTCTTTGTAAACGCGCTTATCAAGCAGGACATCTTAAACTCCCTTCTCTTCTCGGTCGCTCTTGCAGTAGGAATGGTGCCCGAGCTTTTGCCCATGATCCTCTCCCTCAATCTCTCCAAGGGTGCGATTGCCATGTCGGAGAAGGGGGCGATTGTCAAGCACCCGGCCTCGATCCAGAACTTTGGGAGCATGGACGTGCTCTGCACCGACAAGACCGGGACCCTTACCGACAACCAGATTGCGCTTGTCCGGCACCTTGACACGGAGGGAAACGACAGCGAAGAGGTGCTCACCTACTCCTACATCAACAGCACTTTTGGCACCGGCCTCAAAAGCCCGCTCGATGAAGCGGTGCTCAGGTTCCGGCATATCGATATCGGCGACTATACCAAGATCGATGAGATCCCGTTTGACTTTGTCCGGAAAAGGGTCTCTGTTGTCGCAAGAACAAAAGGCGGATCGGTGATCATTGCAAAAGGCGCTCCTGAAGAGGTCCTGCGGATCTGTACAGCCGTGGATAAGGGCGGCCTTATCCAGTCACTGGACGATGAGGCCCGGGCCCGGATCCAGAAGATCTATGACGAGCAGAGCACCCAGGGTTTCCGGACGCTTGCAGTCTGTTACCGCACCCTGACCGGGGACCAGACCGCATTTTCCATAGATGACGAAAAGGAAATGATCCTTGTCGGGCTCATCACCTTTATTGACCCGCCAAAGGAGAGCGCCCGCGAATCAGTAGAACTCCTTGCCCGGTCCGGGATCGAACTCAAGATCCTGACCGGCGACAACGAGCTGGTCACAAGGAAAACCTGCGAGCTGATCGGCCTCCCCATAAAAGGTGTCCTCACCGGAGCCGAGATCGCAAACCTCGATACAGAAGGGCTCTCGCGGGTAGTAAACGACATTACCATCTTTGCGCGGGTAACCCCGGTCCAGAAAAACCGGGTGATGAATGCCTTAAAAAAGAACGGCCACGTGGTCGGGTTCATGGGCGACGGGATCAACGATGCACCTTCCATACGGGAGGCAGATGTCGGGATCTCGGTGGCAAACGCGGTAGATATCGCAAAAGAGTCCGCGGATATCATTCTCCTGAAAAACGATCTCCGGATACTCCATGACGGGGTGATTGAAGGGAGGAAGACTGTGGGGAACACCATGAAGTACATCCTCATGAACACCAGTTCCAATTTCGGGAACATGTTCAGCGTTGCCGGTGCCTCGATCTTCCTTCCCTTCCTTCCCATGCTCCCGATCCAGATCCTGCTCAACAACCTCCTCTACAGCCTATCCCAGGTGGCGATCCCGACCGACAACGTGGATGCGGATTATACCAAAACTCCCAAGAAATGGGACATAGGCTTCATCAAGGACTTCACCATCCTCTTTGGCCCTTTGAGTTCGATCTTCGATTACATCACCTTCTTTATCCTGCTCTATTTCTTCGAGGCCAACTCTGCGCTCTTCCAGACCTCGTGGTTCGTGGAATCGATCTGCACCCAGACGCTGATCGTCTTTGTCATCCGGACACGGGTTGTACCGTTCTATACGAGCAGGCCAAGCAAACTCCTCGTAATCTGTGCAGGAATCATTACCGCTGTCGGGTGCATCCTGCCGTTTACGATCCTCGGGGCATTCTTCGGGTTTGTCCAGCCGCCCCTGACATTCTATGCCGCATTAATTCTCATCGTAGGCGGGTACATCCTTCTCGTCGAACTTGCAAAACGGTGGTTCTACCGGAGATACGCATCCTCTGTTGAGAGAAAGAAAATGCCGAGTGCCTAAAAAAAAGACAATCGGCACGAAAAATTTTTCCCGATGCAGGATTTGCAGATTTCTCTTTTTGCCCGGTTCTGTAACCGGTGTTTCACGAAAGAACCGGAATGCATATATGAACTGACTGACCAGTCAATTTAATCACAGGTGCACCCATGCTCTACCGTACCGTTCCAAAAACCGGCGAACAGCTTTCCGCGCTTGGCTTTGGCTGCATGCGCTACCCGTCAAAGAACCGGGGGATTGATGAAGAGCGGACGATCCGCCAGATCCGCCACGCGATCGATAACGGGGTCAATTATTTCGACACCGCCCCGCTCTACCACCTGGGAAAAAGCGAACCGATCCTTGCAAAGGCGCTCCAGGACGGGTACCGCGAAAAGGTAAAGATTGCAACAAAGCTTCCCCACTGGACGGTCAAGGAGCGTGCCGACATGGACCTGATCCTTGCAAAGCACCTGGCAACCCTCCAGACCGATCATATCGATTACTACCTGCTCCACAGCCTTGCCGGAGAGAGCTGGGAGAGACTCCTGAAGCTTGGGATCCTTGAGTTCCTCGATTCGGCAAAGGCATCCGGGAAGATCAAAAATGCCGGGTTCTCGTTCCACAGAAATTTCGAGGAATTTAAACCAATCGTGGACGGGTACGACTGGCAGTTCTGCCAGATCCAGTACAATCTTCTTGACGAGCACAACCAGGCCGGGACCGCCGGGCTCCGGTATGCCGCAGGAAAAGGACTCGCGGTGATGGTGATGGAGCCCCTGCGGGGGGGAAGCCTTGCCGGCCATGTACCGGACGAAGTGCAGAAGATCTATGACCGGGCACCGGTAAAAAGATCCGCGGCCGAATGGGCCCTGCGCTGGGTACTTGACCACCCGGAGGTGACCGTTGTCCTCTCGGGCATGAACGACGAGGCCCAGATTGACGAGAATATCCGTACAGCAGGTGCGGTCCTTCCCCGGTCACTCACACCCGAAGACCGGGCCATCCTGGACAATGCAAAGGCTGGATTCAGACAGCTCATGAAAGTGGGCTGCACCGGCTGCGGGTACTGCATGCCCTGCCCGGCCGGGGTGGATATCCCGGGTTGTTTTGCATTCTACAATGCCCGCCACCTCTTCCCCAAAGACAAAAATCCGCGTTTCCAGTACATCGGCCACCACGGCGGCCTCTTAAACAAGCCCTCAAATGCCGGCCTGTGCAAGAACTGCGGCAAGTGCGAGAGGGCCTGTCCCCAGCACCTGCCGATCCCCCGGCTCCTAAAGGATGTGAAAGCCGACATGGAGGGCATGGCAATGCTGCTTGTCCCGGTTCTTAAGGGAGGACTCTGGTGCATGAACGCGGCCTCGGGCATCCGCTCGGTCTTTTCCCGGGAGAAAACGTAAATGACCACAGAGGTAAAGCCTTTAGTTATTCCCATCCCGCTTGGCCACGTGAATGCATTTTTGATTCGGGGCACCCGGCCGGTTCTCGTTGATACCGGTTTTCCGGGAAGCACCCCTAAGATCCTTTCCGCCCTGCAGAAAGAGGGGTATAAGCCGTGGGAACTCGGCCTGATCGTGATTACCCATGCACATCTCGATCATACCGGGAGTGCAGCGGCACTTGCCGGCGCCACCGGGGCACCCGTGCTCGTCCACAAAGCTGAAGCGGAATACCTCTCGTCCGGGGCAGGCGCACCGGTTGTCCCGGCGACACTGGCCGGCCGCGTTCTCCGTATGATGATCGGGAAACACGCCCCCCGGCCCGAGCTGGGAGTGACACCGGTGATCCGGATCGATGCACCGTACCGGCTCGATGCGTACGGGATTGACGGCGCGGTTATTCCCACGCCGGGCCACACGAAAGGATCGCTTTCTGTTGATCTTGCAACCGGGGAGTGCATTGCCGGCGATCTCATTACCGGTCTTTTCCCGCCCCGTAAGGCCCGGCTGCCGATCTTTGCCGAAGATACAGCGCTCGCCCGGGAGAATATCCGGGCGCTCCTGGACCGCCACCCGTTGATTATTTATACCGGCCATGGCGGGCCGTTTTCTGCACCGGAGACAGAGGCCCTCCTGAGGTGAGCGGAACGGAACCGGCACACGAGAAACGGGACGCAATTCTCAGAACGGCGCTCGTGCTCTTCTGCGAGCGCGGGTTTTACGGCACGCCGACATCGCTTATCTCCCGCGAGGCCGGGGTGGCAACCGGCACGCTCTTTTTTTATTTTCCCACAAAGGAAGAGCTCATCGACACCCTGTACCGCCAGATCAAGGGAGAAGCCGGCGCGGCTTTAAAAACCGGTATTGACAACGAACCAGCCATACAACAGAAGCTCTGCCGGGTATGGGAAAATGCAATTGCCTGGGTAACAGAAAACCCGGAAAAATACCGGTTCATGGAGCAGTTTGCCCATTCGCCGTTTGTCTCCTCCACCGCACACGAAGAGGGCATGTCCCATTTTCTCTTTTTGCTGGAGCTGATCCGGGAGGGGATACGGAAGGGAATTATCCGGGACTACGACCCTGCACTTCTCTGCTCGATCCTCGCAACGTCCCTTTCCGGGATTGCCCCCCGGATCACTGCAGAAAAAGATCCTGCACAAAAAACCCTTCTTACCCGGCAGGCCCTGGCATTTCTCTGGAACGGGCTTGCAGCACATCCTGATGCCTGCGCCAGCCCAGAAGATCAGGAAACAAAAAAGAACAAACGAGGCAAAAGACCATGAACACACATCTCCCTGCCATTCCTCATTCCGGTGATCCTTTCATGAACAACGTCCCCAAAAAACCCTCCCGGCCCGGGCAGTTACCCCGCTGCCATGCACCGACACCAGACTACCCGTGCCTTCCCACCGGTGGCGTTCCATGAGCGAACACGTGATCGCAGCCACCGGTCTTACCAAGAAGTACGGCGACCTTGTTGCCGTAAACGGTGTCAGCCTTTCTGTGGAGAAGGGCGCACTTTACGGTCTCCTGGGCCCCAATGGCTCCGGCAAGTCCACGATGATTAAGATGCTGACCGGCCAGATCCGGCCTACGGCCGGAACCGCAACCGTGCTTGGGGTTGATGTGCAGCAGGACCCGGTCGGAGTCCGGGAGCGAGTCGGAATCATACCCGAACAGGAGACCCCGCCCAGTTTCCTGACGGCACATGAATACCTGCAGCTGGTAGGCGCAATCCGGAAGATCCCCGATATCGAAGAACGGGCTGCATGGTGGTTTGATTTCATGGACTTTGGGGACAAAAAAGACGTGCTCTGCAAGGATCTCTCCCGCGGCACCCGGCAGAAACTGATGTTTGCCCAGGCCTTCGTCCACCAGCCCGCGCTCGCGCTTATTGACGAACCACTCATCAACTTCGACCCCATCATGCAGCACCAGGTCAAGGACTACCTTGCTGAATACACAAAGAAGGGAAACACCATCTTCCTCTCCACCCACATCCTTGAAGTGGCCGAGGAGATCTGCTCGGATTTTGTGATCCTGCACAAGGGAAACATCCTCCATACCGGTACAGTCGCAAGCCTTGACGCGGAGCACCGCCACCTTGACGATTTCTTCCTCGAACTCATGCAGAGGACCAGGAATGTTTGAGCTCTTCATTGCCATGATAAAAGAGGAGTGGCGGATCCATTCCACGATGTTTGGGAGCATCTCGTTTGCGCTCTTTCCCATCCTCATTTTCTGGATCGCATTCATGGGATCGTTTCTTCTTCCCTTAATGCGCCAGGCGCTCCCGTCAGGAGAACTCTCGATTGTCCTGCACGCGAACTACCTGATGCTTGGCTTTATGGTCGGGGCGTTCGGGCTTCTCGGCTCCGAGGTCATGAACCGGCGCTTCGGACAGGCAAGCCTGCTTGCCTATGCAGCCCGGAGCCTCCCGCTCTCGGAGCGCTTCATCTTTGCAAACTTTGTTATAAAAGACACGCTCTACTACTTTGTCCTCTGGGTGCTCCCGCTTGCGCTCGGATTTCTGCTTGCATCTCCCTTTATCGGCGTGCCTATCACGCTCCCGCTTCTTCTCTCGCTTACCCTCACCCTCGCGTTTCTTTCCGGCCTCTGCCTGGTCTTTTTCCTCTCTTCCCTGTATTCGCGTTCGAAACCGGCACTTGCCGCCGTTCTTGTATTCCTTGCACTTGCAGCAGGGGCAATTGCCCTTGTTACCCACGAGAACCCGGCCCAGCTCTTCCCGCCGGTGATGCTCTTTAATGCATTTTCATGGGCCAATCTCCTCCAGTGCTGTGCCACGATCGTAATCCTCTTTACGGTCTCCATCTGGCTCTTTACCCCGGAGACTGCCGATTCAACAAAACATTATCACGATATGCTCATGCCGCTTGCAAAGAAACTCTCCTTTTTCCCGACACCGCCGCTTACGGCAAAAGACATTATCGACATGTACCGAAGCGGAGGGATGGTAGGCCAGACGCTCTTTTCCTTTGTCATCCCGCTTGTGGTCATCTGGTTCTTTTTGTCGCTCCTCAACGGCTACCTGCCCACTTACGGGGTGCTGCTCGAATTTGCCCTGGTCACCGGTGTGATTGCGTCAACCATGTACACGTGGCTGACCATGTTTGACACCTTCGGGGCCTATGCCTGCCTGCCGGTAAGCGTCCGTACGGTCATAAAAAGCAAGATTGCAAGTTTTACGGTCCTCCAGATCATCCCGGCGGTCTTTGTCGCGCTTGCTGCCCTGCTCTCCGGCCAGGCGCTCTACCTTCTCCCTGCAGTCGTACTCACCCTCTCGGTTTCGTTCTACAGTCTCGGTGTCACGGTCTGGCTGACCGGTCTTTCGCCCAGCGTGATGGTGTACAGCGTTAAAGTGATGGTCACGTACCTTGTCCTTGTCGGGGTGGTGCTTCTTGCACTCTCGGCAGTGGCGTTTTCGAGCCCGTTTGCGGCTCTCGGCGCAGTTGTTCTCTTTATCCCGGCCATCTTCTTTGCCCGGCTCGGGTTTGCAAAATGGGAAGCCCGCGAGCAGCCGGGCTTCTGATCTCTTTTCATGGGAATCTTTCTATGAGAGAAACACAGAATAGCAGGTAAATGTCATTTCCCTCTTCCCTCTCCGTGACCGAGCGCGTCCTGCTCTGCCTTGGGCTTCTGGTCATTATTGTCCTTGGGATAAAAATGACCGGCTCGGTTGTTACCATTCTTCTGGTCGCACTCGTGCTTGCCCTCCTGCTTTACCCGGCAACACGATGGCTGCAGCAGCGGGGCCTTCCCTATCCGGCGGCAGTTGGCATGGTGACACTCATTGCCGTGATCTGTGTCGCACTCTTCGTAGAGCTCACGGTCATGTCCTTTAATGTTATTATCACCGATCTCCCCCTGTACCAGCAGGAACTTGCGCTCAGGCTTGGCGATATCTCGACGTTCCTTGGATCCTACGGTATCAGCACCGGGTTTCTCTTTTCATCCGTACCCAACCTCGCAGCCATTATCCCGGCACTGGTCTCATCACTTGCAAACCTCAGCGCCGATATGATGGACCTTTTCTTTATCGCGGTTACCACGTTTTTCATCCTGCTCGAAGCCCCGCCAATGATTAGCCGGACAGAAGAGATGCTCAAAGAAAGCCCGGAGAAACTCCGGCACCTGGCAAAGATGAGCGGGTTTGTCGTGGATTTCATGGTCGTGCGCACCGAGACAAACTTCGTTCACGGGATACTTTTTGGCGGATCGCTTGCGCTGATGGGGGTGCATGCCGCGGTCCTCTGGGGGATTTTGACCTTTGTCCTTGGCTACATCCCGTACTTCGGCCTGATCCTTGCTGCGATCCCGGCCATCTTCTTTGCCTGGCTCCAGTTTGGAATCTGGGGAGCGGTTGCCGTTGTTGCCATTGTCTGCGTCCTCAACCTGATCGTGGAAAACCCGGTCTTCTCCTACCTTGCATCCCGCAAGTTCGAGATCCCGGCACTCGTTGTCATCTTCTCCGTGATCTTCTGGGGCTGGCTGCTTGGCCTTGCAGGGATGCTCTTTTCCGTTCCCTTCACCTTAATGGTAGTCACGCTCGTTTCGTTCTCCGATGAACTTTCGTGGGTCAACACCCTGCTCGGGCTCGATCCTCTTTTTGTGGAAAAAGAGGGGCGGGGTACATAACTGCGTTGCAGGATCCTGTTTGAGAATCAGGAGGAGTCGAAACCCTTTTGGGAGCAAAAGACAACCACCGGGTATGCTCTCCCGTGAAGAACAGCAGGAGTATGCAGATTTTATCGAATCGCAGGTCCAGGAATTCTCCCTGACTCGCCGGATCCGCCGTAAGATCCGCGGCGTCTTTACCAGTCCCGCAGCAATCGAGACGATCCGGGGGAATTTTATCCGGAAAAGCGAGCCGCGCTTTACCGAATATATCAAAAACCTGTCTGGCCACGACACCCTGATAACCGATCTCCAGATCCGTTATTTCGAGCGGCGGATCCATACGCTGCCAAAAGACACCCTGATCCGGCTGCATGATGAGCTTGAACAAATCGAACAGGTCAGATCTCCTGCAGTACGCGAGCGGCTGCTTGCCCAGTTCTGTAACTCCATCAGCCTGACCTACAGCCTCAACGGCTGGTTCCTCCATATCTTTGCAGAGGAACTCAGGAAAAAACAGGAGTAACCGGACAGGATTGGAAACCTGACGGAAAGAGCCACACCCATCCCGGGAGACTTACCGCGGACCGGAGGATCTCCCGGTCTTGGGCAGGCCTTGCATAATCGCGTTTTTTTGGGACCTGATTTCACGGACTGCCGGAAACCTTCCGGGACAAACGGCAATCCCGTGTCCCGGGGGAGGGGGAAAAATACTGCACCGGATCCCGGATAGTGCGCCCCCGTATGTTCGGTTATGGGCGATGAATTCCAGAGACGCAATTGTAAATTAAACATTCTAAATTGTCTGTTTTAAATTACACATTCTATTTCGCAATTCTTATTTAGTTAATGAAAGTAAATATGATCCCGGGTTATCATGCACATCATGGAAGGATACTTACCCCTGAACTGGTGCATCTTCTGGTATATTGTATCTGCACCGTTCATCATCTATGGAATTTATCTGCTGAACAAACAGGTGAAGGAACACCGTGAGACCCTCTCGCTTCTTGCGGTTTCCGGTGCCTTTATCTTCCTGCTCTCGTCGCTGAAAATGCCCTCTCCGGTAGTGGGCAGCTGCTCCCACCCTACTGGGACCGGGCTATCGACCGTCCTCTTTGGCCCGTTCATCACCTGCGTTCTCAGCGCCATCGTACTTGTATTCCAGGCACTTTTCATGGCCCACGGGGGGATTACCACGCTCGGGGCCAACGATTTCTCGATGGGAATTGCCGGGCCGCTCCTCGGGTATCTGGTATACCGGGTGGCAAAGAAAGTGAATCTGAACATATTCGTAAACATCTTCCTCGTCGCATTTGTTGCAGATCTCTTTACGTATGTTATCACTGCAATCGAGCTTGCCGCGGCCTTCCCGGCAAC
>Ga0181520_10012385_pt1 | contig 10974 bp, 10 predicted proteins | sample PEATcosm2014_Bin_29_FD_132451 | JGI IMG/M metagenome (GOLD analysis project Ga0181520, IMG submission 132451) | Peatland microbial communities from MTU Mesocosm Facility, Houghton, MI, USA - PEATcosm2014_Bin02_30_metaG | ecosystem: Environmental > Terrestrial > Soil > Wetlands > Peat | place...
AGTAACGCAACTGAAAAAGGCCTCGTTTCCTCAATCCACACCCCAACTTTAGGCGGGCTGGGCATCGCGCTTGCCCAATCGGCATTCGCGGGAGGATACGGAATGGAAATTGATCTTAGAAAAGTGCCTTATCAAGGACAAGCACGTGAAGATTACATACTCTTTTCACAATCCAACAGCAGATTTGTGGCCACAATCCTTCCAGAGAACCAGAAGGCGTTCGAAAAGACAATGGGACAGAATGTCTTCGCAAAGATAGGAGTCGTAACGGTAGACAAGAGTCTAAAAATATATGGGCTTAAAGGAGAACGCATCATCAATTCTGACATAAATTCACTGAAATCCGCATGGAAGAAAACCTTAGATGGTATCTAAATGAAAACAAGAGCAAACAAACCCAGAGTCCTCATCCCTTCAGGCCAGGGCTTGAATTGTGAGGAAGAAACTGCATACGGTTACAGAATGCTAGGCGCGGAAGCAGACATAATCCACATCAATGACGTAATAGAGAAGCCCGGCATGCTCGATAATTATCAGATACTCGCCTTCGTGGGAGGATTTTCTGACGGAGACCACATAGCTTCAGGCAAGATACAAGCAAACAGGCTGAGATATAGGCTTGAAGAGCCGCTGAGCAAGTTTATCAGTGACGGTAAGCTAGTAATAGGCGTCTGCAATGGTTTTCAGGCGATTGTCAAAGCAGGAATATTACCAGGATTCGATAAGGAGAACTCAACTGACTCAATGACACTGACATACAACGATTCGGGCAAATTCGAAGACAGGTGGATACACCTAATCGCCAACAGGAAATCGAACTGCATTTGGACAAAGGGCATAGACAAGCTCTATCTTCCGGTAAGACATGGTGAAGGCAAGGTAAGGCTAGCAAACGCAACTGTATTAAAGAAACTGGAAGCATCAAACCAGATAGCTTTGTCCTACATGAATCCAATAACAGGGAAACCTGCATCAGAATCTGACTATCCATACAATCCAAACGGCTCAGTTGCAGGAATTGCTGGGATATGTGACCCAACCGGAAGGGTATTTGGCATGATGCCGCACTGGGAAGCATTCTTGTTTCCTTATAATCATCCAAACTGGACGAGACTAAAGGCAGAAGGCAATCTGCCTAAACAAGGCATGGGTATAAAGATAGCACAAAACGCAATTGAATATGCAAAAGAAAACTTACTACAGGAATAATGGGAGAATAAAATGGAAAAAGACCTTTACAATCCATCAAAGCCTTTCAATGAGCAGACTAGAGAGCTTATCAAATCAACTCAGCCTACTAAAGGACCAATAATAGTAAGTGCTTTTGGTAAACGATTCAAAGTGGATAGAGATCCAAATTACTGGAAAGATTTTTCAGAACTCACTAGTACTGATGGTATAGGCACCAAAGGACTGTTACACTGGAAGATGAATACATTAAGTTATGGCGTCCAGGACGCATTCGCAATGGTAGTCGACGATCTTATCGAAGGAGGTTTCATACCAGTAATCCTACAAAATCATATAATGATGGAGGAGGAGGATACAGTTAAGATACACGCAATAATCAAAAGTCTGGTGGAACTGTGTCAAAATAACAAATGGGAATACGCAAGTAATAAATTCAATCCTATAATCATAAGTGGTGGCGAAACGGCGCCAATAAACACCCTACAAGGCTTTGAGATAGGCATCACCGGAACCGGCTACGTCAAGACAGGCGAGGAAATCCGCATGGAAACTAAAGAAGATGATATAATAATAGGACTAGAGAGCAATGGGATACATTCCAACGGCCTTAGCTTCTACAGAGAAGAATTATTTAATAAGCGCAAAATGAAACTGACCGATAAATTACCTTGGGGCTTAACTATTGGAGAAGAACTAACAAAACCCACAAATATCTACCTGCCTGCAATAAAGGCATTGATAAACTCACTCAAATCGGAGAAGAAAGTAGCCGCAAACGAAATAATTCATGGAATGGTTCACATAACTGGAGGTGGGCTTTCAAAACTAAAAGAGTTAACTCCTAAAAAGGACATGGATATTGAGATCTATAAAAAACACGGATTAAAACCACAAGAAATATTTAGATACGCCTATGACGAATTCAAAGTTACTTCTGAAAAGATGTACAAGCGATTTAACAACGGGATAGGATACACTCTTGCAGTAGATCCATCCTTTTCAAAATATGCCCTCCAAGTCCTAAAGAAATACTTCAAGGCGGAGGAAATAGGTTCTGTAAGAAAGGGAAAAGGCAAAGTAAGGATTGAATCTCAGTACGAACCATTTACGGTAGAATACTAACGGCATATGTTACAGATGTCCAATTTCTGATTCCAGACTCATCATCTTATTTTCCCATCTCTCTGCAATGATTTCTGCCTTCTTTGTGGCTATTCCTAAGTACTTTGACGGATCTTTTATTACAGCCATCTGTCTCAGAGAGAACTTTTTAAGATAAGGCTGCAGGCTTTTGTCCTTAAGCACAAGCGTCGCAAGCGGTACTCCTGTCAAGGATGACCGATCAGCAAGCTTTCCTACGTATTCGTGTGAATTTGGGTAGCCGTATGCCAGAAGAAGGAGATGAAGCGGTTCTGCTATCGCCTTATCCGATCCCATCTTGAAGTTCCTAAGCATGTTTGGGATATTTGGTTGAATGTTCTTCGAAATTCTTATGGCTCTCCTTACCGAATAATCAAACTGGTTCAAGATCTGAGGGATGTAACGCTGGGATGCGGAGTTTGTAAGATCGCGTTGGTGATCAGATATCTGATCAAGATGCATCATGACCATGTATGGCATGGTGGCCTTCCAAAGGCTCTTTATGTTTTCCAGTCCGACAGGGTTCGCCTTATGTGGCATAGTTGAAGATCGTGATATGTCCTTCCCCCTTGGCTGACCCACTTCCGCTATCTCCGGCCTCTGAAGATTTCTCATATCATCGGCCCAGTTGGCAAGGATGGTAAAGCTGCTAATAGTATAGTGTATCAGATCAGTCATGTTTTCCTGCTGTATTATCTGTGTTGATATCTCAGACGGAGCGAGATGCAGTTCTGCAAGGATTTCCTTTTCGAATTCTTCGGGGTTCTCAACAAAAAGGGAAGAAGCGTTGTATGCGCCTACGGCTCCTGCGAATTTTCCATCAAGCCTAGTTACAGCATCCCTTAATTTGAGTATTTCTTTCCCAAAACGGCTTACATACCAGGCCATTGCGAATCCAAAAGTCACCGGCTCTGCATGTTGAAGGTGGGTTCTTCCTATCTGAAGCGCGTTTTTCCACGTCCTCGCTGAATCTATCCAGACTTTTTCAAGCTCAATCATGTCGGGAAGAATAACCTTGGTAAAGGCATCCCTATAGCGTAGCATGTTGGCAGAGTCGATTATGTCGTATGATGTCGCCGTTCTGTGCACACCCGACTGTGCCTCTTTGCTAACCCCTTTCCGAATAAGATTGACTTGTGCTATTATGTCATGGCCAGTTTTCAATTCTTCCTCATACACCGCCTCTGCGGTCACTTGTTCCGAGGCCTTTCTAATCTCTTCTGCAGCCTTCTCAGTTATTATTCCCCTTTTGGCCAATACCTTTGCCAATGCGGCTTCGACTTTAGATTTGTATTTAACATATGCCTCTTCCGAAAGATAGGGAGTCAGTTCCTTTACCGAGTACCTATAATCACTAGGCGAAAAAAGATCGAATACAGAAACCTCGTCCTTATTCAACATATCACCTGAATTTCTGTCCGGTCATATCCTCAAAAAGCGATATGTAAGTCTCACTAGCCTTCTTTACCATATCATCAGGCAGTGGGGGTATATCTGGTTCTGGTTTACCAGTTTTCCTCGCGGAGTAAAGCTTCTCATGGTATCCTGAATTTCTATAATACTGCCTGACAAACTCCTTGCTCCTCTCTACATATCTTCCCTGCTCATACTCCCTAGCATCCCAGAACCTGTCTTCATCTGCAGTTCCAAAAGTGTCTATTACCATAAGCTTCCTGTCCTTGTCAAACGCGAACTCCTTCTTGCCGTCTACATGTATCAGCCCACGCTTTCCAACTCTTGCATTAATCTCCTTGTCTATCTTGAGGCACTGCTCCTTCAATTCATTGTATTCCTTGAGTGTGAGTCCCGAGATCTTCAGCGCCTCTTCCTTAGTCAGGTTTCTGTCGGTCTCTTCTAGTTTTGTGGTAACCTCAAAGAAGGGCTCAGGAAGCGGTTCTGCGGCCTTTATCTCATGGCCAGCAGGAAAACCCAGCTGTTCAGGCTTGACAGTTCCCTGTTTTACCCTGTCCAGAAGTGAGCCATAGACGAAATACCTTACTATAACTTCCAACGGAATCAGATAATTTTTAGTAGCTGTGTTTATCTTTGAATAGTCCTTTATCACATCTACTCTTTTAACCCTCATTGTATTTGGCGATGTGAGTCTAATAAAATCTGAGGCTATCCCCTTCTGCTTTATGAGGTCAAACCAATATGCGCTTGTCCTTGCAAGTGTTTCCCCCTTGTAAGGTATCTTACTAGGGATTATCTTATCAAAAACAGAGATTCTGTCTGAGAATATGAACTCCAACTCATTCTCATTTATCTCGTATACGTCTTTGACCTTTCCCGACCTCAATAATTTTGTCATAGTTAGGACCTATTTAATCTTTGCATCATCTGCCTTGTTCTTGTCTACCATGGCCTTCTGGAATTCAGCAACTCTGTCCTGCAGTTTTGGATTTGCATAAGCAAGGATCTTTATCGCAGCTAGCGCAGCATTCTCAGGTTCCAAGATAACGAGAGGTGTGACTCCACCAGGCATTCGAAGCGAAGAATAGATATCCAAGCCTCCAAATTTTTCAGAATAAGGAGGACAGGCAATAACTATACATCTAGTATTGCAGTCTACAACACCTGAGAGTGCATTGGATCTGCCAGCAACTGTAATGTATACTACATTATCTTTTGACTTTTCATCCTCCTTCAGGAGATCTAGGAGTTCCTTTGGTCTTTTATGCGCCGAAATGACCCTCTTGGTGTACGGAACCTTATGCTTTTCTAAGGTGGACCAGATCTGCTTGGCAAACTCCTCGTCGCTTCCTGAGCCCAAAATTATAACTACTCGTTCAGCCATTTCATCCTCCAATTTAACATTGGAAAGAAACTTATAATAAGCTAATTACAGAGGGAGCGTTGCTCGTGGAAGGGTTTATAAGGGCTTAGACCCTAATCTCATAATAGCTGTCTCTGGTGTTATATTGGTACTCAAAAGAAGCGATATCCAAAAGATTGCTTCGGCATACGATCCTAAGAAAATAACAATAGGAGTTCTTGGTTCTCATTCTGCAGAAGAGGTAGGAATGGCGGCAAAGGCATTCGGCTTCAAAACCGTAGTCATCTGCCAGAAGGGAAGGGAAGACCTGTACACTAAGTATAGCAAGCACCTCTTCGATGTTCAGATAACGCTAGATAAGTTCTCGGATTTGGCAAACAAGGAAGTGCAGGAAAGGCTCATCGAACAAAATACTGTATTCATACCAAACAGGTCTTTCTCTGTTTACCTCGGCTATGATAAAATTGAGAATGAATTCAGAGTTCCTCTTTACGGCACCAGAGGGATACTGAGATCGGAGGAACGTTCTGAGGCAAAGAACCAGTATTGGCTCCTTGAAAAAGCAGGCATAAAGATCCCTAAGAAATTTAGCAAGCCAGATCAGATCGACCGCATGTCAATAGTAAAGGTCCAGCAGAAGGCAAGACCGCTTGCAAGGGCGTTCTTCTACGCCAAATCGGCAGAGGAATACCATGAAAGAAGCGAAGCGATGCTCAAGCAAGGACTGATAGATGCGGAAGCACTCAAGAACGCGCGTATAGAGGAGTATGTTCTAGGACAGAAGTTCAACGCAAACTTCCAGAGCTGGGCACTCAAGCAGGACTTTGACAACTTTGATTTCTTGGGGTTTGATGATAGGAAGCAGACGAACCTCCATGGCGTATTGGACCTCCCTGCAAAGGAACAACTTCTACTTGAAACTACAGTGACAAACGAAGAAGTGGGCCACTACGGTCTTACAATGCTCGAATCGAAGAAACCATTTGTCTATAGAGCTGCCGAAGGGTTTATCCAGGTATGCAAAAAGGAATACCCTCCTGGAATAATAGGACCATTTGCACTTCAGGGAGCCCTAGCACAAAATCCTGACGACCCTAAGAAAGAACTGGCGTTTTATGTGTTCGATCTCAGCCCAAGGGTTCCAGGATCGCCTTCTCTCGGCCCAACATCGCCTGAAATGAGAAGGCTCTCCCTTAAATACTCAAAGACGCTAAGAAAGTATAACATGGATAGGATTGAGTCGCAGATGGACCTCTCAATCCTGGAAATAAAAGAGGCTTCAACCCAAGGCAAATTAGAAGAGGTTGTTACATGATTTCCGCAAAAGAGATAGCAGACATACTTTCAAAATACGACAGGAATGAGATCAAGATAGGGACACTATGTTCACATTCGGCACTCCAAATATTTCACGGGGCCAAGCAGGAGGGGTTTAAAACTGTAGGAATCTGCACAAAGGATAGGATGTCGGTATACAACGCATTTCCAAAAGCCAGTCCTGACGAGTTCATAATGGTCGATAAGTTCTCAGATGTGCTTAAGGAAAAACACCAGGAGGAACTCCGCCAGAAGAATGTTATAATAATACCACACGGATCCTTTGTGGAGTATGTAGGACCTAAGAACATCGAGGAGAAATTCCGTGTACCTATGTTCGGCAACAGAAAGACGCTCGAATGGGAAGGCGACAGGAAGAACCAGAGGAAATGGCTTCAGAAAGCCGGCCTCAGGTTACCGAAAGAATACAAGAGCATCTCGGAGGTAAATAAACAGGTATTCGTCAAGTTCTCAGGAGCAAAAGGAGGAAGAGGTTTCTTTACCGCAAGTTCAGAGGATGAAATTAAAGAAAGACTCGCTCAGAAGGTATCCTCAGGTGTCCTAACCAAAGCCGACTCCATGAAAATCTCGATTCAGGAATTCCTGCCAGGCGTCAGATATTACTTCCAATATTTCTACTCTCCATTCGAAGAATCGGTAGGACAACTGGATATCGGGCGTGTCGAACTGCTAGGCATCGACAAAAGGCTTGAAGTCATTGATGAGGCATATCGCGGTCTGCCTAATGTACCAGATGAATTCTTTGACTACACAATTACTGGAAATCAACCAGTGGTGATAAGGGAAAGTCTCCTGCCTGAAGTGATGTCAATGGGCACTAATACTGTCAAAGCCTCTCTAAAGCTCTTCCCACCAGGAATGCAGGGAGCATTCTGCCTTGAAACGGTCTATCATCCTAGGACAGGATTTACTGTCTTTGAAGTTTCAGCGAGAATAGTTGCAGGCACAAATCTTTATCCTGAAGGCTCTCCATACTCCTCATACCTTTTCAAAGAGCCCATGTCTACGGGAAGAAGGATAGCAAGGGAAATAAGGCTGGCAAAGGATAATGGAATACTGGAGAAAATAGTTTACTGAAAGCGAAACACACGGAAATGGGCAATTTTACCTCAGAACAGGAAACGCGTTATAACTGATATTGTCACTCTAGATATATAATATTTTACCTTTTTTCTTACTCTGAAGTTTTCCATAGAAAAACCTTTTATATGTAAATTGAGCCAATTATATGGCATTCAGTTAAGTCATCTAGCATCAGCAGGCTCAGCTTCAGAACTATTCGGTCTAAGTGAAACCATGCAACATATTTTGTCCCAAACACCGCGTTTAATGGAAGCATCTAGACAAACTTCCGCTTCGTCACAAATTCAATCACCGGCCATAATAACCCAAGCCTTTCCTGAATTCCAAAGAGATCCGAAAAGATTTCTTAGAGAAGATCCACTACTAAGGCAAGTCTTCAGAGAGGCATTAAGGGGAGTCCAAACACTTGGCGAGGTCAGAGAAGGTGTCTTATTTCCAGTCTGCGATATCCTTAGAGAAAAAGTAGGAGTGGAAGTATTAGCATTCGTAATAGCTCAGATTACCACAAGAAACATAAAAAATCCTAAAGAAATACATTATAGGCTTAGAAACGACCTCAGGCATCTGGCATGGACTAAAGCTGCCATTAGGTTTATTCAAGAGAAGCAAGGCAAGAAAGCTTTTGTATTTTCTTCCGCAACACTTTTAGGCATACTTCTCCCCGAAGACTTAACAAGTAGAGACTTAACTAAAATCCTCAAGGTACATGGGCTTAACGGCGAAGAGATCCAAGCCGTATTCGACTATCAACCAGAAACTAGAATAATAAACAAGCTTAAGGAGCAGGGCCTGGACGATCCCGCAATCCAGATGAGGTTCAAAGAGCATTGTGATGATATTCTATTAAACACACCAGTTACCGATATCATCCCTGTAGGAAAGGTACACAGATCAAATGGCTGTAGATTTGAACTCCAAAAAGCAGAAGAAATTGGAGAGACAAGGGAGATAAGAGTGCATAAAGACGCCCAAGACTATCCTCTTTTTATTCAGATAGCAGAGCAAATTCGTTGCTTTAAGAGGGAACCTCATATACCTGTTGGCTTTATAGACCAACTTACGGCGATTCTAAGGACAGCCGCCATGAGCTACGAGTCATTCTAACTCAAAGGAAAAACCTGTAAAATTAGCCGCTTACTTTTTCCCTCATGTCTATAACATCCATTGCCTCTTCTCCTGTTCCAAGCAATGTTACCGGGACGCCTATCTCCTGCTCAACCTCCTCAACCCACTTCTTTGCTTCGTCCGGAAGCTTGTCCCATTCCCTTACCTTGTAAGCATCCTTGAACTTCACGTCAAGCTTGGTTATCGCCACCTGGGTTGCAGAGTTTATCCTTGCCACATCCTTGGCAATCTTCGAGTTGAAGTGAGCGATCCTCCTTGCCCTTCCAGTTACGGTGCCAAACTCCTGGATTCCAAGCCTCTTGGCTTCTTCCTGCGAAAGCTCGCCCTCAAGCGGCCCTCCACCAACCCTGCTTATGAAAGCCTTGAAAATGACTATCACATTGTCAACGTACTCGGGCCCTACCCCCGCCTCGCTGAGCACTCCCGAAGAAGTTGTATTTCTGCTGGTAACATATGGATACTCTCCATGGAAAAGACTTAGGAAATGTCCCTGGGTACCCTCAATATGCACTATCTTATCCTCATCAAGCGCATCAAGTATCAACTCCGGCACATTATTCATGAACTCAGCCAGCTCGGGGTAATCCTTCGCGAGCTTTAATTTCCTAAGGACCCTCTTCGATTCCGCATATCCGACGCCCTGCAGCGTGCTTCCTACGGCACCGCTAAGGAGAGAATCATTCTTCTCGTCAGCTACCTCCTGGTCCGTTATCACTCCCGTATGCGGGTCTATGATGAGCCTGTCCCTTGACTTTGTCTCTTCCAGCTCCTTGAAAAGCACATCCCTCCTTATCAGGGCGCCAGGAGCTATGGCAAGCTTGGTCTTGCCGTTAACGAAAGCGGACGGCATAGTCCTAAGCCCGTATTTTCTCCCTTCGTAGACTATGGTATGCCCGGCATTTATGCCACCGGTCCTAACCGCTATCTCAGGCATGTCCTTGAATGCTAGGTAAGAAGCGATTTTGCCCTTCCCTTCGTCCCCATAAAAACCTCCTACTAGTATGTCAAGCATTAATTCTACCTCCGAATAACTCTAATCCTTCAAGACATAAAAAGATAGCGGTTGTCCTGTTCGCCGGCTCACAAAAGGATAAATTCCTTCTGGTTCAAGGGATACTGGGAGTAGAATGAAAGAGAGACTTACGATAACGCTGGATCAAGAGCTTTTAAAGAAACTAGACGCCACCATAGACGGCGTCAATGTAAGAAACAGATCCCATGCGATAGAAAGGCTTCTGGACATAGTGCTCGCGCAGACGATTCCTAAGAAGGCGGTAATACTTGCCGGAGGCCACACCGTAAGCATAAAAGGCCAGGCAGACATGCCAAAGCCCATGCTGATGGTCAAGGACAAGCCAATCCTCGAATACGTGATAAGGGAACTCAAGAGGAATGAGATAACCGACATATTGATAGCCATAGGAAAAGGCGGGGAAAAGATAACCTCATATTTCAAGGACGGTTCGCTGTTCGGAGTCAAACTGAACTACATAAAGGAGGATTCGCCAAGGGGAACCGCCAACGCCCTTGACCTCTCACGCGGATTGGTGGGAAACACCCCGTTCTTCGTAATCAACGGGGACAACATCTTCAGGATAAACCTGATAGAAATGTATAAGCAGCACATGAGCACAAGGGCCGAGGCGACCATAGCGCTCTCGCCCGCTGACATAACCACCGAATTCGGCGTTACAAGCCTGGACGGCTTCAAGGTAACCAGCTTCCTCGAGAAGCCGGAAGACGAAAAGGGCAAGCTGGTAAGTGCGGGTATATACATCTTCAACAGTAGCATATTCGACCTCATCGAGAAGGAGAGTTCAGATCATATAATGCTTGAAAAACACATCTTTCCCAAACTTGTAAGCTCCGGAGACCTATACGGATATGCATTTTCTACTCCATGGTACCCACTCGAAACAAAGAGGCTTGAAGAGAGCATTAAAAAGCTGGAAAGGATAGTCAGCACACTAAATAAATGACCAAGCAAGAATGACCGGCTATAAAAATGCTATTTCTCCAGCAGTGTCTTCTCCGCTTCCTTAAAAATCTCCTTGGCGAATCCCACTATCCTATCTAGTTCCTTCCTATTCTTGGCTTCCGCAACCAGCCTTATGACCGGCGTGGTGTTTGAGGCCCGGAGTATAAACCAGCCTCCATCAACAATCGCCTTCACACCGTCAAGCGTTATTGTTCTGTATCCCTTTCCTGCCAATATCTTCCTGACCTCATCTATTGTTCCGAATTTGAGGTTGTCTTCAATCCCCAATTCTAAATCCACGGTTTCATATCTGGGGATCTCATCGAAAAGCTGGGCCAGTGTC
>Ga0181520_10012389_pt1 | contig 10971 bp, 3 predicted proteins | sample PEATcosm2014_Bin_29_FD_132451 | JGI IMG/M metagenome (GOLD analysis project Ga0181520, IMG submission 132451) | Peatland microbial communities from MTU Mesocosm Facility, Houghton, MI, USA - PEATcosm2014_Bin02_30_metaG | ecosystem: Environmental > Terrestrial > Soil > Wetlands > Peat | place...
CGGTGGTCATGAACGTACCCAGATCGGCGGCATGATCGTTCATGAGCGTCACGACTTTGGTGAGATTGGCGTAACTGGATTTGCGCAAATTGTCGGCCACAATCGTCGAGGCGATGTTGACGCTGTTAAGCACGTTGCCAACATTATGCAAAACGCTGGTGGCCACCTCGGCCATTCCGGCCTGGCGCGACGTGTCAATCAAGGCCTTGTGGGTTTTCTCGATTTCTATTTCCATGCGCTTGCGCTCGCTGATCTCGGCTTGAAGCTCACGCGTGCGCCGGTGCACCTGCGTCCGCAGCGACCCAATCCAGGCCAGCGCCGTTAACAGTACCAACCCCAGTCCGCCCAGCAGCCAGAAGGCGTGCCGGGACGTCCACCAGGATGGACGCGCCAGAACCAAGATGTCCGCCGGCGAATTCAAATACATTTCAAAGCTGCTGACGATCTGGCCAAAATCCGGCACGGCATCGGCCTTGTCCTTGGCGACTCCCTCCAGGCGTACCCGACTGCCTACGGGCAGAGAAAACAACCCCTGGGGATCGCGCGGAAGATAGGCGCGAAAAGGTGTGTCGGTCGCGTCTTGTTGCAGCTCCAGTATCTGGACGGATTCATTGGCGCTGAGCCCAAGCAAAGTGGCCTCCACCACGCTCCGGGTGCCGTCCTGGTTGGTTTGCGTATCGTCTGCGCTCCACTGTTGCACGTTGATGGGATTGGACGACGGCAGGGGCGCCCGTCCGTTTTTTTTGATCACCGCTTGAACCAATTTTGGCATCAACCCGTCGAGTGCGGGCATGCCCACTGCTTCCACCACATCGCCTGGGACAACCTCCGTCTCATCACGGGGAATGACGCAGACCGCCTCCGAGTTGGTCTGGACAAAGAGCATCTGCGATTCCTTGTACGTCACGATACCGGCTATTTTCCGGAACGGAGTTCTCAAGAAGGCTCCTCTGGGATTGGGTAGCAGCAGGCTGTCAATCGCACTGGTTGGGAGGTTAAAGGGGTTTTCGGGACTGGCCTGAATGGTTTCCACCCAGTCAACCGACGGAACCAACAAACGCACCCCCACACGTTGCTGGCGAATGACGAGCGGCTCACAAACCCCGCTCACCCGCACCAAGCTGCCGAGCACCCGATCCTCCCCTTTCCAATCCCTTTCGTTGACCCACACGACCAGTTGTCCGCCGTTGGCGCGCAGCCATAGATGCTGTTTCTCAATCGCCGTAACGACGCCGTCAAGCTGCACCCATTTCCCATCGCAACTGCCGGTCTGCAGATCATCCAGTGAGGTTTTGAGCGGTTCAGGCATCTGGCCTTTGCCCAATATCTTGACAAAATTCGAAGGCATTATCCCCAGGCCATTGACTCCCCCGATGGTTCCTTGAACCTCGACATACGTGCCTTCCAGCCTTAGATAAGGGTTTACGCCTGATTCCACTTGCAATTGCACATAAATGGCGTCCGGACCATTTTGCAAATACCAGCCACCCAAACCGAGATCAACAAAGGTGATTACCCCGCGAACTTTGACTCTGAACACGTGGTCGGGCTGATTCTGGTAGGCCTCAATGGCTTGATGGATGGTCGTCAATTCGTTGGTTGCCCCAAGTTGAACCACTGGCCGGGCCGACGGTGACAGCACCGCGACATCGTCAGGTCCGGCAACCCAGATCACACCGGGGTATGACCGGCCCTGTTCATCGAAAACCGATCCGATCACTCCCCGGACGCAGAGTCGCCGCCCGGCCAGAACTGGCAGCGGAACGTGGCGTGGATTGAGAATTTTCACCACCAGCCTATGGGCGCCGTTATCGGGCACCAACCGCAACGAGGAATATAGGGGGCCTTCGGATACCGTTCCGGCTGCGCCGGTCACGGAATCAAAGCTGAAAGGGAGCTGGCCATCCACGTCTGGTACTGACTGGATCTTTGAATCATTCACGAGCGATCCCAGAACCATCAAGTCGGGATCTTGCACCAGTGGGTATTCCTTGCCGAAGCGCAGACGGCCGGTTAACCGTACCCGGTCGCCCGGCTTGACCTCTGGAATGGGCGCTTCAAACTGGAAGATCTGAAAGCCGCTTTTATCCAGAAATCCCAGCGATTTTGCATCTGCGCAAACGGCGATTCCTTCCAGTTGAAGTTTCAGCATCTGGGGCAAAGCGGGTTGAATTCCCAGGGCGGAATCGGCACGGATGACCGGCTGCTTTTCTCTGCGGGCAAAATACCATTGCACCCAGCTGGACCGCGTGGCGCTTCCGGCAAAATCCAGCCACTTGGTTTGGGCATCACCGTCGAACAAATTTTCGACCACCTCGGCAAATTGCGGATTTTCTCCCCGGGCGGACACCACCAAAGAAAACTGCTCATCGGCGGGGTCGTCGGCATATACCGGTTCAATCTCAGCCAGTTGGATTGAATTGGCATTGGTTGGATCCCACACCGAATCAAACTGCAGCCGGTACATCGCAAAGGCTTTGGGATGGGCCAGGGTAAAGGTGCGTTTCTGACCACGGCTGGAAAACTGTTCATGCTGGCGCACATCCAGCGTTTCCCAGTTGGTTCCGCCCTGGTCGGCGCCAAGCAGGCGCCAGTCACGCGGATCACGATCGCCCCAATCACTGGCCGATACCAACGAATAACTGGTCATGGTGCGAACCAGATTGCCCGCGGGAGGCATCGCGGTTGAATTTTTACCACGATTGAGCAAACGATTGAACTGATTAAAATTAATCAGGGGCAGCCCCTCCACTTGCGGCAGGCATTGCCACTGAATCCAGACATTCGTAGCAGTGGGACCAACAAAGCAAAGCCACTTGGACTGGTTGTCATGGTCAAAGGCCATTTCCGTTTTTTCCATCGGCGGATTTTCCCCGGAAGCCGAAATAACCATGGAAAAGTGCGTGTTCGGCTGTTGGTCTGAATACAGGGGTTCCACTTCCGCCAGTTGCATCGCATCGCCCAGGCTTCTGGCCTGTATTTGGAGGCGATACAGTGCAAAATTGGATGGTTTGGCCAGCTTAAAAACCCGTCGGTGAAGCCGTGCGGAAAAGATTTCGTTCTGGCGGACATCCACGGTTTCCCATGTCAGCCCCCCGTCATTGGAGCCGAGCAAAACCCAGTCCTTGGGATCACGCGTGGGAATGTCGTTGGCGGAAGTCAGGGCGTAACCGGCAAGTGTCCGCGCTGCCCTGGTTGCCGAGGCCGTGAGATTGGACGAGATTTGCGGTAATTTTTCCAACAGCAGCGTCGGGGTGGCCAGCAAATGGGTGACTATTCCCAGCTGGCTGACATTGGTCATCAGCAGTTCCGAGCGGCGGACATATTCGCACTGGATCCAGCAACCGCCGTCCTTGAAGGGAGCATAGTCAAGCCATCGGGTCTCGACATCCCCGTCAAACGCATTGACCGCCGCCCCCAGCAAGGGATGCTCTTGGGAGGACGTTATCTGCGCTTGCAAATCGGTTTCCTTGGCCACGCCCACTACGGGTCCCATTAATTCAATCTCCGCCAACCCAACCCCAAGGGGGGCATTCGCCACATTCGCATCCACTTGCAACCGGTAAATCCGGTAGGGGGTTTGATTGGAAATTTTAAACACCCTGCGGGTGCTGGGACCGGTTGATTGTTGGTTCACGCGCTCATCCAATTGATTCCAAGTATGACCATCATTAGAAGCCAACAGGTGCCAGGCACTGGGGTCGCTTGTAGGCCATGTGTCGGGAACTGAAGTCAGTGCGTAGGAGGTCACGACGCGGGCAGGTGCGGGCGCAAGCTCCTGCCCAAATGCCAAAAAGCAGGCGAGAGCCTGCCAAATGAACAGCGGCCATAGCTTTTTCATGCTCATCTATTGAATCATTCGCAATATCGGCAGAATTGGGAATTCCTTAAGCAAAATGCTCCAGCTGAGGGCGAAAACAACAGAGATCATTCCGCTGTCTTTGCATTGATATTGAGTATCTGAACCACGACTTCTTCCGCTGCCCGCTCAACAGCCTCGTCCGTTGTGCCGGCCAAAGCAGATCCGCCAGATGATTGACCGTCGGCTTCAAAGGTTTCAATCTGATTTCCGGAGTTCAAATCCGAAACCGTCACTTGTACCCGGATTTTTGCCCGCCCTGCCATCGCCCCAGCCCATGATCTCTTATCTTTCGAAACCTCTTTGATTTCAATGATCTGGGCGTCAATTGTGATTCCGCTTCCAGAACCCAAATCAGCCTTGTTTGCAGCAACTTCCTTGAACATTTGAGAATCCCTCAAGTCAGAAACTAGCGCGTCGTTTAGCCTCTGTTTTTCCGGTTCCAAATCCTTCAATGAACTCGTGCAGTTAACCAGGATCAAATCCAGGTCAAATGGCTTGGCCGTGATTGGGCTGGCGTTGTGGATTGAGCCGGACGATACGCAGCCCGCCAAATTTAACACCACCAGCAACAATCCGATGAATTTTACGGATTTCATTAAACACGGAGTTTGATCAATTCCGCCCCCATTTGCGTAACAGGAAGGAACCATATTCGAGACACTTGCCAATAATTTGTTGAGGTAAATTGGCTGTCCGACATGGATTCGAACCATGAATAACGCCTCCAAAGGGCGCTGTGTTACCATTACACCATCGGACAAACCGGCATAAAAACTAGCCGCTTTGCCGCCCTTAAGCAAAGTCAAAATCGCTTCCGGGCGCATCTCATTTTGGACCACCCTTTTATTTCCCCCTAAAGACCCCCCCCGTTTTCCCCGGTTCAAAGGAAAAACCTTCGCACGCCCTCGCACCTTTGCGCCTTTGCGTTAAAAAATCTTCCGAAAATCGCATTTTCCGTTAGCGGCTACGTGGCCTTTCTGGAAAATGCGTTTAACGTGGTGGTTGAATGCGAGACCATATATTACAAACAAATCGGCTGACACCCGGCCAGCCCCGGACCAGACGCCCCCCCCCCAGGTTGGCTGCGCCACGGTCGCGACGCGGCCAGTTTTCACCCAACTCGCCGTCACCCGCCCCAAATCAAGGCCAGTCACGGTGAATCAAGGTCAATCAAGGTCAATCAAGGTCAAAAAAAACAGGCCAACCGGAACGGGGACCCCCAATTCGAACTTCGGATTTCGGGATTCTTTCGGATTTCGGGGACTCGAACTTCGGATTTCAGAGCGAATCCGGGCGAATCCGAGTGAATCAAACCGATCAAGGTCAAAAAAATTATAGAAACACACCTGCTCACGGATGTTTTTTGCTCAAGTCCAGCGAACTTCCGCCGATTTATGCAGGGAAGATAAATGCGCCAATGTCGGCCCACGTTCGACCGATAACAGCAGCATTTTGCAAAATCCGCACACAACCAAGCCATGAGGCGCAGATGACTGAAGTCAAACCATCCCTGTTTACCCAGCATAACGGTTCCCGTTACCGGGCGCCGGTTGATCTCCAGGCCACCCCGGACGCCGGAATGCGTTTTCTGGTGGTGGGCGCGTGCCTGGCCCAGGCGTTCCCGGACGTGGCGGCGATGATCAATCCCGCCTTCAAGGGCGACTTCATCCTGTTGAACAATTTTGATTCATTCCCGGAAATCCCGCCGGAGCAGGCGGCGCAATACGATTTCCAAATCGTTCATCTGCCGCTCAGAACCATTCTGGGCAGCGAATATTTCCGCCTGCCGGACGACGTGGCCCGGCACGAGGAATTTTTGCGGCAGACCCAGGATTATCTGGCGCGTTATTTGGCCGGAGTCGTCAAACTGAACACCGACCGCAAATTGCTCACGTTTGTCCTGGGCTTTCTGGTGCCGCAACAGAACCCGCTGGGCCGGTTCCAGCCCCGCTACGATCTCCGCAACGTGATGCACTTCATCGAGCGCCTCAACCAGTTTCTGGCGGCGGAAGTGGCCAAACTCCAAAACGCCTGGTTCGTGGATGTGGATCAGGTGTCTGCCAGCATCGGCAAGAAAGCCTGTCAGGACGACATGGTCTGGTCGTTCACCCACGGAACCAGTCTCAGCGATGGCGACCACGACCACGACCTGAACCGGATCGAGCCGCCGAAGTCCATGCAACATCATTATTCCGCCCGCTGGCTGGAATTTTTTGAGGCGCTCCTGCATGAAGTTTTTGCAATGTATCGCACGCTCAGGCAGCGCGATGCCGTCAAGCTCGTCGTGGTGGACCTGGACGACACCTTGTGGCGTGGCGTGGCGGCGGAAGGCACGCTGGGCGTGCTGGAAGGCTGGCCCATGGGCTTTATCGAGACCCTGCTCATTCTGAAAAAGCGCGGCGTTTTGCTGGCCATCGCCAGCAAAAACGACGAACAGTTTATCCGGGCGAACTGGGACCAGATTGTCCAGGGCCAGATTGCTTTGACGGATTTTGCGGTGCATAAAATCAATTTCCGCAGCAAGGCCGAAAACCTTGCGGAAATTCTACAGGAGCTCAACCTGCGACCGCAGAACGCCGTGATGGTGGACGACAATCCGGTGGAACGCGCGGCCATTCAGGCCGGGCTGCCGGGCGTGCGCGTGCTGGGCCGTCATCCCTATTACCTGAAACGCATCCTGCTCTGGTCGGCGGAAACCCAGCAGCCGGTGATTACCGCCGAATCCAGCCGCAAAACCGAGATGGTTCACGCGCAATTGCAGCGCGAATCCGAGCGCAAGACGCTTTCCCACGCGGAATTTCTCCAGACGCTGGAACTGCGCCTCTCGCTTTCGGTCCTTCATGCCACGGGCGATCTGCATCTGACCCGGGCGCTGGAACTGTTCAACAAAACCAACCAGTTCAACACCACGGGCAGGCGCTACACGCTGGAGGAGTTCCATCAGAATTTCGCCGCCGGTTACGAACTTTACGTGGTTCAGGCCAGCGACCGCTTCACGCAATACGGCCTCGTCGGCGCGGCCTGGGTGCATAAAAACTGCCTCACCCACATGGTGATGAGTTGTCGCGCCCTTGGGTTGGGCATTGAAGACGCCTTGCTGGCCTGCATCGGGAACCGGCTGGCCGGGCAAAATATCGAAACGATTCTCGGCGCCTTGCAAACCACCGATGCCAATACCGCCTGCCGCCAGTTTTACAGCCGGAATGGCTTCACCCAGTTGTCCAGCAACCCCGTCCTCTGGTCGCGGCTGTTGACCGCGCCGCTGCTGGTCCCGCCGCACATTTCCCTGACGGTATCCGGAATCGAAGAACCGGCCGCGACGGCAGAGATTGATCTCGGCTTGCAGGCCATTGGCGAAGTGGTTCCGCTGGGCGTAGCCTGACCCGATGCTTGCAGCCGCCGGGGTGACGAGGGTTAAGCTAAAAAATCGCTCCTTCCTGCACATCGGGCACATCTCAGTTTTAGGAAGTGATTGGGGAAAGTCGCCCCTAACGGGGCTGCTAAAACGCGGTTCGAGGGGACTGCGTTACGCTCTCAGCGCCGTAGGCGCGGTATATGTGTAGTCAAATACCCGCCAAAAGCGCCAGCCCCGTTAGGGGCGGCATAGTCCGCGTACAAAAAGTGAGGTTGCCCCCCACTTCAGGGGTTTACTTTTGGATTTGTGTGTTAGAATAATGCTCACAATAAAGGCGGGTTATATATCCAAAGGTAAATTGTCATGACACAGGCTCCATCCTCGAACACTGCGGAAAAAGACCGCCTCGCGGAATGCCGGGCAGGCCGTCAGCACTGGCAGCGCTGGGGTCCGTATCTGTCCGAACGGCAATGGGGCACCGTGCGCGAAGATTATTCGCCCGGCGGCACCGCCTGGGAATATTTCCCGCATGAGCACGCGCGCAGCCGCGCGTATCGCTGGGGCGAAGACGGCCTCGCCGGTTTCAGCGACGACTGGCAGCATCTCTGTCTGTCGCTCGCGTTGTGGAACGGCCAGGACCCGATTCTCAAGGAACGCCTTTTTGGCCTCAGCAACGCCGAGGGCAATCACGGCGAGGATGTGAAGGAACTCTATTACTACCTCGACGCGACCCCGACCCATTCCTATCTGAAATTCCTCTACAAGTATCCGCAGGGGGCATTTCCCTATGGCCGGCTCGTGGAGGAAAACCGGCGGCGCGGCGCGGCGGAACCGGAGTTTGAGCTGCTCGACACCGGTTTGTTCGACGCGGACCGTTACTTTGATGTGTTTGTGGAATACGCCCAGGCTGCGCCGGATGACATTCTGATGCTGGTCACCGTACATAATCGCGGGCCGGAGACGGCGAAACTGACGCTGCTGCCACAGCTTTGTTTTCGCAATACCTGGTCCTGGATTTCCAACGGCCATAGACCCAGCTTCGCGGCTGACCACGGCGGCGTAAAAATCGAGCATCGCGAACTGGGCAATTTCCGACTCGCCTGCGACGGCGGCCCGGCGCTGCTTTTTTGTGAGAACGAAACCAATGTACGGAGGGTTTATGACCAGCCCGGAGCCAAAGGCTTTTTCAAGGACGCCTTTCATGACTATGTGGTGGCCGGAAATAAATCCGCGGTGAATCCCGCGCAAACCGGCACCAAGGCGGGCGCACTTTATGAACTGACGGTGCCGGCGGGGCAGTCGGCGTCGGTGCGGTTGCGGCTCGCGAAGTCAGACGCGCCGTCAGCGGGCCAGCCGTGGGCCGATTTCGATACGGTCATGGCGGGGCGACGGAGCGAGGCGGATGTATTTTACGTCGGGTTGCAACAGGCGGTCAGCGAGGCGGATGAACGGCTGGTGCAGCGCCAGGCGTTTGCGGGCATGATCTGGAGCAAGCAGTTCTTCCACTACGATGTGCCGCTCTGGCTGCGGGGCGACCCAACCCAGCCGCCCCCGCCGCCAGCGCGCAAACACGGGCGCAACGCGGATTGGAAACATCTCAACAACGCCGACGTGATTTTCATGCCCGACAAATGGGAATATCCCTGGTTCGCCGCGTGGGACCTGGCGTTTCATTGTCTGGCGCTGTCGGAAATTGATGCCGAGTTTGCCAAGGGCCAGCTCGTCTTGCTGATGCGCGAATGGTATATGCACCCCAACGGCCAGTTGCCGGCCTACGAGTGGGCCTTCGGCGACGTCAACCCGCCGGTGCATGCCTGGGCGGCGTTCCGCGTGTTCCAAGTTGATCGCCGGCAGCGCCAGGAATTCAATCCGGCGGACACCGGCGACCTGTTTTTTCTGGAACGCGTGTTTCAAAAACTGCTGCTGAATTTCACCTGGTGGGTCAATCGCAAGGACGCAGAGGGCCGGAACATTTTTCAAGGCGGCTTCCTCGGGCTGGACAACATCGGCGTGTTTGACCGCAGCAAGCCGCTCCCCAGCGGCGGCTTCATCAATCAGGCTGACGGCACGAGCTGGATGGCGATGTATTGCCTGAACCTGTTGCGCATCGCGCTGGAACTGGCCCTGCACAATCATGTCTATGAAGACATCGCCTCAAAATTTTTTGAGCATTTCCTCGCCATTGCCACGGCCATCAACGGTCATGAAGACGGCACTTTGGGACTCTGGGATGAAACCGACCAGTTTTACTACGACCACCTCAATCTGCCGGACGGGGAAAATGTGCCGATGAAAATCCAGTCCGCCGTCGGCCTCATCCCGCTGCTGGCCGTCGAGGTGCTGGAGCCGGAAATGATCGCCAAGCTGCCGGGTTTCGCCGAACGCATGGAATGGTACCTGAATCATCGCCCCGAACTGGCCAGTCTCATCTCGGACTGGAAAATTTGCGGAACCGGAGACCGCAAGCTGCTTTCCTTGCTGCGTGGCCACCGCATGAAGGCGCTGCTCAAGCGGATGCTGGACGAAACCCAGTTTCTTTCCGGCCAGGGCGTGCGCTCGCTTTCAAAATTTCACGAGCAGCACCCGTTCCGTTTTGCGACCGGCGGCCAGAGTTATGAAGTGGGTTACTGGCCGGCGGAATCCCGGAGCGGTTTGTTTGGCGGCAATTCCAACTGGCGCGGTCCGGTGTGGATGCCCCTCAATTTCCTGATCATCGAATCGCTCCAAAAATTCCATCACTACTATGGCGATGATTTCAAGGTCGAATGCCCGGCCGGTTCGGGAAAATTCCTCACTCTCAATGAAGTCGCCGACGAACTGACGCGCCGCCTCACGAAATTATTTTTGAAAGGCGATGACGGCCAGCGTCCGGTCTTGAAGTATCACCCCAAGCTGGCGACCGACCCGCACTTCAAGGATTACATTTTGTTTCACGAATATTTTAACGGCGACACCGGGAGCGGCCTTGGCGCATCGCATCAGACCGGCTGGACCGGCCTGATTGCCAAACTGCTCCGGCCCCGGAAAAAACCGCCGGCAACGACCACGAAAAATCCATGAGCACACCCGTGGCGGCGTCTCGTAGGAGCGCCGCTGATAAAACAACCCCTGGAACACAGGAAAGACCATGAGCATGAATCACTACGACGTCATCATCATCGGCAGCGGTGCGGGCGGCGGCACGCTGGCGCTCAAGCTCGCCCCTTCCGGCAAACGTATTCTCATCCTGGAACGCGGCGGCTATCTGCCGCGCGAAAAGCCCAACTGGGACGCGACGGAAGTTTTCGTCAAGAACCGTTACGTCTCGACGGACATCTGGCATGACCAGGATGGCAAACCGTTCCAGCCGGGCGTGCATTACTTCGTCGGCGGCGCGACCAAAGTGTTCGGCGCGGCGCTGTTCCGGTTGCGGCAGGAGGATTTCACCGCACATCGCACCGCCGACGGATTGACGCCGGACTGGCCCATCTGCTACGGCGATTTGGAGCCTTATTACACCCAGGCGGAAAGACTCTACAATGTTCATGGCCAACGCGGCGATGATCCGACGGATCCGCCGGCCAGCGCGCCGTACCCGTTTCCGCCGGTCAGCCACGAGCCACGCATCCAGGAACTGACCGACAACTTGAAGCGCGCGGGCTATCATCCCTCGTTTGCGCCAACCGGCATCCTGCTTAATGAGGCAGACGCGCCGCACAGCCGCTGCATCCGCTGCGACACTTGTGATGGCTTTCCCTGTCTGGTTCACGCCAAG
>Ga0181520_10012390_pt1 | contig 10971 bp, 14 predicted proteins | sample PEATcosm2014_Bin_29_FD_132451 | JGI IMG/M metagenome (GOLD analysis project Ga0181520, IMG submission 132451) | Peatland microbial communities from MTU Mesocosm Facility, Houghton, MI, USA - PEATcosm2014_Bin02_30_metaG | ecosystem: Environmental > Terrestrial > Soil > Wetlands > Peat | place...
GAAACTCCTGATAATTGGGTCATTGAGTCATTTGGTCATTGAAACATTGGGCCATTGGGTCATTTGAGCACTCCCACTCATCCCTGGCTAACTGTCGAATGCGTGTGATACACGAAAACCGAAAGGCTGAGGCGACGGACGACGGGACAAGAGCAGCTTTTAAATGACCCGATGGCTCAATGGCCCGATGACTCAATTCCTTTGGGATTTCCTAGGGAAGCCGCCGCCAAGTCGCGTTCGATCTTTTCATTCACTTTACCGTCGGAAAACTCCGCCGCGACCCGGATGGCATTTTTGATGGCAGTGGGGTTCGATCCCCCGTGACAAATAATACACACGCCCTTTACTCCCAACAGAGGGGCGCCACCATATTCAGAATAATCCACCCGCTTCTTGAAACCTTGAAGGGCCTTCCGAGCCAGCATGTAACCGACCTTGGAGGAGAGCGTGCTGGTAAAAGCCTCTCGGAGAAGACTGGAAACCGCCTCGATCAATCCTTCGCTAATCTTCAGGGCCACGTTACCGATAAAGCCATCGCAAACGATGACTTCTACGCGCCCGTTGTAAAGATCGCGGCCTTCCACGTTGCCGATATAATTCAGGGGGAGTTGCTTGAGCAGCGGCAGGGCCTCGCGCGTCAACTCATTCCCCTTGTGTTCTTCCTGGCCGATGGAGAGCAGGCCTACCCGTGGCCGTTCCACGCCAAAGATCACGCGGTAATAGGTCTCGCCCATCACCGCAAATTCCACCAGGTGATGGGGCTTGCAATCCACGTTCGCGCCCACATCAAGCAGCACCGTAGCGGTGCCCTTGGAGGTGGGAAAAACCTGCGCAATGGCCGGCCGGTCCACCCCTTCCAGTGCGCCCAGCTCGTGCTTCGTGAAGGCCATCACCGCACCCGTGTTGCCGGCGCTGATCATACCGTCAGCTTTGCCCTCGTGCACCAGGCTGGCGGTGACGCAAATGGAGTAATCGCGCCGCTGCCGGAGGACCTTGGTGGCCTTGTCCCCCATGGAAACCGCTTTACTGGCGTGTACGATTCCGATGGGCAGGTGGCACGCATCGCGCTTTTCCAGTTCCTGGCGAAGGCGTTCCTGCGGACCAACCAGGATTACCTCGGCCAAGCCTGCGCGGGCGGCCTGAATCGCTCCCTCGAGTTCCGCCTCGGGTGCCGAGTCGGTGCCCATGGCGTCAACAGCTATACGTCGCATGGTGATCAGTTCAAACGGTGGAATCTGGCCGGCGCGGGAAGAAATGATCGCGCTGGGGCAAATCTCCGTGGGCCAAGATCTAACAATTTATGCGGATTCCTTCACCAGGATTGCTTCCTTACCCTTAAAGTAACCACAATGAGGGCAGACATGGTGAGGCATCTTGGATTCGTGGCAGTGCGGGCACTCGGCCAATGCGGGTGCGGCGAGAAAATCGTTCGCCCGCCGGCGATTCTTCCGCGCATGAGAGTGTCGTCTTTTTGGATTCGCCATAGTCTCTCTTCTTCCTTATCCAGTAGCGCCACCCTTCAGAGCGGCATATGCCGGGCTAATGCCCGACGCTACTTTCCTTCCATAACATATTGCAGCGCGGGGATTGACCACTGCTGCGCGCCAGGCAAGCACACCCGGCTTGTTTCCAACCGGTCGGAAGGCCGCTTTCGACCATCGCTTCCCGGCGCTTTCCCGATATCAATCTTCCTTCAACGAAGCAAAAGGTGAACCTCGTTGCTGCGGGGACGTGCATTTGCAACGCGTCAAATTCAGATTGCCCGCACAAACCGGGCACAGGCCCCGGCACTCGCTACTACAAACCACCTTCATGGGCAGAGAGAGTATCACCTGTTCAGTGGCCACGTCTGCCATTTCAATTCCGTCCCCGGAGTAAAAGCCAATTTCCAACTCTGCCGGGGCAATTTCGATTTCCTCTTCCTTGGCAATAGTCTGCATCGGCCGATAGAAAAGGTCAAAATTGCTGCTCACTGGAATCTCAACAGGGACCAGGCAACGGTCGCAACTGGATTCCATGCGAGTTTCGAGGTGCCCCTTGACGCGAATTTCCGTTGCCAGGAGCTCCGCAGTCGCGTTGAGCTGGACCGGCGCTGTCTGCTTGAACCCCACGCTGTCGAAGTCCAATGACCCCGGCGCGTAGTTCTCAGACACATTAATGCGATGAAGTTCTAGTTCTGCAAGGGTTATACGCACCCTGGCTCCCTTGACGCAAAACCCTAATTATAGCGTGCATGGGGAGGTTGTCAAGAAAACCGACAGTCCCCTGCCAGCCATTTCAGGTACTTTTGTCACATGGAAGTGGCTGAGGGGAAAAGGGATAGTTGGTGGATCGGGCCACCAATTCATCGGTCCTTCGCCCGCCCAAACCGCCGACGCGCCAAATCCGCAGTGGCGACGGCACGGGCAATGGGGCACCGATAGATCAAAGAGCTTCGGCCCACAGGCGGATCATCAATTCATTGCCGGATGGGACCTATGAACAATGGCTGCACCCAGCCTCAGTCCAAATCGAAATCCCGGAGAGGCTTCCCGGTAGGTTGGTCCTTGGTTTTCTCGAAGGCTTCCTTGAATTTGCGGTCGAGCAATTCTGATTGAGTCTTCTGGTCATCCGCGCTTTGACGGAATAGGGCTTCGCGGCGCTCAGCTTCCTTCTTCAAGAGTTGCGAGGCAAAGTCCAAGTCTGGGCCCTTATCCTGCTTGGGCGGCGCCTGATGGAATAGAACTTTACCGAGTTCCGCATCCACCGTTAACGTAGCCCCACAGCACGGGCAAACCACTTCGAGCTTTCTCTCATCCTGTTGGCGTCGTGACATATCGTCTAGATGCTACGCTGTGGGGGCCGAGTCTGTCAATTCGGGCGACATCTTCTTCCTTATTCCTTGAACCGAGCCGTTCAGCCGACCTTTGCAGCTTGGGGATGAAGCCGTTTCCAGCGGGCGGCGAAAAGAAAGAACACTCCCGGCCCGAAGGAGAAGAGCATCACGGCCACGCCAAAGGCGATTCCGAGAAAAGTCATAACCCCGGCACAGCAGTAATCCCTCGCCCGTGCGACAATGTGGGTGGGCACCGCGACCAGCAGTTCCAAAATGCTCCCTTTCAAGAGATAGCGGCACTGTCGAGTGACCACGTCCATTGCTGCGGCGCCACGGCCGGAGCGGTAGAAAACCAGACTCCACGCAGCCCACAGCACCAGCAAGGCTGCCCACGGAAGTATCGCATCACCCGTGCCTGCCTTTTCCCTTCTAAAAAATTCGTCGATTGAAATCGCCGCCCCGGCGCCGAGCACACCCACCATCAAGCCGGAAGCGAGAATGGTCCACAAAACTGACCGTTGGGCTATTGGTCGACCCACCGAAAGCTCAACCGGAACAACTAACATCGCCGCTTGGGCCAGAACCATCACTCCCAATCCGGCCCAGTACATCCACTCGAACATTACCGAAATCGCGTCACGCGCATTGCTCCTTGGATAAAAAGCAATCAGAAATAGCGGTGAGGTCAAGGCAACGAGCAAGAGAAAGTAGAGGATAACAACCAGGACAGCCCAGCGCTTCATGGCAAGCCTCCTTGCTGGGAACTCTAAAGGTGAAAGCTGGAGGCATTATGCCACGCGTGCGGAAAGACCGCCATCGCGGGGTTTGCAAATCGGGCTGAGACTCCCGGTCGTCTACCGGCCGGCAGCTACCAAACCTGTCGCCCCTGCGGGTCGCGTAAGGACAAGGTCTTTTCGCCTTTGTGGAGTTCCGTGGCAATCAGCAGGTCTCCCTCCATCCCGGCGACGGGGAATCCTACCACGGTCACGGTTTCCCCCTCTCTCAAAAGGAAACCGCTCTGCTTCAGAAACCCCACCGGCGCCAAGCGGATCAGTTGACTCTTTCCAACAGATTGCAAACGAACCTCGACCATGCCGCTGTCGGAAGTCGATCCCGGCAAGTAGATGACCTCTGTAATCTTGCCCTCAATGGTCCGTGTGTCAGCGGCTTCGCGCGCAGGCGTCCAAGCGCAGCAATGGTGGGCGTGTTGCGTCCCATGATCACAATCATGGTTGCAATCGCCGCAGTCCGCATCGCGTTGACCATGGTGGCAGCAGTCGTGGGCGGCTGCGGGAACTACCCCAAACCAGCAAGTGATAAGCAGTATGGCTAGAAATCCGCGAACCTTCATGTTCTCATCTCCTTGGGCCTTCGGCTTTGGCTCATAAGGCCCGTTCTCCCCTGCGGGGGCCGTGCAACCGGTGGCACCCTGGGGAGATCCAATCACCCGCAGATTCCCCAAAAATCGTGCAAGTGGAGATCTGGGAGTTACCCTATAGATGCAACTTGCACATATCATCACATAGGTGCTATCCTCCTTCAAGAGGAAAAAAGGAAATGCCATCCCGCACCTGTCCGCGTCACGGAAGCCAGCATCCCTGCACCTGTGCCATGGGGAACCTCTACCGCTTTGTTGAGCCGGTGTTGCTGTTCCTGCTGCAGCGAAAGGGCCGGGCACACGGCTACGAGTTGGCCACCGAGGTACGCAAGCATGCTTTGACGGATGCCGAGATTGAAGTGTCCGCCCTCTATCGGACCCTTCGGCAGCTTGAGCACAACGATTGCGTGACCTCGGAGTGGGACGTGGAAGGAAGTGGGCCAGCCCGAAGGTTGTACAAGCTGACGCCGCGAGGGGAAGAGCACCTGGAAGAATGGCTCATAGTCCTCGCCCACATGTCCGAGTCAATGTCCCGGTTTGTACGGGAAGCGCGTTCCCAAGCTGCGGCGGCTGATTCGAAAAACGAAACCCTGCGTTCGCCCCGGCGACTCGCAAGTCGTCCACATGCCGAAAGGACTGCCTGATGATTTCCCCTACTGGCTCCGAATCAACAATTGATGGCATTCAATTCCAGTCCACTTGCTTCGCGTGCGGTTCCGACAACCCGCGCGGCCTCCAGCTCAAATTCACTGTCGATCCCGATGGGAGTGCCACGGCAAGTTGGGTTCCTGGTTCCGAATGGGAAGGCTCACATGGGATCGTGCACGGAGGAATTGTTTCGACATTGCTCGATGAGGCCATGGCCAAGGCCGTGGCCGCAACCGGAAGCAGAGGCATGACTGCAGACCTGCAAGTGCGATTTCGCCACTATGCCGTTACGGGAGAGCAGCTCAAGGTCCGAGGCTGGGTCGTGAGGCAAAAAGCGCGGCTCGTCGAAACCGAAGCGACGCTTGTTGCCGCCGACGGTAGCGAGCGCGCTCATGCCCGGGCGAAATTCTTAATAGTGGTTAAACCGCCAACCGATGGCCGGGGAGTTTTGGATAAATAATAAGGAGAGATAGAAATGAAGATTGCTGTACCAACAAATGACGGCACGTCGATTTCTGAACACTTCGGAAGAAGTGCGGGCTTCATAATATTTGATACTGAGAATGGGCAGATCAAGAGCCAGGAAGTAAAGAGCAACACTGCGCAACATTCGCACGAGCAGGGCGCGTGCGGTCACGAATCCGCGGATCACAAGCCGCACAGCCATGCCGGAATTCTCGCCGTTCTTGACGGTTGCCAGGTGGTAATCTGTGCAGGGATGGGTCAGCGGGCGGCCGAGGCCCTTAAGGCCAGCGGCGCCGAGATCGTTATCACCGCGCCCGCATCGGCACAAGAGACCGTCACGGCGTACCTGGCCGGAAAACTATCCACAATGAAAGAAGGCTTTTGCCGCTGTTCTCACTGAGATTGACATCAAGCCACCCCGGGAGGAACCTGCTGCGGTCGATAGCGGCAGATTTTGATAAAGAGGTCAGTATGCCCCGTTCTTTTGAGCTGTTAAGCGGTTGCAGGGGTAAAACAGGGCCGGTTCAGGTCGCGCTGGCCCTGCTGATTTTCATTTTCTTCGGCTCGCTGAACTCATCCTTTTCGCAATTGCCCATATCCACCGGCGCCCCATACGTGGGGCAGAAGGCACCGGCCTTCACCCTGCCGGACCAGCATGGCAGGCCGGTTTCGCTGGCAAGTCTGCTGAAGCCGGCCCCTGGGGCGAAGAAGTCAGGCGGGCTGGTGTTGATTTTCTATCGCGGCTACTGGTGACCCTACTGTGTCTCCGAGTTACGGAGCTTCCAAAGCCAGTTGAGCGAGTTCGGCAAGCGCGGCATTCGGGTGGTGGGGATCAGCGTTGATCCCGTCGACGTTGTCCGCACCTTCAGTGGGAAAGCGGGCTTGACCTTCCCGCTGCTGTCGGATCCCGGGGAGAAGGTCATTCGTCCGTATGATCTCTTGCATATCCGCGGCGGTCCCAAAGGGGTGGACATCTCCCGGCCCGCCGAATTCCTGATCGATCCCACCGGCACGGTGCGTTGGGTGAACCTGACGGACGACGTTCGCGTACGCGCCCGCGGCGAGCAAGTGCTGCGAACCGCGGATAGACTGTTGGGAACCCACCCGTAGGCCCCGCGTGGCCGGTGAACCATGCCGAAGGGAGCATCGAAATTGAGAACCACGATTTCACGGCGTGAACTTTTATCCTGGACGCTGGCGGCTGCGGGAAGTCGGTTTGAGGCATCAGCCGCGCCGGCCCGTCTGCCCACCTCTGCTTCTACCCAGTTCGATGGGGAAAAGATAAAGAGCGCAGCGCAGAGATTCATTGAGAAATGCGCGCGCGATGATGGCGGGTATTCGCCTTCGCCCGATCCGCATTATTCCGGTAATTCCGATACGGCGGAGAGCGACCTGGCCGCGGTGACCTACGCTGCCACGCTGGCCAAGACGATAGGGTGGAAGTTGCCGCACCCGGAACGCTCCGTGGATTTCATTCAGCGCCACCAGCAACCGGATGGCATCTTCACCAATTTTCAGGGGAAGCTAAACCCTCGGGATGACCTGGCAATCCTCTACAACACAACGCAAGGGGTGGTGAGCCTGCGGGCGCTGGGAGCAAAACCTAAAATTGATTCCGTCCATGTTCTCGATCGTTTCTTTGCCACGGGCGCCTTCAAGAAGCTGCCGTGGTACACACTGAGCTTCTATCCGTTGTTTTACGCTTCGCTGGGAAAGCCGTTCCCCGCGGAACAGCGTGCCGCCATTGCCCAACACATGGTAGCCAATCAGGCAGCCGATGGTTATCTCGGCGACCACGTTGCGGCCACGTTCCACATGGTGCATTTTTTCCGATTGATTGGTGAGCCCACACCGCGCGCGGAGGCCGTGGTAAAGCGCGTGTTGAGGGATCAAAAGCCCGACGGTGGGTGGCATCTCAAACCGCCGGACTGGGATGTCCACTCCTGCTTTGACGCGGTGTTCATCCTGAAACAATTGAGCTGGAATTCCCCGCCCTCACGAGCGGCGATCGAGCGGGCGGCAAAATGGGCGCTGGCGTGTCAAACACCCGACGGCGGTTTCGCCCACTATCCACAAGAGCACGCAGATATGGACGCCGTCTATTTCCAGCTTGGAACCCTCATCCAGGCCGAACAAATTCCCGGCGCGAATTATGATCTTCCCGATGCCCAGACCCTGAGCTGGGGCCACGCGATGAAGCCGGGAAGAGTTTATGTGCAATCGTGAAGATGGCTGTTGTAGCCCTGCTCTACGGCGTTCATACCGGGGTTGAGGCCGACCTACACTGCACTAGTGAGACTGAGCATCATGTAGGTGGATGGTATCACCGTCGAGCGTGCCGATCAGGTCCGCCGGCTGTCCCACCAAACCTTTCAACATTGCATCCACATCCACGCCGGTCTGCCCATCGATCTGGTAGACCTTGCCTTCGCTTTCCAGGGTGTATTTGCCTCCGGTAACCCTGACTGTCCCGTCGTAAAGGTGCAGGTTCTTGGGTGGGTCACCGTCTAGCTCCACGACGCTAAGGTCCATCATGGCAAACGCGCCGTCAGTGAGGGTGCCGACAACTTCCACGTTCTTGCCGGCGAAATTCTTGTAGAAAGCGTTCTTCTTTTCAAATTTGTAGATTTTTCCATCACTCACCAGCACGTAATCGGCGTCCTTGGAAGCACATCCAATGACGCATTTTGCAGCATCGGGGCCGGCAACCGCATGCTTCAGTCCACAATGCGAATCACTCATCACCCCCACCAGCACCAATCTGGTTCCTGCGGCAAGGCCTGAACACGCCAGGGCCAGAACGCTGAACACCACCAGGAAAAGCTTTCGCAGCATCATCATGGTCTCCCCATTCCTTTAGACACGTCCTCCCGCCTGAGCGCGCATAGGCGTGGAGGAAAATCCACATCGTTCCGAAGATCCACACACACGTGCGGAACCTTGGGATTTATCCCAACAATTTCAAATCTTGGAAGCTGTAACCCTGAAAATCTGATCTTAGCATGAAGTGAGACCGCGCAGAAGTGCCGCGAGCAACGGTGGGGTTCGCATCGGTTTCCCGGCTGGTTCATCTAAATCACCATGAGCAACGGATTAGCCGTTTCGGTATTGGACCTTGTGGGCATGCGGCCCGGTGAGTCCGCGGGCAGCGCCATTGCCAGGTCCGTGGACCTGGCGCAGCACGTGGAGCAGTGGGGATACAAGCGCTACTGGCTGGCAGAGCATCATGCCATTTCCGGACTGGCTTGCGCGGCCACGGCTGTGTTGATTGGGCATGTGGCGGCAGCGACGAAGACGATTCGCGTGGGCAGCGGCGGAGTGATGCTTCCGAATCATGCCCCTTTGGTGGTGGCGGAACAGTTTGGCACGCTGGAGGCCTTGTATCCGGGGCGAATTGATTTGGGCCTGGGACGCGCTCCGGGCGGCGACGCGCACACCATGCTGGCATTGCGGCGGGATTTGCGGCAGAGTGGGGATGATTTTCCGGAGTTGCTGCAGGAATTGCGCACTTACCTGGGACCGGAAAAGCCGGGGCAGGTGGTCAAAGCGATTCCCGGACAGGGGAGCAACGTGCCCATCACCTTGCTGGGGTCCAGCGCCTTCAGCGCGCAACTGGCGGGAATGCTGGGTCTGCCGTTCGCATTCGCGGCACACTTTGCGCCTGAATATCTTTATGCGGCGGCGCAACTTTACCGCGAGCGGTTCCGGCCCAGCGAAGTATTGCGCAAACCGTATTTCATGGTGGCGGTACAGGTGATTGCATCGGAAACCGACGCGGCAGCCCGGCGCTTATTCACAACGCCGCAGCAGCGCTTTCTGCGACTGATCCGGAACCAGCCCGTGGAGTTGTTGCCCCCGGTGGATTCCATGGAGCCACTTTGGCAGGACTGGGAGCGGGCCGCGGTGGAGAACAGGCTGAGCTCGGCAATTGTGGGATCGGAAACAACAGTTAAAATGGGGCTGGAGAAGTTGGTGGGTGACACCGGGGCAGACGAGGTGATCGTGGTGACGGATACCTATGAGCATGCCGACCGGCTTGAGTCATATCAGCGCGTGGCCGGCATTGTTACAATGATCGAGGTGAAATCCAACGTGGCGGTGCGACCGTGATGAAGGATCTACCGCTGTCAAAAGTCTATCAGTTGCTTGAACCGGGCCCGGTGGTGCTGCTGACAACGGCTCGCAAGGGGCGTGCCAACATCATGACGATGTCGTGGCATATGATGGTCGAATTCGAGCCGCCGCTGATTGCCTGCGTCGTCAGCAACCGGAATCACAGTTTTGCCGCGCTACAGGCGACGAAAGAGTGCGTGATCGCCATCCCGGCTCTGAAACTGGCGCCCAAAGTCGTGGAAGTCGGCAACTGCTCGGGCCGGAATGTGGAGAAGTTCTCGAAGTTCGGGCTGACCCCAGCGCCAGCCAAACTTGTAGCTCCTCCTCTGGTGGCCGAGTGTTTCGCCAATCTTGAATGCAAGGTGGCAGACACCGGTTTCGTCAACAAGCACGGTATCTTTATCCTGGAAGTGCTCAAGGCATGGATCGATCCTGCGCAAAAGAATCCGAAAACCATCCACCATCACGGCTACGGCAGGTTCACTGTGGATGGCAAGATGATCAAGCTGAAATCGAAAATGCGATAATCGGCCAGCATCAAGAAAGCGGAGCTGCCGGCCCGCGGGCACAACGCCTGCCAGACAAAATTCAAACCAGCGAGGAACCCAATCCATGCCGAATCTGTTCGATCCGCTTCCCATCCGCGACCTGACGTTTCCCAATCGCATCATGGTTTCACCGATGTGCGAGTATTCCAGCATCAATGGATTTGCCAATGACTGGCACCTGGTTCACCTGGGCAGCCGGGCGGTGGGAGGCGCGGGCGTGATTATGACGGAAGCCGCCGCCGTTGCGCCGGAAGGACGGATCAGTCCGGAAGATCTGGGAATCTGGAGCGACGACCACGTGGAGTTTCTCTCCCGCATTACCCGGTTCATTCACTCCCAGGGCAGCGTCGCGGCGATCCAATTGGCACATGCCGGGCGCAAGGCCAGCACCTATCGTCCCTGGGATGGGGATGGAGCGGTGCCGGAGGAAGCGGGCGGCTGGAAGAATGTGGTGGCGCCCAGCGCGGTTCCCTTTGCGAAGAACTATCCGATGCCGCACGCCCTGACGCATGACGGAATTCAAATGGTGGTGAAAGCATTTGCGCAAGCAGCCGGACGCGCCCGCGCCGCGGGATTCCGCGTCATTGAGATTCACGCCGCCCACGGGTATCTGATTTCTGAATTCCTTTCGCCCCTTGCCAATCATCGCACCGATCAGTACGGCGGCTCGTTTGACAACCGCATCCGCTTGCTGCTGGAAGTGGTTCGCGCGGTTCGCGAATCGTGGCCGGAGGGTTCGCCATTATTCGTGCGCATTTCGGCCACCGATTGGGCAGAAGGCGGATGGACCCTTGATGATTCCGTGGAGCTTGCCCGGCACCTGAAGAAGTCCGGCGTGGATTTGGTGGATTGTTCTTCCGGCGGAAATGTGCCGCCCGCCCAGATTCCCGTGGGCCCGGGATATCAAACGGCATTCGCGGAAAGAGTTCGCCGCGAAGCCAATATCCTGACCGGCGCGGTGGGAATGATTACCGCCCCCGCGCAGGCGGACCCTATTATCCGCA
>Ga0181520_10012392_pt1 | contig 10970 bp, 13 predicted proteins | sample PEATcosm2014_Bin_29_FD_132451 | JGI IMG/M metagenome (GOLD analysis project Ga0181520, IMG submission 132451) | Peatland microbial communities from MTU Mesocosm Facility, Houghton, MI, USA - PEATcosm2014_Bin02_30_metaG | ecosystem: Environmental > Terrestrial > Soil > Wetlands > Peat | place...
GAATCGGAACACAATCCCCCATTTTCTCTCTCCCACTGCTGTCGGCACCCCCCAGCGTAACGAAATGGGGACGGCCCAGCCCAGTTTACCGTCCTCCGCCTGCCGCGGAGCGGTTTCGTTCAATAAGCGGAACACGAAATAGAAGTGGCTTTTGGAGGGGAAAATGACCATCAAGACACCCGAAAACCCGTCGAGTTGCGTAGCACAAACCGGAAAGGCGAAATCGGCGAAGTCCCGTTTCGTCGCCAGGATCACCCGGCTGGTGAGGCAGGCAGGGCTGAACTACGACGAGTGGAAGTATGTCGCCCGCAGGGTGCGGCAGGCGTGCGACCTGCATCCTGCCGCCAAGCCGAAGAAGCTCCCCCGTATCCTGACCGCCGACCAGTTCCGGGCATTCTACAAGGCGGTGGACGAGGCGGACGACGTACAGCACAGCCTAATGCTGAGGCTGTTGTTCTACACTGGGGTTCGGGTGTCGGAGTTGTGCAACATCGAGGTCGCCGACATCGACCTGGAGAACTGCAAGATATTCGTCAACCAGGGCAAGGGAAGCAAGGACAGGTATGTCCTGTTCGGCAAGAGCTTCGCCATGGCGCTTCGTGCCCACGTCGCCGCCCATCCCGACAACCGCTACCTGTTCCAGACCAGGAGATGCGGCAGGTTCTCGACTCGCAGGGTGGAGCAGATCGTGAAGAAGTACGCCCTGGAAGCGGGCGTGACCGCCACGCCCCATACGTTTCGCCACATAGCGCTCACTTGGTTGACGAAGAACTCCGGCATGGCGGATGCGGAGATCCAGTTGCTTTCGGGACATTCCCGCCGGGAGACGCTGGCGATCTACCAGCACGTCGCCGTGGACGGGCAGCTTGCGGACAAGTACCAGGCGGCGATGAAGGAGGCGGGGCTGTAAGACAAAAGGGCATCATGCCGGGAAGAACGCAGGTTCCACGCTCGGCTAGGGCATGGAACCGTGTTTCGAGTGCGGCAGGGCGGCAAGTAATCTTCATCACGTCATACCGAAGTGCTTGGGCGGCACGAAGACGGTGCCCCTGTGCCTCGAATGCCACGGGAAGGTCCACGGCAGGGATATGGTGCGGATGGCTCGCCTCGTGCGAGCAGGACAGGAAGCGGCTCGCAGGAACGGGAAGAAGTGGGGCGGCAGCAAGCCGGGCTGGAGGTGGAAGGTGTCGGACGAGCAGGCGACCGCCATCGGGGAGATGAAGGCGGAGGGGAGGAAGGTCACGCACATCGCCAGGATCATGGGGCTGTCTCGCCCGACGATCTACCGCGTACTGCGGCAGTGCAGGTGCGCGAACTGAACCGTCACCTGGTGAAGTCGGAATAACCACTTCGGTCCATCTGTATTGGGGCGTGCTGCGACGAAGGATGTTCCCTCGCTGAAAACAAATAATCTAAAATCGAGTTCCCTGGGAGTCGGTTCCATCAGCCGGGGGTTCCTTGGCGCACGCACCCCCCTTTTTCTTTCAATGGAGCCTCAGATGAAGACCCTGCACCTGCAAGCCGTCTTCCCATGCGTTTCTAGTTCACTGGAGGACGGACATGGACTCGCTCTATCGCGACCCCCGCACCCAGCAGGAGCGGCGGATCAACGGCAGTCACGAGTATCGCCGGGTCGAGATCGAGGTCGGCGGCGAAGTTCACGTCGTCCGCATCCGGATTCGAGGCAAAAGGAGCCTCGGTATGCTCGTGCAGGCGTGGCACGACCTGCCTCCTGGAAGGCAGAGGTCGTGGAAAAAGCACCGGCGGACTCAATATAGGGTGAGACCAGTCGGAGGATGAGAATGGACACCAGCGGCGAAGAACGTCCCATCCGCATGATGATCGTGTACGCCGGGGACCAGGACGGCTTCTTCGTCGTCCTCGTGCCCTCGTGCCTCTCCGACGAACGGCTTGCAGCCGCCCTTCGTGAGCTCGGGGTCGATGCCGTGGCGACGTTCGAGCTCGGCGGGTGGAAGACATCCGCCGATGATGTGGCTGTGGCAAGAGTGCCGGCTTTGGGAGGGAATTGAGGGGTGCGACCTCCCTTATCGTCGTCCTCTGGCAGTGTGCTACACTTTCGAGCCTACTGCCTGTTATCATGGAAAACTGCCTAAATCGAAGAAATCTCTTTAAGAAACCGCCCGGTTGCAACAACTGTATAGATGGGCGAACGACCGTTAGCTAGGGTGTCCGATATGACGGATTGGTCCCAGATGGTGCAACAGCATGGGGCAAGCCGTGGTGTCGGAGCTGTGGTGCCAAGATCATGGTCGCCGTGACCGCCCCGGTCGCCAGGAGGTACTTCCCGATGCACAGGCCGTGGAGATGGGACGAGGTGAGCGGCGATGGTCGTTCCGTGCCGGGCGGCTGACCGAGATCGTGGTCATCATGACCTGCCGCTTCGACGACATCATCTGGGGTCTGGAGGTCTTGGGCATGGGACCAGGGTGATCCGCGCCGAGATCATGACCTGCCCCTTCCATGACATCCGTATGGCCGTCGGAGGTCATTGGCATGGAGTCGAGGTGGTGCCCGCCGAGATCATGTCGCCCGACGGGTGACCGTGATCTCGCCTCGGTCGCCCGGAGGTACTTCCAGATGTCAGTCGGATGGGTCGCCGCCGCACTTGCCGCCACCGGGCAAGCCGTGGTGCCTCGCCGAGATCATGGTCGCCATGACCAGCCCATTTCGATGACCGGCCGTCGGAGGTCATGGGCATGGGATGATCTCCGCCGAGATCATGACCAGCCCATTTCGATGACATCAGCAGGGACTTCGGAGGTCGTGGGAATGGGATCGAGATGGTGCCCGTCGAGATCATGACCTGCCCTGCTTCGACGACACCGTGAACCTCCTCGGTCGCCAGGAGGTACTTCCCGATGTCATTCCCAGGGCTCCCGTGCCGCACCCAAGCCCGCCCGGGAACGGTCGGCTTGGACACGCCCCTCGGCGACACCAGGAGAGACCGCCGTGGTCACCGTGATGTCGCCCGGAGGTACTTCCAGGTATCGGCTGGGCGGCTTCGCCGCCGCACCGCACCGAGCCCGCCCGGGGAGCGGATGCCCTTGAAGGACACCAGGAGGGTCGTCGAAAGCGGTGATCGTCCAGGATGATGTCCACCCGGAGGTACTTCCCGATGTCGGCTCCATAGGGTCACCGCACCCAAGCCCGCCCGGGGCTGCCCTTCGAGGACATGGGCAGGGCTTGGTGGGTTCTGGGGCGGAATGGTGCTTCGCCGACATGGTGGTCGCAGTGATCTACCCCGCCTGGACATCCCCCAGGGGTCGTCAGGGATCATGGGGGCGCAGAGGACTTCGAGGAGGACTAGCCCTCTTCGAGCCGTCAAGGGCGGCTTCTGCCGCCCTTCTTTTTCGCGCCCGCCTTGAGCTTCTCCCACTGCTCCCTGGGCATCTTCGGCAACCCCTCGCCGTATAGCAGCCGGAGCCACTCCTTCGACTCGAATTCGACGGGAGTACCTCCGCCCCTCGGCACCACCTTCCCGTACCAATGGACTCGCCGCCCTACGTGCTCGGTGTCTAGCTCGATCCTCTCGATCACGTCGGCGCAAACCTGACGGAACGTGCGGGAGTCGCCCTTCTCCAGCACCTTCTTGGCCCGCTCGATCCCTCCATGAGCAAGCGCCGCTCGCTCCTGCTCGATCCTCTCCGCCTGTCCCTCCAGTTCCTTCCGCTTCCGCTCCAGCGAGCGTACGGCAGACAGAAGGGTGTCGAGATCGTCATCGACTTGGAGGCAATCCTGGAGCCGTTCGAGGCGACTCTTGACGATCTCGATCTCGCCTCGGACGGCTTCGAGACGCGATTCCGAGTCGTCCTCGCCATCGTCTCCCTTGTCCCAATGCATAATGCAGAAGAGCAGCATTTCGCGGAATTTGAACCAGTCGATCGAGCCGTACTTCGTCCGACCCTGGATGTCGCTGAAGCACACGAGCCGGTCGTTCACCCGCCCGTGGGCACCCTTGCGGGTGAGAGTCCATTTCGATCCATTCTTCGCCACGAGCAGGCCGGCAAAGGGGTTGTCGTTCTTGGCTCCGATGTAGGTGCGGCGAGTCCTTCGTCCATCCAGCGCCTGCTGGACTCGGTGCCAAAGCTCCTGCGATACCAAGGCGGGATAGTAGTCCTCGACGATCTCGCCCGTGGGGACGGACTTGCCCTCGATGTACCGGCAGGGTGCCCACTCGCCCAGCACGGCACGGGAGTGGAGGAGGCGGGCTACGGCGGACAAGCCCCAGTGTCTCCCGCGCAGGGCGGGAACGCCCTCGCCGTTCAGTGTGCGAGCGATGGACGTGATCCCGTGTCCCTCGGCGGCCATCTTGAACAGACGGCGGACGACGGCGGCTTTTTCGGGTACGATGACGTACTTCCCCCCTTTCTTCTCGCTCTTGAGATGCAGCCACGAAGGACATATCCTACCCGTCGGCTTGCCCTGTTGCGCCTCCTCCCTTTTCCTTTTCCAGTTGGCGGAGGAGAATTCGCTCTTGCGTTGCGACTCCTGGTGGGCACGGAAGGCGGATACCGCCAGCATCATGACCCGTCCAAGATCGTTCAAGTCCTTCCGCTCCAGCTCGATCTCCGGCGTTATCAGTCGCACGCCGGCGAGCAGAATACGGCGGACGAGTTGGTAGGTTTCGTCGAGGGGCTGACGGCTGAGGCGGTCCATGTTCTCGACGAGCAGGATCGTCCCTCGTTTGATCCTCTTCGCCTCGATCGCCCTGAGGAAGTCGCTTAGCGCACCCCTGCTGGCGTTGCGTCCTCGAAACCCGCTTACCGCCTTGTCCCGCAGGGTGTCGTCGAGCTTGTGTTCGGGGTGCCTCCGCAGCCACGAGCCGAGGAAGTCGTCTTGTCGTCGGATGCTGTCGCTGTCACGTTGGGCTGACGACGAAAAACGCTGGTAGGAAATCACGGTGGCCATGGGGGAACCTCCAGGGGTTCCGCCATTTTACCATTATGGCTTTTTATGTCAATCTTCCTGGTGACCAGGTAGCCACAATAGCCCGTCGCTGGAGTTCACTCCGGCGGCGGGCTTTTTTTGTCGCCCAATTTCCGACACGAGGAGATCAAAGGATGATCGCACCGCAGGTCGTCGCCGATGTCCGCAGACTGCTCACGGAGGAACGGCTTAGCCAGCGAAAGGTCGCCCGGCTGACGGGCGTCAGCCGCAGCACCATCGCGGCCATCGTTTCCGGAAAACGGCCGGACTACGAACTGCTCCAACGGCTGCGCGAAGCCGACTGGGAGGAGCCCGGCGGCCCCGCCGTGCGATGTCCCGGTTGTGGCCATCGGGTCTACATGCCCTGCCAGCTCTGTCGCCTGCGCGAGCGGCTCGCCGAGAAGCGGCGTAGCACTGGCTCAGCCAATGCCATTCCGCTGCACCGCCCCCTGGCGGAGACCTTCGAGCCGCTGGGAGTCGACCTCCGCGCGGAGCACCGCGCTCGCTACGAGGAAGTGCGGACGCTGAGGATCAAGGCCGAACAACTGGCACTCGACAAGCCGCCGCTCGCCTTCCGCTCGTCCCCAGCTTTTCAAGGAACCTCAGCATGATCGACCCAGTCCTGACGGCATACTGCGAGGCGCGTCACAAGGTCCACGATGCCGACCTGCTCTTGTTTCGACGCCGGAACTGGTACACGCGGGTGATCGCGGTGGCCGGCCGGTCACAGTATGTCCATGCGGCGATGGCCGGCTGGTGGAAAGACCGGCTGATGTGTGTGGAAATGACGTCCGGCGGCGGCCGGGCGCAACTCCTCTCGAACCTCGTGGCCCAGTGGCCGGGCGTGATCGACGTCTACGACGCCAACGCCCTGGGCCGGCGATTTTCCCGCGAAAAGGCGCTGGCCGCAATGATCGGCATTACCGGCAAGCGGTACGGGCGGCTGAACCTCTTCCGCGCCGCGCTCGTGCACCTGCCGGTGTTCCGTTTTCTGGTTCCGCCCGACACGAACGACGCCGAGACCTCGAGCTGGCCGCCTTTTTGTTCCCAGGCGGTAGCGATGGCCGACCGCGCGGGCGGAGCTGATCCCGTGCCGAACCTAGCCGACCGGCTGACCGAGCCGGCCGATTTATCGCGCAGTCCCTTTTACAACTATCGTTTCACCCTGATGCCATAGTGAGGCCCAACCATGTTCCCGATCACACGTTTTGCCCGATCCCTGTGCTGGCTTGCCGTTGCCTTCGGCGCGGCGACTGCCGGCGGCGAGGAAGCCGCACTTCAATCTTTACTCCCCACGCGCTCACCGGCGAACTTGCCGGCGGGGGACACCGTTTTGTTGAACTTCTACGCCGATTGGTGCGGTGCGTGCCGATCGATGGTCCCGGCGGTCGAAAGCTTGGCCCGGGCCGGCTACGCGGTCGAGCGGATCAACATCGACAAGCAACCCGAGCTGGCCCACCGCTATGGTGTCCAAGCCATCCCCTGCTGCATCATCGTGGCCAGGGGCCGCGAGATCGACCGCGTGACCGGAGTTACCACGATCGAGCGGCTCACGCTGAAATTGGGGGTGAAGGGCAAGGGCCCAGCCGCGAGAGGTTGGTTCCCCGCGTCCCCCGCCGTTCATCCCGCCTGGCGCTACGAGCGGCCAACCGGCCATCGAGCTGCGGTGGTGAGGATCTTCTGCTCTGCGGGTGCCACTGTTTCCGCCAGTGCCGTTCAGCTGGTTCGTGCCATCGGCAGCGGCGCGCTGGTCCGTTGGAACGGCCGCGTCGTCGTGCTGACGGCCCGGCACGTTGTCGAGGCGGCGAGACGGATCGTCGTCGAATTGTCGACCGGCAAGCGACAGGAGGCCCGCGTGCTCAAGATCGACGCGGTCTGGGACTGTGCCGTGTTGGAACTTTCCGGGCGGCCGGAAGGCGTTTCGCCGGCCGAGGTGGAACTGGGCCAGGCCGCCATGCAGCAGGCGGGCAACCGGCTGGAATCATGCGGCTATGGGCCCGACGGCCGCCTGGCCTGCAATTCCGGCTTGTTCCTTGGTTACCAGCGGTGCGGCCAGCGTCCGCAGGGTCCCGACGACTGGATGATCCTTTCCGGCCATGCCCGGCAGGGCGACTCCAGCGGTCCCGTCTTTAACGAACGGGGCCGGCTGGTCGGCGTGCTGTGGGGAACCGACGGCGAGGAGGTGGTGGCCGTTCAGGCGGGCCGGCTGCACGTGCTGCTGGATGCCGCCGTTCCGGCGACAGGGACCGGGGTTCAGGGTCCAGGGAGCAGGGACAACACGGTGACGCTGCAAGCCCCGAGCCCTGAATGCCGAGCCACCACAGTCCTGACGTCGGCCGACGTGGGAATCGCGGTGGCTGCCAAAGGGCCCGTGCTGCCATGGCGCCACGAGACGCAAAAAGCCATTGCCGCGGAACAAAAGGAAATCGAGGGTCTGATCTCGCTGGAAAAGGCCCGGGCCGCCACTCCGCCCTGCTGTCCGGGCGGATCGTGTCCGACGCCCGCGTCAAACGCCGGCGGGACGCCGGGTGCCACGGGCCCAGCCAGTGCCACGCCGCCCGAGGCAGCGAAGGAAACGCCGCTGTCGCCCGTGTTGACGATCGCCATTGTGCTGGCCGCTTTCATCGCGACCGGCCTGGCGTATGGAGTGACCAAGAAGAAAAGCTGAACGGAGGGATTTCGGGATTGGGGATTTCGGGATTTGGAACCCGGTTTCCCAACCCGAAGCCCCTGAACCCAAAATCCCTAAACCCCTAAATCCCTAAACCCCTAAATCCCTAAACCCCTAAATCCCTAAACCCCTAAATCCCATGAACAGCTTCAATCAACTCCCGACGGTTTGGCAGTGTGTGATCGTGGGCCTGGCTGCCCTGGTGGCCGGGCATCTCTTTTGGCGCGTTCGCGAGCGGCTGGTGGAAGGCCGCAAATGGTGCCTCAAGCTGGCCGCGGGCTGCCGCGCGGCGAACATCACCGACGTGGCCGAGTTGCTGGAAGACGTGGCGGTCCTCGATCTGGTCGAAGCCGATCGGATCGCGGTGAAATGGGCCGCCCAGATGAGCGATCCGGCCAAGCGCACCGCGCTGTTGGCCAAGGCCGTCGAGGACGGCGTGCAGTACGTGGCGGCCAACGATGCCGGGGTGGCCCAGAAGTTATTGACCATTTTGCAGAACGGCACGGCGCTGAAGAGTCTGGCGGCGCCGGCCGCCGCCGTCAATGCCGCGAAGCCCGCGGCGACGTAAGCGGATTTCGTTGATTTCGTGAGAAATACAGCCGGCTACCGGCATGGGACCTACGAGTCCTATAAGACCTATAGGTCCTATGGGAACTGCCCCGAACCCTGAACCCTCTCTCCCCATGCGTCGCATCGATTTCGATTGTCCGTGCGGAGAACACCTGACCGCCGGGCTGCGCGCCGGCGATCGCCGGAAGGAGGCGGAGGTGCGGTTTTATTCGACGCGAGGCACCGGCTTGACCGATCGCCCGCGGCGGCCCTTGCGGCGCGTGCGGCAATGCCCGCGCTGCAGCCGAGATTTCCGCAACGTTACCCTGGATGAGTTTTGCCGGACGGTGTTTTCGTGAGCGGGGCTAAGGGCTCGACAAAGCCAGGATCTAGTCCCTCGCCCCTAGCCCCCAGTCCCTAACCCCTTCCCATGACCAAGAACGAACAAAACCTGATCGAGGCGTTGGCCACCGAGATTCGCGGGTGCCGCGAGGACGTGCAGAACATGGCCCAGAACGTCATCACGCAAAACGAGTCCTGCAAGCATTGCCGCGGCGACGTGGAACGCATGGCCGCCGACGTGTACGGCCTGCCCGGCAACAAGGAGACGAGCCCCGGCCTGATGGGCGACGTGGCCGAGCTGCGGCGCAGCCGCCGCCTGATCCTGCTGGCGTTGCGAGGGGCCTGGGTCCTGCTGACGGTTTTGGTGGGGGCCGCCGCAACGGCCTTTCTGCGGGCGAACCTGTAAGGGAAAGATCGACGAACGGGGTGCGATGATGAAAATCCGCGACCGAATCAAAGAGCTCCGCCGCGTGAAGGCCAGCCAGTTGCAGCCCCACCCGAAGAATTGGCGGACCCATCCTTCGGCGCAGCAAGACGCCCTGCGCGGCGTGCTGGCCGAGATCGGCTATGCCGCCGCGCTTTTGGCCCGGGAACGATCGGACGGCACGCTCGAGCTGATCGACGGACATCTTCGCGCCGAGATTACGCCGGACACGGAAGTGCCGGTCCTGGTGTTGGACCTCGATGAGGGCGAGGCGGCGAAGCTGCTCGCCTTGCACGACCCGCTGGCCCGCATGGCGGGGAGCAACGACGACGTGCTGGCCGAGTTGCTCGGCGAGGTCGAGACGGAAAACGACGCGGTCCAGGCGTTGTTGGATGGGCTGCTGGGTGAGCCTGAAGCGGCGGAGACGGAAGCGGCAGCGAAAACGGAAAAAGACCTTGTCATTCCCGAGGCGTTCCAGGTCGTCATCGAGTGCCGCGACGAGGCCGAACAGCAGGCCGTCTTCGAGCAGATGACCCGCGACGGTTACACGTGCCGCCTGCTGACGTTGTAAGGAAGGGATTGGGGATTTGGTACCACAAGTCCGTCATTGCGAAGCCGCAAGCGGACCGCCACGTTTTGCGGCAAGTTCGGTGTCGTGTCGATCGCTTTACAAGCTCTGACCTCTGAACCCTGAACCCCCAAATCCCACAATCCCGCGACACCCATGTCCACCATCGACATCGAAGTTCATTGCCCCGTGTTCGACTCGTTCCATGTCCAGCAGGTGGGCGGGATGTTCGACGTGCCGCTCAGCGAGCGGGCGTCGCAACAATTCCGGGTCGACGTCCCCGACTGGCTGCGGGAGGAGGGTTCAGGCCCTAGCGGCGAAGCTCCGAATCCCGAAATCCCCCAATCCCCCAATCCCGAAATCCCTGCTCCCTCTCTCTGGCAAATCGGCCTTATCGTCGGCCCATCGGGCAGCGGCAAGAGCACCATCGCCCGGGCGATGTTCGGCCAAAACATCTACCGGCCCGAGCAATGGCCGACCGACCAGGCGGTGGTCGACGGGCTGGGCGAGCGACCGATCAAGGAGATCACACGCCTGTTTACGGCCGTGGGGTTTTCCTCGCCGCCGAGCTGGATCAAGCCGTACAGTGTGCTGAGCAACGGCGAGCAATTCCGCTGCGACCTGGCCCGGGCGTTGGCCCGCGGCGGCAACGGCGGCCGACTGGTCGTCTTCGACGAGTTCACCAGCGTGGTGGATCGCAACGTCGCCCGGGTCGTTTCGGCGGCCATTGCCAAGGGCATCCGCGACGGGCGGATTGGCTGCCGCTTCGTGGCCGTCACTTGCCATTACGACGTGACCGAGTGGCTTGCGCCCGACTGGGTAATCGACATGGCGACGGCCAGTTTCGCACGGAGGCGTCTTCGGCGACCGGCGATCGAGCTTGAAATCTTTCGTTGCCGGCGCAGTGTATGGCGGCTGTTTGCGCGCCATCACTATCTGAGCGGGGCGCTGCCGCAAGGCGCCCGCTGCTACCTGGCTTTGTGGGAAGGCGTGCCGGTTGCGTTTTGCGCCAGCGTGTCGCTGATCGGATGGAAGAATCGCTGGCGCATCAGCCGCATCGTCACCTTGCCCGACTACCAGGGCCTCGGCGTCGGTATGGCGGTGGCCGAGGCGGTGGCCGAACTGCATGTCGACCAGGGGCATCGCGTCAATGTGACCGGCAGCCATCCGATGCTCATCGCGCATTGCCGCCGCTCGCTGCGGTGGCGGACCGTGGGCGTGAAGAAGACCGGTTCCCGCATCGCGCAACGGTTCCACAACTACCGCGGCTCGGCCGGCCGGGCCGTCGTGTCGTTCGAGTACGTCGGAAATCGAGGGGCGGCGGCGGACAACAAGAATTGAGAAGCAGTCAGCAATTCCCGGCGGAGAACTGTTTTGGACCTTGGCCAGCCCGCCGAGAGCAATTGGGGCGGTGTCACGGCGGACTTGCTGGCAGAACGTGAGAGTGGGGAAGGCGGCGAATTTGCAGA
>Ga0181520_10012393_pt1 | contig 10970 bp, 9 predicted proteins | sample PEATcosm2014_Bin_29_FD_132451 | JGI IMG/M metagenome (GOLD analysis project Ga0181520, IMG submission 132451) | Peatland microbial communities from MTU Mesocosm Facility, Houghton, MI, USA - PEATcosm2014_Bin02_30_metaG | ecosystem: Environmental > Terrestrial > Soil > Wetlands > Peat | place...
CACCGGCAGGTTGGCGGCGTGAGTCGGATAGTCGCGCACCTTCACGTCCAGCACGGTGGTCAGCCCGCCCAACCCCTGCGCCCCGATGCCCAGCCGGTTCACCTTGTCGTAAAGCTCCAACCGCAGTTCTTCGGCGCGGTTTGAAGCGCCCCGCGCCTTCAATTCCTGAATATCGATGGGGTCCATCAGCGATTCCTTGGCCAGCAGCATCGCCTTCTCCGACGTGCCCCCGATGCCGATGCCCAGCATCCCCGGCGGGCACCACCCAGCGCCCATGGTCGGCACCGTCTTTAGCACCCAATCCACCACCGAGTCCGAGGGGTCGAGCATCACGAACTTGCTCTTGGCCTCGGAGCCGCCGCCCTTGGCCGCCACCGTCACCTCAACCGTACCGCCCTTCACCAATTCCACCGTGACGCAGGCCGGCGTGTTGTCTTTGGTGTTGGTGCGCTTGCCCGCCGGGTCCGCCAGAATCGAGGCGCGCAGCTTGTTGTCGGGGTCCAGATAAGCGCGGCGCACGCCCTCGTCGACCATCCCCTGAAGATCGAGCGAAGGACTGCCGTCCGCAGGACCCTCGAAGCGAACATCCATGCCGACCTTCAGGAAAACGGTCACAATGCCCGTATCCTGGCAGATGGGCCTGTGGCCCTCGGCGCACATGCGGCTATTGATCAGGATCTGCGCAATGGCGTCCTTGGCCGCCGGCGACTCTTCCCGCTCGTAGGCCTTGGCCAGGCTGACGATGTAGTCCACCGGGTGGTAATAGCTGATGTACTGCAACGCGCCCGCAACGCTGGCGATAAAATCTTCCTGCCGGATGACGGTCATGGGGAGGGTCTCCTCTGAATTCGATGATCATGACCCGAATGGCAAGCCCCGCACCTGCCGTCATTCGCCACAAACTCTGTCCCCCATTCGACCTGTCATCCTGAGTGGAGCGCAGCGGAATCGAAGGATCTGCGGTTGCTTTTCGCGGGTTCATGCTTTCGGACCGGACCAACATTAGGGTACTGCACGAGGATCAGGTTTCGCTTCTTTCCGCGGACAGGACGAATCGTCGGAATCGATGCCGCAAAGGGTCATCCGAAGGCTAGCAGAACGGTTCGTGGTCAGCAGCGTGAGCCAGGCATTAGCATCGGTCTCTGGATACCGACGTTTGGCAAAGGCAACCCACGCATCCCTGTATTTCAACCAGGCGCGCTCCGCTTTCCGAATCCCTTCCGACTTGATTGCCCCCTCGTCTCCGCTCTTGTCCGCATCGGCTGCTTTCAGTGCCTCTCGGTACAGCAGGTTGAGTTCCGCATCGACTTTGCCGAAATCGCTGGCTGTGCCGCGGGGTAGATGGCCCGCTTCAAAGGCCTCAACGGCTGCCAGGAATTTGTCGCGCATCCGTTCCTCGACACCACTCACTCTCAAGACGTGGATGGTTCCACCGAGGTAGGTTTCTCCCCACCCATGCGCATCGACATAGACTTCATCCGCCTGCATGAGTGAGTTGAACGATTCCTTTTCCTCCTTGCTCCACTTCAACGAAAGTGTGCTCAACCTGTCTGACCGCTTTTGTTTCGCAATCTCAGAATCCAACTCCGCGCAGAAGTTCATCTCGAAGGTCGTAAAGGCTTCATCGCAATACTTGAATCGCTTGCGGCCAGAGGCTGAACTCCAAGAGAGCTTCCCGATGTCGCTCAGACCATTTTCCGAAAGTTCTCCTTCGCAAGCAAACCTGAGAGCAAGCGGGATGTTCCGTTCCACTCCCTCGCCGTTGGCATAGAGAACTGTCAGCATGGCTGAGCCTCCAAACAGACTGGCCACCGTGTAACGCGGCTCCTTGTTTTCCTGGGTCGCAAGCCTCTCAGACCACGCACATGCTCGAGCGGCCGCAAAATCTGCCTTGGTTTCGAGTCCGAAATAGTGCTTATAGGAATCGCACTCCGGCCATGCTTTCGGGGTTGCGACTGTCGATGCCTCAGCGGGGAGCGGCGTCTGAAGATATTTGTTGCAAATAGCCTCGTTCTGGCCAGAGGCGTCTGTCGATTGTCCTGCCAAAGATACACCGGAAACACACAGCAGAGCTACGAGAGCCAGCACCGTCTTCATGCTTGCAAGCATAGTGCAGGAACCTCGGAAACTTCACGCCGGCCGTATATCCGTAAACCCGAAGTCCTCGCCCTTCCACAGCATCGGCTCGCGCTTGTCCCGTGCCAGCGCATAACTGAAGCAGTCGCCGAAGTTCAAATTGGCCGGGTGGCCGCTGCCTTTGCCGAAGTCGCGATAAGCCTGCCACGCGATTTTGGCCTGTGCTGCGGTTACGGGTTCGATCTGGAGCCCGGGGTTTTCGAGGATTTCCTCCAACCGGGACCTGAGGATCGGATCCTTATACCGGCCGACAACGATGTTCGATTCAAGATAGGAAGCGGCAGAGATGCGCACGGTCTTTGCCGCTTCGATCGCATCGGAAAAGGCCTGGGCCTCCGGTTCATTCTTGAGGATTGCGATGATGGCTGAGGTGTCAACGATCATATAGGCAATCCGGTTTCCGGGTCGTATAGCTCATCCATCAGTTCCTTTGAGGTCTTGCCGTCGTTCATCCTCGGACCGGTCTCTCGGCTGATTTCCATGAGGAATTCCGCCATGAGCTTCTTTTTGCCCTGGCTCTCTTTTTCTCTGTCGATCTCGTGCTCCACAGCCTCAGTCACTGCGGCCACGAGACTGACCCCTCGCATCGCCGCCAATTCACGGATGCGCGTCTCAGCCGTCGGGCTCTTGATGCTAATTCCCATAAATCTACCTTTCTACCATCAGCGTCTACCATTCTACCATTTCCCGAATTCTGGTTCATCCGTGCTCTGCGGTTCGCGCGCCACCGCCCCACATGCCCTAAGCTAGATCCATGAACGACCCCACGTTGGATGCGGCGGCAAACGACTTGTTCGACTTCCTGGTGGTGGGCGCCGGGCCCACCGGGCTGGCCTGCGCCATCGAGGCCCAGAAGGCCGGCCTGCGCGTGGTTCTGGTGGACAAGGGCTGCGTGTGCAACTCCCTGTTTCACTACCCGGCGCACATGACCTTTTTCACCACCCCGGAGTTGCTGGAAATCGGCGACATTCCCTTTCCCAGCCCCAACCCCAAGCCCAGCCGCAATGAGGCGCTGCAGTATTACCGCCTGGTGGCCAACTACTACAAGCTCGACGTGCGCCAGTATCACCGCGTGGAGCGGGTCAGCGGGGCCGATGGCAACTTCGCCGTCCACACTGTCGACCGCTTCGGCCGTAGCGGCGCTTTGAACGCGCGCAAACTCGCCATCTCCACCGGCTACTACGACCTGCCCAACTTCATGGGCGTTCCCGGCGAAACGCTGAGCAAGGTCCATCACTATTACAACGACCCTCACCCCTATTTCGGCATGGATGTGGTGGTGATCGGCGGCAAGAACTCCGCAGCCATTGCGGCTCTGGAGCTGTGGCGGAGCGGCGCCCGCGTGACCCTGTTGCACCGCGACAGCGAGATCCATCGCCACGTGAAGTACTGGATCAAGCCGGATCTTGAAAACCGCATCAAGAATGGCGAGATCCAGGCCCACTTCCGCTCGCATGTTGTCGAAATCACGCCCGACACGGTCGTCGTGCAGACTCCGGACGGTCGCATGACCCTGAAGAACGATTTCGTCTTCGCCATGACCGGCTATCACCCCGACTTCGATTTCCTTGAGGCCCTGGGTGTGCGCTTTGTTGGCGCGGACCGCCTCCCGGTTTGCGATGCCACCACCCTGGAGAGCAATGTCCCGGGCATCTATCTGGCAGGAGTCATTGTGGCCGGCTCGCGCACCAATGAAATCTTCATTGAGAACGGACGCTTTCACGGACGCCAGATCGCCGCTGCGCTGGCATCCAAATTGAAAACGCCGCTGCCATAATCTCGATGGCAGCCGTGCCGTTGTCGAGGTAAACTCAGAGGCCTAACCAACATAGAAGGGGAGTGCTCGCTGATGCGCTGGTGGCCACGCTCGATTCGATGGCAGATGCTGGCCGGCCTCATGCTGCTTGAGGTGCTGTCGATCACACTGTTTGCCTTCTTCATGATTCGCCAGCAGGGCAATCAGATCTCCCAGCGGGCCCAGGAGCGCCTGGCCAACCAGACCGCCTTCCTCGCGCTTCAGGCCAGAGAGGCCCTGCTCCAGAACCAGCCCGATTGGACCAGCCGGTCAGTCAAGATGATGGGCTCCGCCCCCGACGTGTCCATGGCCAAGATTACCGGCCCCGACGGCGTCGTTTTGTTTGCCAGCGATAGCCAGCCTGCTGAACCCGACCTGGATTCCTTCGAGCGCGCCCAGCTTCCCCTCATCCGGCGTGAAGAGTCCAGCCTTTTCAGTTTGGGAGGGGATCGATGGGAGTGCGCCAAGGGCTTCTATATCGATGGCCGCTTGCGCGGCATCGTTTGGGTCGAGGCCGACCGCGCATGGAATCATGAGCCCCTCGACATCCTTTTGCGCGGCACCGCGATCTTCGGCGTCATCTGGATCCTGGCATCCGCCATGCTGGTGTTGCTCATGGCCCGCACCATCTCCAGCCCGCTGGCCATCCTGCACCGCGGCACCCGCGCCTTGATGAACTCTCCGGAGACGGGCGGCAGTTTCCCCCTCGCCGTTGTGGTCCACAACGAATTCGGAGACCTGATCGAGGCCTTCAACCGCATGGTCGCGTCTCTCGCCGAGCAGCGTGCGGGCTTGAATGACACCCTGTCGCTGCTGGATTCCATGCTGGCCAACGCTCCCATCGGGCTGGCCTTCTTCGATCGCCAGTGCCGCTTCGTGCGCGTCAACCAGGTTTTTGCCGATTTGACCGGCAATCCCCTCAGCCACCACCTGGGCCGTACCTTGCGCGAACTGCTGCCCCAGCCCGTAGCCCTGGAGTTCGAAAAGACGGTGAAGCGAGTCTTTGACCAGGAGGAGCCAATCCGCGACCTGGAGCTCTCCGGCGCCATCGAAAACACAAAGCGCACCTGGACCTGGCTTGCCAGCGCCTACCCGGTAAGAACCACTCCGCAGCAGGTGCGTTGGGTCGGCGTGATCGTGCTCGACACCAGCGACCGAAAACGCAGCGAAGAAGCCTTGCGCCGGACCGAAAAGCTCGCAGCCACCGGTCGGCTGGCGGCCTCCATCGCTCACGAAATCAACAATCCCCTGGAAGCCATCACCAACATCCTTTTCTTGTTGCACAACTTCTGCAATCTCCAGGACCCGGCGTTGAATTATGTGAAACTGGCCGAGCACGAGGCTCAGCGCATCGCCGAGATTACCCAGCAGACGCTGCGCTTCTATCGCCAATCTACCCTGCCCACCCGCGCCAATATGGCCGAACTGATCGACTCCGTGCTCACCCTCTTTCAAGGCCGCTTGAATGGTCTCAATATCCAGTTGCACAGGGAATACGACGCCGAACTGGCCCTGTTTTGTTTTGCCGGGGAGATCCGCCAGGTGTTCGCCAACCTGATCGGTAATGCCATCGATGCCATCAGCGACGGTGGCCGGATCCTGATTCGCGCCCGTCGCTCCCGCAATTGGAAGTGTCCTCACCAGGATGGCGTCCGTTTCCTGGTGGCCGATAGCGGAGTCGGCATGGAGAACGCCGTGCGCGAGAGGATCTTCGAGGCCTTCTTCACCACCAAGGAGCAGACCGGGACCGGCCTCGGCCTGTGGGTCAGCTACGAGATCGTCGTCAAGCACCAGGGCACCGTGCGGGCTCGCAGCCGGATGGCGTCGCCCGGTTGCCCTTCCGGCACCGTCTTCGAGCTCTTCATCCCCGACTTTCCCGATCAGGCAGGCACAAACAAGAACCCAGCCACGGAAGAACTCATGTAGGGGCCGTCACCGGCAACCCAATTGCCGGATGTAACCCCCGGAAGCCAGCCGCCTGCACACAACGTGGAATCTCCCAAAAAAGCGAAAAAAAGATCTTGCTTGCTTACCTTCCTTGTGTGCTACAGTCAGTAACACTATGACGAGTAACACTACATTGGGTCACGATCCGTCGGAGTTGGGAGAACTGGAACGCAGCATTCTTTCCATTGTCTGGCGCGCTTCCACAATCACTGCCGAACAAGTTCGCGAGGAACTCGGCCGGCCTTTGAAGGAATCTACGATTCGCACCGTTCTGCGCCGCCTTGAAGAGAAGGGCTATCTGGCCCATTCGGTCGAAAACCGTACCTTTGTCTACCGCCCGGCAGAGACTCGCCAAAAGGTTGCCGGGCGGGCCGTCAAGCGTATTGTGGACTGGTTCTGCGAGGGCTCCGTCGAGGCCTTGCTGGTGGGCATGGTGGACTCCAAGGTGCTGAACCGTCAAGAGTTGCAGCGCCTCGCAGATCGCATCGCCGAGGCACAGAAGACCGCCGCTGTCCGGGAGAAAGGTGTTGCCGCCAAGCCATTCAAGGAGGAAGGACGATGATCCCAGCGTTGGTTGAAGCTGCACTGCGGGCCTTGTTGGTGGCGCTGACCGTAGGCGCCGGACTGCGCCTGTTCCGGGTCGGCAATGTGCTGGCTCAAAAGGCCGCCTGGGGGCTCACCCTGGTTGCTGCGCTGGCCATGCCCATGGTCATGCGCTGGCAAGTTCTACCGGCCGCCGCAGCGCTTCGCGTTTCGCCGACATCCTGGATGCTTGCCTCCCGGCTGCAGACCGAAGCCCCCGCTTCGTCCTCCGCAGTGGCGGCGAAGCAAGCGGGTCCGGAGATGCAGCCGCAGTCCCTCTCTGTCCCGCTAGCCGGAGACCGCTTTCCGGCTCCCACGGTTTCGAATGCGGAGTTCCATTCAGCTTCCCAGGCCGCTCATTTCTCAGGTACGGATCTTGCCCCAACCGGCTCGCCGGTCCGTTTCTTCCGCCCAGCAGTGTTTGCCTGGCTCATCTATCTTCCCGTTGCTGCTCTTTTGCTTTTGCGCCTCTTCTACGGCCTTGCACGGGCCATTCGGCTGTGGATCGCTTCCGAGCCGGTTTTGTACGACACGGGGCTGCTCGTTCCATCGGGACTCACACTACGCGTCAGCAAGGCCGTGACTTCTCCGGTCACCATCGGTTCCGGCGTGATTTTGCCTGCGGACTTTCCTGCCTGGGATGCCGAGAAGTTGCGCATTGTCCTGGCCCATGAACGCTCTCACGTGCGCCAGGGAGATTTCTATCTGCAAATGCTTGCCGGGGTCCATGCCGCGCTGTTCTGGTTCAGCCCGCTGGGCTGGTGGCTCAAAAGCAAACTCTCCGATCTAGGCGAAGCCATCAGCGATCGCGCCGGCTTGCAGCAGGCCGCGAGTCGCACTTCCTACGCTCAGATTCTGCTTGAATTCGCGGCTTTGCCGCGCACAACCCACTTAGGAGTTGCCATGGCACGCAACAGTAATCTCTCTCACCGGATTGAAAGGCTGTTGAACGAATCTGTCTTCCACAAGGCCTTTGCCACCAGCCGCCGCGCCCTGCTGGCCGTGCTGCTGGTTCCTTTCGCCTTGTTCGCCGCCACCGCATTCATCCGTGTCGAGGCCGCCGGACAAATCCAGCAGCCGGCGCCGGCTTCCTCGTCTCTGACCGGCCAGTCCCACCCGGACGACGGCCCCGCAGTTCCCGCACAGGCCGCTGAACCTTCTGCCGATGCGCAGACGCAGGATAGCTCGGCCCCTCCCGTGCCGCCCGCCCCGCCGGCTGCAAAGACAGCCATGCCCAGCGGCGATGCCGAAATGCCTTCGCCGCCCCCGCAGGCCCCGGAACCTCCAAGCAACCACTCGGTATGGAACGGTCACTGGTCCTCCCATGGCGATTCCTATGTGGTCGTTACCGGCCCCGGAGATCGATTCGACTTATCCGGTGACTGGAACAAGAATCTGGCAGAGCAGATTCAAGCGGCCCGCAAACTCGCCAACGGCAAATTCCTGTTGTTCACGCACGATGGCAAGTCCTATTTCGTGGATGACCCGGCAGTGGCCGACCGTATCGCGGAAATGTACAAGCCAATGGAAGCGCTGGGTGCGCAGCAAGCGGTCTTGGGAAAGGTGCAGGAGGAGTTTGGCCGTCAGCAGCAAAAGCTCGCCCGGGAATTAGCCAAAGACCGCCTTCCCACCCCCGATATGACCAAGGAAATGGCGCAACTCGAAGCCGCCATGGCCACGCTCAAGACAACTCAGGCAAAGAACATGACCGCCGAGCAGTGGGCCGACTTCGAAAACAAAATTGGCAACCTGCAAGGCAAGTTGGGGGACATTCAAGGCAAGATCGGCGCAAGCCAGGCCAAGTGGGGGGAGTTGCAAGGCAAGCTCGGTGAGCAGCAAGGCAAACTCGGCGAGAAACAAGGCCGTCTCGGCGAAGAACAAGGCCGTCTGGCCGAGGAGGTCGACCGCAATGTGCACACCATCATCGAGGAGAGCCTGAAGAACGGGAAGGCGCACCCGATTCAGTAGCGGTTCCTTCAGCTAGCGCGAACCCGTCATGCCCCACCCTTTCGCCCTGTTTTTGGCGAAAGGGTGGGAAACCAAAGCAGGACCGCCGGCTCGAGGGATGTGGTGGTTTCCCAGGTCTCAGAATCGCTACCTGGGGCACCCTGCTAACCCGCTGACCCGCTCCTATCACCCCCCGGCAATCGCTCCCAGGATGATCACCGGCTCCCGGCCCTCCACGATGGCTCTAGGCAATTCCGCATCCATTGGCTGGTGCGACCAGTCTTCGCCGCAAGCGAAAAACCGCAAAAAGGCCCGCCGCTGCCCCGTGCCATACTCCCGGATCGTGCCGCTCAGCATCGGGAATTGCGCCTCCACGGCATCCAGCACGCTGTCCATAGTGACGGGCGCGGCAACCTGCAGCCTTACCTCGGCGCCCGCGCCAGTCAACGGGCGCAGGTGCTGCGGCAACACCACGGAAATCAACGGGGCTGTGGCGTCTGGCTCAATGCCGGTCCCGGTGGATTCCGCGCTCATGGCAGCGTCTGTACCTCGACCGACAGCACGGCAGGCAAATCCCGCACAATGGGCATCCAGTTATCGCCCGCATCGGCCGACGCGTACACCTGCCCGCCAGAGGTTCCGAAGTAGACGCCGCACTCATCCAGCGTATCCACCGCCATCGCATCCCGCAGCACATTTACATAGCAATCCTGCTGGGGAAGGCCCTGGGTGAGCGGCTCCCACTCGTTGCCGCCGGTGCGGCTGCGGTAGACACGCAGCTTGCCCTCGGGAACAAAATGCTCCATGTCGCTCTTGATCGGCACCACGTAAAGCGTCTCCGGCTCGTGCGCGTGAACATCGATGGCGAAGCCGAAATCCGTGGGCAGGTTGCCGCTGACTTCGTGCCAACTGTCGCCGGCATCGTCGCTGCGCATCACGTCCCAGTGCTTTTGCATGAAGAGCACGTCGGGCCGCGACTTGTGCATGGCCACGTGATGCACACAATGGCCCACCTCCGCCGTGGGGTCGGGCATGAAGTTTGAGATCAGGCCCTTGTTGATGGGCTTCCAGCTCTTGCCTCCGTCGTCGGTGCGGAAGGATCCTGCCGCCGAGATGGCGATGTACATGCGGTCGGAATTGGTGGGGTCCTGGATGATGGTGTGCAAGCACATGCCGCCGGCGCCCGGCTGCCAGTGCGGCCCGGTTCCATGCTCCCGCAACCCGGCTAGCTCTTCCCAGGTCGTCCCGCCGTCTGTGGACTTGAACAGAGCCGCGTCTTCCACGCCCGCGAAGACCGCCTCTGCGTCTGTCAACGAGGGCTCCAGGTGCCAGACGCGCTTGAACTCCCAGGGGTGGGGAGTGCCGTCGTACCACTGGTGCGTGCCTGGCACGCCGTCGTAGCTGAACTTGTTGCCCACTGCGGCCCAGGTGGCTCCGCCATCCTCGGAGCGCTGCATCACCTGCCCTGACCAGCTGCTCGACTGCGATGCGTAGAGCCGGTTGGGGTCTACCGGCGAGCCCTTCATGTGGTAAATCTCCCAGCCCGCGAAAAACGGACCGCTGACATCCCAATCTTTACGCGTCCCGTCCGACGTCAGAATGAACGCACCCTTCCTGGTTCCAACCAGAACCCGCACCTTGCTCATCGACCTCCTCCTTCTATCTCTTCTTGACTTTCCGCCGCCGGGTAGCGCCGTTGCGCCATTCTTCCCCAAAGACGGCCTACTGTACAAGTGGTTTTTAATGGAGCAACCTCATTCCCTTCGTCCCCTCAGTCCTTCAGTCGCTTAGTCCCCCAGTCCCTCGCGCTCTTGCCGTAAACTCAAGACTGGATCGCTTCACCCCTTATGAAGATATTCGGCTGGAAAAAAGACGCGGAATCTGCCCCCAGTCCGGAGCCCCAAGCGGCTCCTCTCGCCAGTGCGCCCGAGGCACCCAAGGCAGGCTTTTTCGATCGCATGAAGCAGGCCGTCTCGCGGACCCGCGAGTCGCTCTCCTCCAAGATCGAAGGCATCGTCGCCCTCACTCGCACGGTCGACGAATCCACCCTGGAGAATCTAGAAACCGCGCTGTTGACCAGCGATATCGGCGTGCAGACCACCGCCGAGATTCTGGCCGCCCTGCGCGATCGCGCCCGCCGCCAGGCCATTGAAGGCGGAGACGAACTGCGCGACCTGCTCAAGGCCCAGTTGCGCGGCATTCTGGAAGCCCCGGCGCAGCCGGTTCCCGCGCCCGAAGCCCCGCCCAAGGTCACCTTTCTGGTGGGCGTCAACGGTACCGGAAAGACCACCTCCGCCGGCAAGTTGGCGGCGTTCTATCGCGCTCAGCAAAAAACGGTGCTTCTGTGTGCCGCCGACACCTTCCGCGCCGCCGCTATTGAACAACTCGAAGTCTGGGCCAACCGCTCCGGCGTGGACATGATCAAGACCCGCCAGGGAGGCGATCCGGCTGCCGTGCTCTACGACGCGGCGTCGGCTGCCAAGGCACGCCGCATCGCGGAGCTGATTGTGGACACCGCCGGCCGCCTGCATACCAAGACCGGCCTCATGGACGAGCTGGAAAA
>Ga0181520_10012399_pt1 | contig 10968 bp, 11 predicted proteins | sample PEATcosm2014_Bin_29_FD_132451 | JGI IMG/M metagenome (GOLD analysis project Ga0181520, IMG submission 132451) | Peatland microbial communities from MTU Mesocosm Facility, Houghton, MI, USA - PEATcosm2014_Bin02_30_metaG | ecosystem: Environmental > Terrestrial > Soil > Wetlands > Peat | place...
CGAGTGGAATCGTAGTAGTACAGCTTTCCCAGAGTTCCCTCTCTCAGCAGTTGCGAGATCTTCCTCACCGCGCCGGTGAACAAAAACGTGTGATCCACCATGATTCTGAGATTTTTTCGCGTCGCCAGATCGATCAGCTTCTCGCCCTGCGCGACATTACTGGTGAAAGGCTTCTCGACGAAAACATGCTTCCCGTTCTCAAGCGCGGCTTTCGTCAGCTCATAATGCGTCCACACCGGGGTGATCACCGCGATGGCGTCGATATCCGGCGACGTCAGCACTTCCGAGGTGTCGGCGGTGATGCGGATGCCGGGATAGGCCTTCCGCGCACGCGCCTGCGCCGCCGCATTCAGCTCCGCAATCGCCAGGACCTGGGAACCCTCGAGACTGGCAAGGTTCCTCACCACATTCGGTCCCCAGTAACCGTACCCGATTACACCGAAGTTCACGTGACTGTCACCACACTTTCCCCAATGAAGACGAAATCAACACCGCTCCGCGCGGCGAGCCTGCCTGAATGGAAACACGAATCGCAATGGAAGAGATCTGCCCGGACGCGAAGGTCTCAATACGCTCCCTTGATTACCGCCGCCGGCGTTTTCATGAGTATTTTCATGTCCAGCCACGGCGACCAGGAAATGGCATACCGCAGGTCCAGCCGAACCATGTCGTCGAACCGGACGCGGCTGCGGCCGGTCACCTGCCACAATCCGGTGATCCCCGGCTTGACCTGCAGCACGCGGCGGCGATGCCACGTCTGATAAGCGGCCAGTTCGTAAGGAACCGGCGGCCGCGGGCCCACCAGAGACATGTCGCCTCGCAGAACGTTCACAAACTGGGGCAGCTCGTCGAGGCTGGTCATGCGCAGGAACTTACCGATCGGCGTAATCCTCTTGTCCCCGACCAGCTTGTAGACACCCTGCCCGTCGGCATTCGCCGGCACCCGTTCCGCGACCCCCGCGATCAGGCGCTTAACGTATTCCTTGTGCACCGTCTCGTCATTGTCGACGCGCATGGATCGGAATTTCAGAAACGTGAAACGCCGCCCATATTGCCCGATGCGATCCTGCCTGAAAAGGATCGGCCCTTTCGATGTCGCCCGAATGAGAAGCGCGATGACCGCGAATAAAGGCATGCACGCGATCAGCATCAGCGTGCTTCCGGCGATGTCCATCGCGCGCTTGGTGCGCAGCTGCGAGCGCTGGTCCCGGCTGGGACTGAAAAGATCCGGGTAAAGGACCGGATCGCTGGGCCGGCCCGAACTGCCCTCGTCCCAGTCATCGGGAAAGAAGTGGAACGAAAACGTAATCTGATTGAATCGCTCCATCGACAGCTCTTCCTGCAGCGCCGCGCTCACTCTCGCGAGGATCGTGCTCAGGACCGAGTTCTTGTCGCTGACCACCAGCCCGGTAAACATCACCCCAACCGTGCCGCGGTCCTTATACCAGCCCACCACATCCGTCTCGCGGGTCGACGACTGCATCGCCGACACGATACCCTCCAGCGTCCTGTCGGCCTTGTCGCCGGTCTGCGAAACGCCCGCTTCGAGCAGCATCAGCAGAAATGGCTCCCTCGACCGTTCCGTGCGCTTCCGCTCGATCGCGATCCGCCGCCTGAAGGCATCTTCGCTCAGAACCTCGCGATCCCCGTGGGCAGCCGCATCGAATAAAGGATCCATCTTGTCTGACACCTTATTGATCCTTGGCAGAGTCACAAACTTGCTCCTCTCTCGAGCACGATTTCAATGTCGAAACGCAAAGCTGATTGGTCAGTTGTGTTTCGTAATCTTATTATGAAAGCCGGTAATTTCTGTAGTACCGAATTATCCGGCCGGATTACCGAGTTATGATCGCCGGCGCGATCGCCTTACGCCCCTGACCTTATTCCGGTCCGGGGTTCGTTCGCGGGCTGTAGTAATAATCGGTGTCCGGCGCGCTGGTGGAGGAGTTCAGCAACGCACCGATCAGTTTCGGGGACTCCACGGCGTCCACAGCCCTCCGCAACTTCCGCTTTTCAGACGTTCCCTGACGCACCACCAGCAGAATGCCATCCGCCTGCCGCGACCAGACGCTGGTGTCGGCCAGGGGCAGGACCGGAGGCGAATCGATGACGATCCAGTCGAACAGCGCGGACAGCTGTTCCAGCAGCATCGCCGGCCTTCCCGACTGCAGCACCTCCAGCGGATTGCTGGGCGAGCTGCCGGCCGGCATAAACCACAGACCCGGACCCTCCAGGTAGTAAATGGTCTCCGCCAGCTGCCGCTCTTCGCGCAGCCATTCACAGATTCCCGGCTTTCGCGAAACAGAAAACATCTGCGACAACGCCGGACGCCGGATGTCGCCCTCGAGCAGCAGCACCCTCTGCTGGGCTCGCAGGGCCATGGAGCACGCCAGGTTGGCCGAACACGTGCTCTTCCCTTCCTGGGGACTCGAGCTGGTGATCAGCAGCTTCTGCAGCGGACGATCGCGGCGCAGATGCCGCAACCGCACCGACAGCAGCCGGAATGCCTCCGCCGCCGGACTGTCCCGGTCGGAAACGCTCACCAGCCGTCCCTGGGCGGGAACCGAAATCTTCAGCCTGCCGAACTGGGTGAAGATGTCCGGCAGGTCCCGCGGAACCGCCTCTTCCTTCAGGGACTGGGGTCTCCCCTTCGCCGTCCTCGCCCGCGATGGCAATCCCCTCGCCGAGGAGGCGATCTCTCCGTTCCGCGCGACTTCGCGCTCCGGCAGCGCCATGGCTTCCTGCTCGGCCGGCGCTCCCGCCTCCCATTCCGTCGCCGCACGTTGCTCGGCATGGCGCAGCAGTTCGGTTGCGTCCCGCCCCGGCGACCTGCCCCCCGACCGTTCGGCTTCCGACCTTTGCAGAGCGTCAAATATTCGGCTCATACTCACTCGCTTCGAGAGAAACAGGCACATTCAGATCGGCACTGCGCGCCACCGGCCTGCGCAGAGCCGAATAAAGATCGCGAAGGACTTTCGCCGCCCGCTGGACGTCCATTTCGCTCAGTGTTCCCCCGCCTTCCGGCTCGCCGAGCGAGGTGTTGTCGAGCCGAAACTCCTTTGCGACGTCCTCCACAACATCCACCGTTATCCTCGGGATCTGCCGCGCGTAAGCAATGATCAGCGCGTTTTCGCAGACGGTATTGATCAGCCGCGGAAATCCCCGCGAATGGCGATACACCGCGGCGACGGCTTCCGGACCGAACAGATGGCCCGGATCCCCCTCCGCCCCCGCAACCCGCAGCCGATGTTCGATATATTCCTTAGTCTCCTGCGCGTCGAGCGGTCCCAGCTGCGCGCGCAGCGCAACTCTCTGCTTGAGTTGCCTCAGCGCCACCGAATCCAGCTTCTGATCCAGCTCTGGCTGCCCCACCAGGATGATCTGTAACAGCTTGTCGTCGGTGGTCTCCAGATTGGAGAGAAGACGCACCTCTTCGAGCAGCTCCTCCGACAGATGATGGGCCTCGTCCACGATCAGGACCGTCGTCAGCCCCTTCGATCCCCGCGAGACCAGAAACTGACCGAGATCCAGCAACAGCTCGCTCTTGTTCTTCCCCGAAGCCGGAAGCCCGAAGTCGGACAATATGTACTGCAGAAACTCCGACGGCGACAGACGGCTGTTGAACAGATAAGCGTAGGCAATATCCCTGCTTTCCTTCAGCAGGCGAAGCAGGCAGCGCAGAAGCAGCGTCTTGCCCGTTCCCACTTCACCGGTTACCACTACAAATCCCTTGTGCCGCCGGATGCCGTAGTGGAGCGCAGCGAGCGCCTCGTTATGCCGGCGCGTAGACACAAAATAAGTAGGGTCCGGAGTCAGGTCGAAAGGATTGCGCGCCAGCTTAAAAAAAGCTTTATACATTGCGGCTCATATTTTAACTGTGCAGATAACTGATCGCTGAGCCGGTCAGGATAACCACCAGCACCAGCGCTGCGGTTGCAGCTCCCAGATACGTCCGTCGCCTGCTTCTCCGTTCGTCGAGCGGAGTTGTGATATCCGGAATCTCGGCAAAGATTGCGACCGGCAGCAAGTCCTTGATCTCCTGCTCCCGGTAAAGTCGGTCATCCGCCATTTCGACTACCAGCACCACCAGCCCCCCCAGCGCCATCCCCGCCGCTATCCCCATCGCGCAGAAATTCAGCCGCTTGGGAAAATCGGGCTTCGACGGCAGGCTCGGCGGATCGAGAACCGAGAATCGCTCCCCCTCCTGCATCTGTTCCATGCTGGTCGCCATCTGCGAGTCGTCCCTCTTCTTGAGCAGTTCGTTGTAGTTGGCCAGGGACTGATCGTACCCCCGATTCAGCTCCGCCAGTTGCTCCTCGCTCGCCGGTTCCGCGCCAAGCCGCCCCTGATATTCGCCGATCTGCGTTTTCAGCCGCGCAAGGCTCTGCTCTTTGTTGGCGATCTCCACCTGATTGGCCTGCAACTGGCCCTGCAGCTGCCCCACTGGTGAATTCGGTCCATCCGCCAGCGGGTCATCGCTCGGCTCCGCATTCGCCCCGGGCTTTGCCGACCGGGCCGCGAGCGCCCGGTCGCGTTCCTTTTCCAGCCGCGCGATCTCGGCTTTGAGCGACTGCACGTCCGGATAGCTGTCCGTGTAGCGCGCGCTCAGATCGGCCAGCTGCGCCCGGTCTTTCTCGAGCGCCGCGTCCAGCGTCGTGACGTCGGCCGGAGTCCCGTCCACTGCCTTCGCAGGCCCCCGCATGGCGTGATATTGCTCGATCAGCGTCTGGAAATATGCCCGCTGGCTCACCGCCGTGTTGAGCGCGTCCTGCTCGTTCTGCAACTGCTGCTGCAGTCCTGCCAGAATCGACAGATTCGCCGCCTGCTGCGAGGGCAACGCCCCCTGATGGGCCGCCTCGTACCGCGCGCGCTTTGCCTCCTGATCGGCCAGCGCCTGCCTGGCGGTCTCCAGTTCCTGATTCAGGAAGTTCGTCGTGTCCGTTGACTCCTTTTGCCGTACCTGAAGGTTCTGGCTGATCACCGTTGTCGACAGCTCCCGCGTGATCTCCTGGGCAACCTGCGGGGTAGAGGCCGAAAAGCCGATCGAAAAAGAGCTGACTCCCCCTCCCGCCCGCTCATTTTGAACCAGCTGGACGTCGATCGCCTTGGTCATCGCCGCCACCTTCTCGTCCGGGCTCATCTTCTTTTTCGAGCCGGAATAAAGGTTGTACTTATTGATGATCTCCAGCAGATGGGTGCGGCTCATGATCTGCTCGGAAATAGTCTCCAGCTGGTCCTGCAGATCCTCGCTCACATTCGACACAACGTAATTCTTCGGCATGCTCGGCTGCTCGACCAGGATTACCGTGGTCGACTTATACCGCGGCTTGATCGTCCAGCTCGCTCCCCACACCACCAGAAACCCGATCAGCATCGGGATCAGAAAGTACACATAGCGCCGCCGCGCCATGTCCACATAGCGGCCGATATCCGGCTGTTCCGAGCTCTCGATCTCAGCGTCTTCCGGCATCCCTATCTCCCCAGCGGCCTTCTCAGCTGATACTGGATCGTTCCGTAAACCCTCTGCGTGTTCGGCGCGTTGGCGATCTCCGGAATTCCCGCGAAATCCTGCCGCAGGTAGTCGTAGCCCACCTGCGCCGATACGCGCTGGCTCAGAGCGTGCGCTACCGAACCCGCCGCCCTGACCACGTGCCCATTCTCCCCGGCTACCGTTAACGACGACAGCTGCCCTGCGTTATTCGCAAGGCTGCTCGTATAACTACCGGAACAACCCAACCCCCACGAACGGCTCAACTGCAGGCGGAATTCCGCGCTTCCGGCGTTTGTGGTAAATACTCCCAGCAATCCCCCGCCTGCCGTCACCGTTCGCTGGTAACTCGCCGAAAAGGCCGCTCGCTCCACCTCCGCATGCGCGCTGGCCATAATTGTGGGTGACCATCCCTTCAGAGGCGGAGCCGGCTGAAACGTTGCGGTGTAATATTGTGGACCACCCGAAACCGACAGGAAAATATTTTTTCGCGGATAAAAGGCGAAAAACGCCAATGCCGCCGCCGTCTCGGTTCGGCCCCCCGCCATAACCGCCGCCGACTCGGTGATATTGAAATAGTCTCCCGTCGCTCCGATATACTGGCGCCCGGTAAGACGCAGATTGTAAAAGGCGTTCCCGCTGTAAGTATTGGCGTTATAGAGCCCCGCCGCCTCGCCGCTGTTTGGATAATTCAGCTCCGAGGCCCCGCCCCCCACGCCAACCATCGCATCTCTGCTGAACTGATAACTGTAGAGCCCACCGCCGTGATTGAGGATCTGATCCGCATAGGGCGCGATCGCCAGCGCCCCCGGCGTACCCGGCGAACCCGATATCGTGCCTCCCGACAACGAATAGGGCTGGCTGAATACATTCGAAGTCTTGAGAAATGAGTCGTACACGCTCACATTCGAATGCGGGCTCACCCGATAGTCGATCTCCCCCGTCGCATTCTCGCTGACCTCATTGAGCACACTCGCCTGCTGGTAAAACAGAAATCCCGGGTTATACGACAGGTTCTCGTGCAGACGCTCGGTGGTGCGATCGATCTGCACCGTGGGCAGAATCGTATATGTCTCGTCGGCCTCCGGCGCGATTCCCTCCCCGTAGTAGACGTTCGTATCGTATCCAGCCCCGGCCACAACGCCGATACTCAGGTAATTCGATCGCTCTTCCGATCCGGTTCTGGCCGAAAACGCCATCCCGCCCGCCGACGGCGGCGCAGCCATCGCGTCGTCGCCCTGATCGGCAGCCGCTTCCGGCGGGGGCGCCCCGTTCTGAGATCCCCCGTTCTGACCGCTCTGAGTCCCGCCGTTCTGACACCAGACCGGCGCAGACGCCATCGCCATGATTACCAGAATTCGAGCTATCACGACCGTCTCAGTTCACGACGATTGTGTCGCCGGGCTGCAATCTTATATTGGTCTGGGGATTCTTGCCCTTAACGAAGGCATCGTAATTAAACTTGTACCGTGTCTGGGTGCCATCCGGCTTCCCCCGAAGAATGTGCACGTCCTTCTTCCTGGCGAAATCCTTAAACCCGCCCGCATTCGCAATCGCATCCATCACCGTCGTTGTGGTGGTCAGCGGATAGGCGCCCGGCCGGGTCACCTGGCCCATCACATTGTACTTTTGGCTGTTGATCTGCTGAACGATCACCGTGACTATCGGCTGCTTTATGTTGTCCTTCAGCCGGTTGGTGATGTCCTCTTCCAGTTGCAATGGCGTCCGGCCCGAAGCCTGGATTTCAACCGCAAAAGGCAGCGAAATCTTCCCGTCCGACCGAACGGGAACGGTCTTGCTGAGGTCCGGCTCCTTCCAGACGTCGATTTCCAGCGAATCGCCGGCTCCAATTACATAGTTATTGTCGCTGTGGGCACGGCCCGCTTGTGTGGTCACCTGACCCGGTGCGGTTCCGGTAGCCTGCCCCGTTGCAGTACGAGCCCCGTCTCTGGCCGGCGCCTCCGCCCACGCGCCGCTCGCCAGAACCGTCGCAAGAATTCCTGCGAGGATTGCCCAATCCGCTCTGCTGCTCATACGCCTGACTCGTGAGACCAACCCAAGGCTCCAGGTTCCCTGACTGCTGCGTCGCGCTGACCTGTCAGAGGTTCGAATCCGCCGGATCGAACACCTTCTGCGGCTGCTGCTTACCCTGCATAGTAAATCACATGCGGTTGCGCAGCACTCAAATTGTGCCCCAGGGCCTGTAAACCGCTATGCGGACGGTAATGCCTCTTTCAATCGCTCCGCCCCCGCGGTGGCCCCGCCTAAAAATGCGCCCCGCGCGCCCTCCACGCCGATCGGTTCCACGTCGGAGGCATCGACTTCCACGCCCACAGATCGCGCCAACATATCCACCGACAACACCAAACGGCAGAGATTCTTCTTCCGCACCAGAATGCCTTCCACTCCCTCAAGCGAGCCCCGTATCATCCGCACCCGCTCCCCACACCGCAAAAACGGATGCGGCTCGACCCGGCAGGACCCCTCTACCACGCGCCGGATGGCCAGAATCTCCTCCTCCGGAACTACCGCGATCTGATCCCCCCGGGACAGGATCATATGCACCCCCGGCGTCGTCACCACCTGAAGCCTGCGGTCTGGATTTCCCCGCACAAAGACGTATCCGGGAAACAACGGCAGCGAAAGAAGCTTCTGTCTGTCTTTCCACCGCCGCATCGAATCGTGCAGCGGCAGAAACACTTCCAGGCCCTTGCACAACAGCATTTCCGCTACAGTTTTTTCGTGCTGGTGCCGGGTGTAGAGAGCCCACCACGCGGCCTGGTCCTCGGTTTCGGCGCTAACCCTCGTCAGAGGCGTCATTTTGCTCAATTCCATCTCTCATTATCGCTCATCCGGGTACAGCTCCGCCCTGTGAGCTACATCAGCCCATTTTCCACAGTCAGAATTCGTGAACTCCAGGCAATCCGCAACCCTGTCCTGCCCGGATGCCTCTTGCCTTTAACGCTGATTCTTAACAGGAAAGTGAGTCAAAGCGATAACCGCTCATTGCCATTGAACGAGTCTTTGGCCATGTAATCCCTGCCGCTCATCTGGCGAAAAAATCGCGAATGCATAATCCTGGCAGCCACCGTGAAGGCGCCGGCCGGGATCCTGCATGTCGACGAACGAATTACGAAACCTCGGCAGAAAACTTCAGCGGCTCTCTCCCCGTCCAGCTCCACCGGAAGAACGAACCTCATTTCAACTGCGGTCTTCGGATCCAGCGGCCGAAAACTCCTCATCAGCACCCCGGAAATGCTGATATTCTCAGTCACTCCATCGTGCCACGCCCTCTCTCCCCGCACCCGATAACGGATGGCCGTCCCGATCTCATATCGGCGGGCTCGGCAGATTTCTGTAGGTGTCGCGCTCAAGGCCCGATCCGGTTCCATGCCCTCTCCTTGCATTCCACCCACAGACCAACCTGCTGTCCCGACTCGCGTGCTCAAGGTTAGGGCACTTCCCTGGGTACAGCAATAGCCCGACAGTACTATCGTCATATGACTGCATAGTGCTAGTCCAATAGAACCTTTGTGTGTTACCGCGGTGCATTTTTACCGATGGAAATTCACACTTCCAGGCCATCTGCTCCGGCCTCGATCGCGCCCGCACTGGCTCGCATTTTCAAGCCACCGCTGTCCCATCATGAAGCGAATGACGTCAGCCGATGATTGACGGCAAACAGCGCGAGCTCCAGCCGGTTCGACACCCCCAGCTTGTCAAATACGTTGCTGATGTGGTGCTTTACCGTCTGCTCGCTGATCACGCACCTCTGTGCGATATCGGGATTCGAATACCCCGCCACCACCAGGTTCACGATCTCCAGTTCCCGCGTCGTCAGACCGTAATCGCTGCGGCGGTATCCCTCATCCGCGGGAGCCACGCTCCGCAGAGCCTGAACCAGGTCGCTCACGCTCTCGCGGCCCACCCAGTACTGGCCGGCCATCACACAGTGAATGCTGTCGAAAAGCCGCTGCGTGGTGGATTCTTTCATAACCACCCCGTACGCTCCCAGTTTCAGCGCCTGAACGATCTGAGCCTTTTCGATAGACGCCGTCAGCAGCAGGGTCCGCATCGGTAGACGGTGAGCCAGCAGTTCCCGCAAAACCTCCATTCCGTCGCGCCGCGGCATCGAAAGATCGAGCAACAGAATGTCCGGTTCAGTCTGCCGAGCCAGTTCCAGCAACACGTCTCCGTCCGATGCTTCCCCCACCACCTCGAACCCGGGCTGCGTCTGCAGCAATCTTCGCAGTCCGTCCCGGAACAGCGGATGATCGTCGGCGATCAGGATACGGATTGGAGCAGGCAGACTATCGGATAAAGAAACCATTAGTTATCCCCATGCCGGCCCACCGAGACCGGATGCGGAATGGCCCCCGGGATGCCCTGGAACCATTGCCTTCTGAAGTCAACGTCAGGGATCCCGGCCCTGGCTGAACCCAGTTCCGCTCTACCCATACGCAGTTGCTTAGAAAGTGCTGGATGAATGTTGAATGAAGTCGAATGGGCGCTTACTGTCGATCGGCCCGAGCGTTCATTATAACGTGGAACCCAAAGCACAGTGTCACCTTAATTCAGAATTAACCACGCGTACCATCATGACTAAACCGGAATGCACCGCACCGGACCACACCCCGCAGTTTCATTTCATCCTCCTCCGTAAACTCCTTGAACCCCTCCGCGGCGTCCATGGGTTGAAGCGCTGGTTCCACGCGCTCAGTCCGCGGGAACGTTCGCCGTATACATATTCGAAGGGACGCTTTCAACTCCCGCGCTGTCGACGCTCGTGACCACGTAATCGTAGGCCAGGCCGTTCTGCACCGTGCTGTCCGTATACGCCGTTGTCAAATCGATCCCGGCGTTCAGCAACTGAAACGCTCCCGCCCCGCTCGGCGAGCGATAGACGTTGTATCCCACCACCTGGTCGGGTGAACTCGCCGGGGCCAGCCAGGTCAGCCCCACCGAATGGGTCTGCGTACCCGAGCCCTTCAATGCAATGACGATCGTCCCGCCGCTGCCGCTGTTGCTGGCGATTGTCAACTGCCCCGTCGACGGCCCCGTTTCCGTTGGCAGGAATCCGACACTGAGCGTGACCGACTGTCCGGGATTCAGAGTCAGCGGAAGCATCATTCCGGCAATCGTGAATCCGGCCCCGGTCACGCTCGCTCCACTGATCGAAACAGCCACCGTGCCCGTCGACGTCAGCGTCAGCGCCTGCGTCGCTGCAGTATTCAGCGGCACGCTTCCGAATCCCACCGAAGCGGTATTAGCAGTCAACAGCGCCGCCGCGGCATTCAACTGCAGCGCGAAGGACTGCGAAACGCCATTGGCCGCCGCGGTCAGCGTCGCCATTTCCACAGCGGGCACCGCCATCACTGCCGCCGCAAACCCAGCATTGAGGGCGCCCGCCGGAACCACTACGCTGGCCGGCAATGCGACCGCCGGATTGTTGCTGGCAAGATTCACTGCAACTCCACCCG
>Ga0181520_10012401_pt1 | contig 10967 bp, 9 predicted proteins | sample PEATcosm2014_Bin_29_FD_132451 | JGI IMG/M metagenome (GOLD analysis project Ga0181520, IMG submission 132451) | Peatland microbial communities from MTU Mesocosm Facility, Houghton, MI, USA - PEATcosm2014_Bin02_30_metaG | ecosystem: Environmental > Terrestrial > Soil > Wetlands > Peat | place...
AGCGCCACGCTTTTCTTCTGCCGATCACCTTCGGGCAGAAAAACTTTGGGTGCCCCACCCGCGCACTTGTTTCTGCGGCTCGGATGGATCACGAACCTCAATAGCTTCTTTCCATGGACTAAAGACGGGTGCCGGGAAGACAGCGAATTTAGAAAAGAGAGATGATGACAGTGAGCGAAAAAATTGATGCCAAGCAGGTAAAAGAGCTTCGGGAAAAGTCCGGCGCGCCGATGGGCGACTGCCTGAAGGCCTTGCAAGAGACCAAGGGAAACATCGAGGATGCCTTTGTGGTGCTGCGCAAGCGCGGCATGGCCTCGGCGCAGAAGAAAGCCGCTCGCACCACCAATGAGGGCGCGGTGGGCACCTACATTCACGCCGGCGGCAAGATTGGCGTACTGCTGGAACTCAACTGCGAGAGCGATTTCGTCGCCCGCACCGATGATTTTCAGGAACTGATGAAGGATATTGCCATGCACATCGCAGCCTCAGACCCGCGCTATGTGCGCTCGGAGGACGTGACCGCCGCCGATCTGGAACGCGAGAAGGACATCTTCCGCGCCCAGGCCGCCGCCACCGGCAAGCCCGCCCCAGTGATCGAGAAGATCGTCGAGGGCAAGATGGGCAAGTTCTACGAGGAGGTCTGCCTCATCGAACAGCCCTTCATCAAGGACCAGGCGGTGACGATCAAGGAGCTGATCGCCACCAAAGTCGGCAAGCTGGGCGAGAACATCACCGTGCGGCGTTTTGCCCGCTTCAAGGTGGGCGCATCCGATTGGACCGTCGCCACGACGAAGGCCGTGGAAGCGGCAGGCGAGTAACATCCGGCAAGATCCAGAAAGTGGAAAAGGCCCGGGGCAACCGCTCCGGGCCTTTTCGCAATCAGTGGGATCGGGCATGGCGCTCCGATGCCGGGTCCATACCTGTTATCTGTCCTGCCGATCGGGGATTACTCTCCCAAATAACGGCTCAAAGTCAGTTCGGTGTAGTTATTCGCCAGGCCGATTACGACGATCTTGCTGTCGGCTGGCTGAATGACGACCTGGTAGTATCCCCCCGTACTGGCAGGAATGCTGTTGGATACGGTTCCGCCGCTGCCGAAGGTGGGATCGAGATCCCCATTCGGCGTAAGCCGCGCCAATCCATTGACATTCGTCTGGCCGCTTTGGGCGTAGGTGATTTGCACCCCTGCGACCACGATGTCTCCGTTCGGCCCGACGGCAATTCCACTGGGCAGAGCTTCGATCCCCGGGCCGCCGCTTCCCTCAAAGTGGAAGCTGGGGTCGGCGAAGGTTGGGTCGGCTGCGCCTGTGCTGGTAAAGCGAAGCACCTCGGTTGAAGCATTATGACCGCGAGACTCCTCGCCTACGAATGAGGGACCGGCAAAAAGAAAGTCGCCGTTTGGCTGGAAGATGCTCGGCGTGGAAGGAGACTGGCTCCCGGCACTGGCAACGATGGTCCCACTGGTAACGGCAGACTCCAGCGCGCCAGTGGAAGTAAACTGCGCAATCAAATTCACATTGACGACGCGGATTTCGCCGGTGGAAAGCTCAGCCAGTGCGGTGCAGCCGCCAGGTCCGATTACGTTGGCCGCTCCAGCTGTACCAAAGGTGGCGTCCAGTTCTCCTGCCGAGGTGAAGCGGACAAGTTCAGTGGTAGAGGGCTGCCGTCGCCCCGTGGGAAAAAGCCCCGCGCCCAGAAGAATGTCTCCATTGGTCTCAGCCAAAAGAACCAATCCGAAGGGAGCCGAATCGAGGGCCGGACCGATGGCCAGGCCATCGCTGCCAAAAGATGTATCCGCGGAGCCATTGGAGTTCAGGCGCTCGACCGCGAAGTCACCAGCATTGGCGCCGGAGGTGAGCTGACCCGCTACCAGTATCTGTCCATTCGGCTGGAGCGCCAGGACGTCCGATTCACCGATGCTGGTGGGCAGTGCAGCGATTCCCCGGCTGCCGAAGCTCTTGTCCAACTCGCCTTTGGAGGTGTATCGAAGCACATCCGTCGTTGTGATTACACCAATGTTGACATCGGTGATGGTGACATTGGCCAGAACGAGAATATCGCCGTTGCTTTGTAATGCGATCGAGTAGGGATTAACCCCGGTGCTGGAGCTTGTGGCGGTGGTAAAGCTGGTTATGGTCACGCCACCATGGCCAAAAGCGGGATCGAGAGTGCCGGCAGTATTGCCGGCAGCGGATGCGGAGTTCGCCGCAACGGCCAAGCCAAGCATCGCAAGGCCCGGAATCATTGCCGAAATTGGTTGTTTTATCTTCACCATTCCTCCTGACCGGTCATTACACCCGCGAGCATAGCAGAGGAACTTCGCAATGAATGTCAAAGCAATGTCTGGAAGTTGTCATGAGATTGTCATTTCTTCCGGCGCGCCCGATTGGACCTTCGCCACCACCAAAGCCGTGGAAGCGGCAGGCGAGTAACTTCCAGATCATTCAGAACCAATATGCACAGGGCGCATAGCCTGAGCCATTTTTTTGTGTTCTGATGACAGTGCCTTATCCGGAGGTATTGTACGATGTAGGAAACTTCCGCAAGAAGGCGGCCTCGAATTGAAACGAAGAGAGTTTTTGAAGCCAGCCCTCGGAGCCGCAGTTTTCTCCGCCATTCCACGCGCTTTCGTCGCACTCGGTCAGGCAGAGGCTGCGCAACCAACAACCCATGAAAGGAGCAGTATGAGCGAAGCCAGCAAGAGCCGGCCAGAGATTGGCATGCTGTTATTCCCCGGTTTGAACTTTCTCGATCTGATCGGACCTCATACCCTCCTCGCCCACTCGGCAAATGTGCATTTGGTCTGGAAGAACCTCGATCTGCTCACAGTGGAATCGGGAATCGCCGTCAAGCCGACAACCAAATTCGAAGACTGCCCCAAAGATCTCGATGTACTTTTTGTTCCCGGTGGTCCCGGCGTTGTGGATGTCATGCAGGACCAGTCGTCGCTGAATTTTCTGGCCGATCGCGGACTCCGCGCCAAGTACGTGACCTCTGTATGCACCGGATCCGTATTGCTGGGAGCTGCGGGGCTTCTACACGGATATATGGCAACTTCGCATTGGGCTTACCGGGATATGCTGCCTCTCTTCGGCGCGACACCTGTGAATCAGAGAGTCGTGACGGACCGCAATCGCATCACCGGCGGTGGAGTGACATCCGGCATCGACTTTGGATTCACCCTGCTCTCCATCCTCTTCGGGGAGAATCTCGCAAAGGCTATACAGCTTGCAAACGAATACGATCCGCATCCTCCCTTCGACGCCGGAACTCCTGAAAAAGCAGGCCCTCAGATCACTCAGGCAGTGCTTGCTCAAATGGGGCCTCGACTGGAGAAGGTGAGAGAGCTTGCCAATAAAATGAAGGCCAATTAGCGGCGCCCTGCACTCCCCGCTTTTCAAATTGCGAGGATGCAACGCTGCCGCTATGCGATACTTGAACAGTATGTATAAACGCATCGTACTCAAGCTGTCGGGCGAGGTGCTGGCAGGGGCGCGGGGCTTCGGCCTGGATGCCGGCAAAGTCGCCGAGATCACCAGCGAGATCGTCGAAGTTCACGCCTTGGGCGTGGAGATCGGCGTGGTCGTGGGCGGCGGCAACTTCTTTCGCGGCGTGGCCGAGCAGGCCAAAGAGATGGATCGCGTGGCCGCCGACAACATGGGGATGCTCTCCACCATCATCAACGCCATCGCCATGCAGGATGCGCTGGAGCAGCGCGGCGTTCCCTGCCGGGTGATGAGCGCCGTCTTCATGAATCAGGTGGCCGAGCCTTATATTCGCCGCCGCGCCGTGCGCCACCTGGAAAAAGGCCGCGTAGTGATCTTTGCGGCGGGCATTGGCAATCCCTTCTTCTCCACCGACACGGCAGCCAGCCTGCGGGCGATGGAGATCAAGGCCGAGGTGCTGTTGAAGGCGACCAAAGTCGAGGGCGTCTTCAGCGCCGATCCGGTGCTGGTCAAGGATGCGGTCAAGTACGACGAGATTACCTATATGGAGATATTGCGCCAGGGGCTGAAGGTGATGGATCTGACCGCGGTGAGTCTCTGCAAGGACAACAACCTGCCGATGATTATCTTCAACATGAACAAGCCGGGGAATATCCGCCGCGTCGTTCTCGGCGAAAAAGTCGGCTCGCTGGTGACGGCGTAAGAGCAGGAGTCAGATACCAGGGTTCAGTCGCCTGTCGGAGCACCGTACTGCCAATGGAGATGCAAAAGCCGCAACGGCTGTACGCACTGACGGGGCTGCGCTGTTTTGCGGCTGTCAACATCGTTTTCTTTCATTTTTCCAATCCCCAGTGGTTTGGCTGGCTGGCGCCGGTGGTCAACGCCGGTTACGCCTCGGTGAGCTACTTCATTCTGCTCTCCGGCTTTGTGCTGGCCTATAACTATGCAGGCCGCGCGCGGGCCGGAGAACTGAACCGCAAGCGCTTCTGGGAGGCGCGCTTCACGCGGCTTTATCCCATCTACTTTTTGAGCCTGCTGATGAGCTGGCGGATGGTGCGGGTCGAGTACGGCGCGCACACGCATGGGATGTTCTGGACCGGCATGGCGCTGACGCCGCTGTTGTTGCAGGGCTGGATTCCTCCGGTTGCTACCTTTCTGAACACGCCGGCCTGGACGATGTCCGCCGAGAGCTTCTATTACTTTCTCTTCCCCTGGCTGGCGCGCTGGAAGCGGGCGGATCGCCTGGCGCCGCATCTGGGCAAAATGGCCGGCGTATGGGCGCTGGGGATGCTTCCGGGCGCGCTCTATATCCTGTTCAATCCAGACGGCATCGCGCATCCGGACCGCTGGAGCTGGGGCCCCTGGCTGCAGGCGCTCAAGTACACGCCGCTGCCCCATCTGGCGAGTTTTGTCTTTGGCGTGATGCTGGCCAATCTGGACGAGAGGATGGAGCGCGGCGGACGCCTGCGCTTGCTGCTCGGCGTGGGCGGCTTCGCGGGAACCTTTTTCATCATGATGCTGGGTCCGCTGGTTCCCTACGCGATCGTTCACGACGGCTTGATGATGCCGCTCTTCGGCTGCATCATTCTGGGGCTGGCAGGGCATAACCCGTTGGCAACCGGCTTCGGCTGGCGTCCGCTGGTCTTTGTGGGCGAGGCCAGCTACTGCCTTTATCTTCTGCACTTTAACTTATGGAATCTGATCCACGAGAGCCACGCGCTGGAGTTTCTGGGGTTGAGCCGCTTCGATCCCTGGATCAGCTATGTGGTGCTGATCGCGTTGGCGCTTGCAGCGCTGCATCTGGTGGAAAAACCGGCGCAGCGGCAACTGCGTAGCTGGATGAATGCCTAGGGCATTGCGCGGCATGAAGTATCCCAGCCGGTAGACCACTGGCTGCACGATCTCGCATATTGCATCATAGTCGATGCAATATCTTCATTTGAATGTTACAATTCGCAGCGAATCGGTCCATCTGTAAAGAGATCGTATGAACCGGATAAGGAATATGTCCTGGCTTGCCGATAATACCGTCAAGCGGAAGAGTTGCCGAAAATGCTGACGCAGGCTGAAGCAAATCTCGCGGCCCTGATCGAGAGCACCGCAGATCTGATCTGGTCGGTAGACCTCGATTACCGGATCATTGCCTCGAACTGTGCTTTTCGGGAGAACATCGAAAACAACTACGGGAGCAGCGTGCTGACGGGCATGAGGCCGGAGGAGTATCTGCCGCCGGAGAAGGCCGCTCTATGGCCGCCATTGTATGAGCAGGCGCTCCGGGAGGGGCCATTTCGGACAGAGTATCTTCTGGTGGATGGCCGAACGCTGGAGATGGCCTTGAACCCCATCGTGATGGATGGTCAGGTCGCGGGAATTTCGGTCTTCGGCAAGGACATCACCGAGCGCAAGGCGTCCGACTGCGCGCTGCGGCAGGCCGAGGAGGCGCGCGCCCTGCTGGCCTCGATCGTCGATGCCTCCACAGACCTGATCCATGCGGTAAATCTGGATGGGAGCATTGCCAGTTGGAATCCGGGAGCGGAACGGCTGACCGGCTATACGAGTGAGGAGATTCTGGGCAAGAGCGTGAAGGTTCTTGCTCCTCCCGGCCATGAGGAAGCCGTCGAGCAGACTCTGCTGGAGATCGCCGCGGGAAGCGCCGCCGGCCCCTTCGATACGGTGCTCCGGCGGAAGGACGGAAGCGGAGTTGACGTGGCACTGACCCTCTCGCCGATCCGCGATGCCGCGGGAGTGGTGACGGGCATCGCCGCGATTGCCCACGACATCACCATTCGGAGACAATCGGCGGAAGCGCTGCACGAGAGTGGAGATTTTCTCACCGAGGCGCAGCGGATCGGAGACTTGGGCTGCTATGTGATGGATGTCTCCACCGGAGTCTGGAGCAGCACCAGCATTCTGGATGAGATCTTCGGCATCGATCCGGAATATGAGCGCACCGTAACCGGCTGGGAGGCGCTGGTCCATCCCGATGACCGCGCGATGATGTCGGCCTACTTTACCGGCGAGGTCATTGGGAAGGGAAAGCCCTTCGACAAGGAGTACCGCATCCTGCGGAAGCGGGATGGGAGCGAGCGCTGGGTGCATGGATTGGGCAAGCTGGAGATGGATGCCGAGGGCAATCCCCGCAAGATGCGCGGCATCATCCGGGATATTACCCGGCATCGGCGCTGGGAGATGGAGCTGCAGCACAGCGAAGCGCTCTATCGCACCGCCTTTCAGACCAGCATCGACGCCGTCACCATCAGCCACCTGGAGGATGGGCGGTTCGTCGATGTGAATCAGGCCTTCCTGCATATGTTCGGCTACCAGCGCGAGGAGGTGGTTGGGCACACCTCGCTGGAGTTGAAGATATGGACGGATCTTGCGGACCGGAAGAGGTTGGTCGAGAGGCTGCGGAAGGAGGCCCCTGTCCGGGATATGGAGTTTCTGCTCGCCGGAAAGGGCGGGCGCCGCTTCTGGGTTCTGGTATCGGGGGCGCAGATTGAGATCCAGGGAGTTCCCAGCTTTCTTCTGGTGGTGCGGGACATCTCCGAGAGCAAGGCGGCCGCGCGGAGGCTGACCGAGGCCCAGGAAGCGCTGCGCATGAGCGAGGAGCGCCATCGCATCGCCTTCCAGGCCAGCGCCAACATTGTCGCCATGGTCCGTCTCGACGACGGAGTGATACTGGACGCCAACAAAGCCTTTCTCGAAACTCTGGGCTATGAGCAGCGCGAGGCGATCGGGCATAGCTGGCAGGATCTGGGTTTCCTGGCCGATGCGCGAGAGATGCAAACCGTCTTTGAAACGCTGCGCCGGAATCGGGAATTTCGCGGAGAAGTGCGCATCGGAAAGAAGAATGGAGAGGTATTTTGGGGCCGGATGTCGGCTTCGGTCTTTGAATATGCGGGGGTTTCCTGCTTCCTTGCGGTCACACAGGATATTACCGAGGGCAAGATCGTGGAGCAGCGGCTGGTGGAGGCGGACAAGGCGCTGCGCGCCAGCGAAGAGCGCTACCGCACCGCCTTCCAGACCAGCATCGATGCAATCAATATCAACCGGCTGAGCGATGGCAAGTACATCGACTGCAATCAGGCATTCCTCGACATTCTGGGATACCAGCGGGAGGAGGTCATTGGGCGGACCTCGCTGGAGCTGGAGGTTTGGGCGGATTCACGCGACCGGCATACGATGTCGGATCTGGTGCGGCAGAGTGGAAGCTGCCGCGGCCTGGAGGTGCAGTTCAAGAAGAAGAATGGCGAGTTGATGTGGGGACAGATGTCGGCGACGATGATGGAGGTGGACGGCGTTCCCTGCGTCCTGTCGATCTCCCGCGATCTCTCCGAGTCCAAGGCCGCCAAGAGCGAGATTCAGAATCTTGCCTACTATGATTCTCTGACCGGCCTGCCCAACCGGCGTCTGCTCCTGGAGAGATTGCAGATGGTTCTCGCCTCCGAGTCTGGCAGCAGCCGCTCGCAGGCGCTGCTGTTGATCGATCTGGACAACTTCAAGACGTTGAACGACAGGCTTGGCCATCAGACCGGCGATCTGCTGCTGCAACTGGTGGCGCGGCGGATCAGCGATTGCACACAGGAGACTGACACGGTGGGGCGGCTGGGTAGCGACGAGTTTGTGGTGATGCTGGAGGATTTGAGCGTGGTTGCCGAGGAGGCCGCGGCTCAGGCCCAGGCCGTCGGCGAAAAGATTCTGGTTTCGATCGCTCAGCCCTATCTGCTAAAGGACCGCGAATGTCTGTCGACGGCCAGCATAGGAATTGCGGTCTTCCGCGATCAGCAAAACAGCAGCGACGAGATCTTGCAGCAGGTCGATATTGCCCTGCATCAGGCCAAGGCGGCGGGGCACAACACCATGCGCTTTTTCTCTCCTGCGTTGCAGGCCGCGGTCAACGCGCGCGCCACGCTGGAGGAAGATCTGCGCCGCGCCATCAAGACGCAGCAGTTCCTGCTCTACTATCAGCCCCAAGTGGAACAGGGACGACTGATCGGCGTCGAGGCCCTGATCCGCTGGAAGCATCCGGTGAACGGCCTGGTGGCGCCGGACGAATTCATTCCTCTGGCCGAAGAATCGAAGCTGATTCTGCCCCTGGGAAATTGGGTTCTGGAGACGGCCTGCGCACAGATTGCGCGCTGGGCAAAGCTGCCGAAGGCCAGCCATCTGACGGTCGCGGTGAATATCAGCGCCTTGCAGTTCCGCCAGCCTGAGTTTGTCGAGCACGTGCTCAAGGCTCTTGACCGCACCGGCGCCAACCCCAAGAATCTCAAGCTGGAATTGACTGAAAGTATGCTGGTGGAGAACTTTGAGGATGTCATCAGCAAGATGAGCGAACTCAAATCGCATGGGTTGAGCTTCTCGCTCGACGATTTTGGCACCGGCTATTCGTCGCTTGCCTACCTGAAGCGCCTGCCGCTGGACCAACTCAAGATCGACCGGGTCTTTGTACGCGATATGCTGGTGGATGCGACCAGCGGCGCGATCGCGCAGACCATCATCTCGCTGGGCCGCGCCATGGGACTGTCGGTGATTGCCGAGGGCGTGGAAAGCGAGGAGCAGCGCGGCTTTCTGGCCGGCCTCGGCTGCCATTGCTTCCAGGGAATGCTCTACAGCCCGCCGCTGCCTCTGGAGGATTTCGAGGCGTTTTTCTAGCCCCTCGGTCCCTTCGTCCCCTGGTCCCTATCCCCTGGTCCCTTGGTCCCTTCGCCCCCTGGTCCCTTCTTTACCACGCTCCGTCGATGCGAAAGGAGGTCAGGCTCTCGGCCTCGCTCTCAGCCAGCGTGTGCTCGACGATCTGGTCCACGCGGCTGCCGCGCGGTCCGCGGCGCAGGCTCGAACGCAGCTCGGCCAGGTCCTCCGCCGGGCCGCAGGCAACCACTTCGACCTCGCCCTCTTCGGTGTTGCGCACCCAGCCGCGCAGGTCCAGCAGGCTGGCCTCCCGTTGCACAAACCAGCGAAAGCCCACCCCCTGCACCCGGCCCTGAATCAAAAAATGAAGAACCATCGTTAGTGAGTTTTACAGATGCGCCGCCGCTGTGCAACCGGCAAGGCAATCGGGTAGCGGGTCAAGTGTTTCCCACATGGGGTATCGATGGATTTTCAGGATCGATCCTCTCCATCCCCGGAATTTGATACAAAAATACCATGCGAGCGAATAGCGAGCGCCTAGCCCCACCGCAGGTGGCGGGGCCCCATCGTAGGTGGCGGCGCGCTACACTGGAAGTCATCATGGTCTTTGTCCTCGATAACTACGATTCGTTTACCTACAACCTTGTGCAGTACCTGGGAGAGCTGGGCGCAGAGGTCGAGGTCTACCGCAACGACGAGCTGACCGTCGAGCAGGTGGAGGCGCTGAAGCCGGAGCGCATTCTGCTCTCGCCTGGTCCCTGCACGCCCAGCGAGGCCGGCATCCTGGTTCCGCTGATCCGGCATATGGCCGGCAAGGCGCCGATTCTTGGAGTCTGCCTGGGCCATCAGGCCATCGGCGAGGCCTTTGGCGGCCAGGTGGTGAGAGCCAGCCATCTGATGCACGGCAAGACCAGCCCCATCACGCACGACGGCAAGGGCATCTTTGCCGGACTCGACAGCCCGCTGACCTGCACGCGCTACCACTCGCTGATCGTTGCCGAGGAGTCGCTGCCCGCCGAACTTGTTGTCTCCGCCCGTACCGCCAGCGCCGATGGAAAATCATCCGTTATCATGGGTCTGCGTCATCGCACGCTGCCCATCGAGGGCGTGCAATTCCATCCGGAGAGCGTCTTGACCGAGGGCGGCCACCAGATGATCCGGAATTTTTTGGAGATGTAGCCGCCATGCGATCTGCCGCAGCTTTGAAGAGGCACAACTTCAATCGCGCCAAAAATGCAGCAATGCAGGGCTGGACTCCAGCTTCTGAGGGATGTTTTTTCGGTTCACTATCGATTCGGTCTTCATTTTCAATCACATTCTTTGCACTGTTTCTACTGCTTCTCAACACACCTTTGCTCCGCTCCCAAGCCGCTCCATCCGCCACGTCCGGCCCCATCGCCATCGTTCCTCTCGACAGCGAGAACCCGGAGAGCGCCGCCTCGGTGACTGGAGCAATAGAGGTGACGCAGGGCAAGGCCATGATCGGTGTGAGCGGCACGGTCACCTCCGGCCGCCGGACGACGGAGGTCATACTGCCGCATCGCGGCCTACTGCGGGTCTGCGCGGCGACGACCGTCAAACTGGCCGCCGACTCCAGCGTTCCCGCCGGTGAAGTTCCCGGCCTGATGATGGCAATGAATCATGGGGCGGTCGAGGCGAGCTTCGCCACGGGCCGCAACGCCGACATCCTGATGACGCCGGATTTCCGCATCCTGATTGCCGGTCCGGGAGCGGCGAATGTGAAGGTGCGCCTGGGCGAGCACGGCGATACCTGCGTGGACAATGCGGCGGCAAGCGGCGGCAGATCTTCGTCGAAGACGAGCGGAAATGATCCTTATGTGCTGCTGACCGACATCTTCAGCAGTGGCGGTTATCGCGTGCTGCCCGGCC
>Ga0181520_10012402_pt1 | contig 10966 bp, 12 predicted proteins | sample PEATcosm2014_Bin_29_FD_132451 | JGI IMG/M metagenome (GOLD analysis project Ga0181520, IMG submission 132451) | Peatland microbial communities from MTU Mesocosm Facility, Houghton, MI, USA - PEATcosm2014_Bin02_30_metaG | ecosystem: Environmental > Terrestrial > Soil > Wetlands > Peat | place...
ACTCTCCCCTCAATTTGAATCTCGATTGCCGGACTCGTTCTCCCTACGAATCCGGCCCCGAGTTGTCAGATAGGCTCAAGGCTTTAAGCAAGGCTTGGACGGCCTCTGTGGGCCACCTTGAACAAACCGCTGACCACGGTCCTCTTCGACCTGCCCACAATCTTGGTTAGGTGTGTGAAATGGTGATGGCCTGGATGGCCTCCGAGCGCCGGACACGACCGTCCACGCGCTTGTACCCGAGGAGAACGGTTTGGCCCGCCGTGGCGAGTGGCTGGTCAAGGATCTTGACGAACGTACCCGCGCCGCCACGGTCCCCGATGAGGTAGCCGTCTTGGAACGACCCGAACAGGATAGGCACCACGCCCGCGCTTGTGGCCGTGGGCAATCCCGGCATGTTTGAGCTGTAGCTCACCGGGAAGCCGTGCAAAAGGTCACGGCCATTCTCCCGCGTGAACACCGGGGCAAAGAGGTTTGCTTGCCGCTGTGCCTTGCGAATTGACACGGCGGTTGCGCGTGACATCAAGAAAGCCGCATTTGGGAAGTAGCTCCCCTTCAGCGTCCCGAGCACGTCATCCACGGCGTTCAAAAGATACGCGCCGGTTGATTCGACCAGATACGGAGCGCCCGTCCCGGTTGCCGTGTTGCCAACCAAACCGAGCGGCTGTCCGGTGCCCGTGCCGTTGACGAAAGCATTGTCCTCATTGATGTCAATGGCGTTGATGAGGTCACGGACGCCGAATTCCTGGAACAAGGCAACGTCCTGTAACAGTTCCCAACTCACGGTGTGCGTCAATCCGGTCATGTAGGCCGAAAGGGTGAACTGACCGAGCGCCGGGTCACTTTCCGAGAAAAGGTTACTGGAAGCGCCGCTCTCAGACTTCCAGCCCGCCGTCCCGAACGTGGTCTGTGCCGGGATCTTCACATCGTTCGCTGTCGGGATTGCCCGAGCAACCGAACGGACGCCAAGGTCCGGTACCGCCAACGGGACGATCTGTCCGTCCGTTGGGATGTTGACGGCATAGCCGCCCGCGCCATTGGAGCCGCCGCCGGTGCCCTCATAGAGTGCGGAGGACATCCCCGGCAAAGACGGAAGAGCGAAGCCGCCAAAGAGCGGGTCAAAGCCTTCGCTAAGAGAGTCCGTCGCTTGCTTCCCGCCCGAGCGGAGGAAAGAAAGAAACGCGTTGGTGTAGTCCTCACTCATCGGCGTTTGGTTGCGGCTTCCGGGGACCGCGCCGCCGTTCACGTTCACCAGTTTCCCGTCCCGATTGAAAAACTTAGTCAGCGTGTTGACCTTCTCGCTGGCTGCAATTTTCGGAGCGAGTGCCCGGACGGCGGCCATTGACGTTTCAAAGTCGAGTGCCTCAGCCGTTGTCATATCGCGGCCCGCGTCTTCAGCGGTCTTGACGATGCTTTCGGCCTTGTTCAATGCGTGGTGGTGTTGCTGTTTGAGGTCAAACAGTTTCATAAAATTCTCCGTTCCTTCGGTTGGGCACGCCAATCTCTCCCCTTGACGTGCAACCGCGTCCACGGCTCCCGGAGTAGGAGCCATCCCCGCGTCAGCTCCGGGCCTTTTTACCCGGAGGTGGGTTGTACAACTCTCACGGCCTCCAGCTCCACATAGGAGCCTTGCCGCGCCGTCTCCACCGCACGTACTGTGGGCGCTATCGGTGTTGGTCCGGGCCTTTTTACCTGGACAGCAAAACTGTGCGGGCTAGTCCCGCGTATCTGGCAGCCAATAGAGGCGCTCACACCATCCAATTGAGTCATCCGCCGGAGTGGCTAAGACCGCCGTCAATGTCCCCTCTACCGCCGTCACGGCGGCCTCTACGCGCCCGATGTTGGTTTCGCAATACTCCGCAAACAACTCTTCAAGGCCGCGTATGTCTTCGTCTTCAAGAGGCTCAGAAAGCACCGTGCATTGGGAGCCGTTCACAAGTCCGATCACCCCGCAGATTCGTAAACGGCGGGGGGACCAAAAGACACGCTCCAGATACGGGCGCGTAAGTGACTCCCCGGTCAACGGCATTAAAGCGAAGTCACCCGTCTCTACGTTTCCAAGGATCTCTGCGCAAATTTGCGCCGTTGCAGCAATCTGGTCAAGCCTGTCCATAGCTTCCTCTTTTCGGTGGTGAGGGCCGCTCAGTCCTCTGTGTCTGGATAAACTCCCGCCGTCTCCTCCAACTTCGCTTCAATCCGTTGCTTTTCGGTGCGCATTGCGGCGGCGTTGGCCGTGGTTGCGCTATGGTCTTCCACAATCAGCGGACGAATACTCCAGATGAGCTGTTTCCAGTCGTTGCGGTCCCACACGAAAATCAAAAAGCCGATGGGTAGTTTGTCCGCGAACCTAGTTACAAGCGCCAGATCACCCGCGCCGTCATCCGCCTTTAGCCGCGCCAAAGTCGGAACGTGCTCAACGTCCAAGTCCGATAGGTACGGGTCAGTGGCATCCGGCGCTTTGAAGGCGTCAGAGTCCGTAAACACGCAATAGACTCTTGCGTCAGCCGGGTCCACGCCCTCATTTCGCATCCACGCGGTTACACGGTCCCGGAGTTTGCGCCCTTCCGCTATCGCGGAAAGCGCGTTGAGCCGGAGGTCCTTTTTCCGCGATGGTGCTCCAGTAAGCGCCCACCCAAATTGCTGTACACGGCTACGCTGTCCGATTCCCGCCGCCCATCCCGGATTGGTTTCCGTCTTCACCATGTTTCGCTCCAGTAAGGCATATTGCCTCACACTTTGTAAGGTACATTGCCTCACAATATTTGTCAAATCCGGCACATGGACGCGCTAAATGGACGTGCTAAATGTGCGTGTTAAGTGTATGTTTTATCAATGACTTGACAGACGCATGGAACGGAGGCACTATCATCCTACGGCCTTGGGAGGGCCGGACCCATGGCATTTATGAAAGTCAGCCCGCAAACGGGGACCATCGAAGTCCCGGACCTCAAGAGCCTCATAGCCGCCTGGAGAACCTACGGCGGCCCGTTTTGCATGGTTAGGCGCTTCATCGTGGAAAAGCCGCTCACGGCGTCACAGCTCCACCGGTTGCCGGGGCCTCTGAAGGCACGGCTGGAGTCTGATGAGGCTGCGGTGTGGCTGGAGCGGTTGTACGGCCGGGAGGACCCACGCGGCTAGACCGTGGGCAGGTCACAGCCTGCCCATGGGTTGTTTCCAAGGCTATTCGAGCACCAGCTTGGTGAGTGTTGATTCCCGGAGCGTCTTGACGCAACGGGCTTGGGGACACTTGCCGGGCTTATCGGCAACGGGCTTACAGATGCCGTGTACCGGACAGCGGTGGATGGTGAGGGCACGCGGACGCCAGAAGCGCCGCAGGACGGAGAACGTGGATTCATTTGACATTGTGAATCCTCCTTACCCATGGGTCCGGTAGCTCAAAAACGCTCCACTGTCATTGTTCCCCGATGATTCCGGGGTGCTCCGAGAGCGGTTGAAATGCCCGGAGGACCCACGCGGCTAGGCCGTCTCCCACGCGAATGGACGTAACCCCTTCCGTGTCAAGCAACTAACCCCCAAAAATGCATTAGTGTAGGGGGAAGACATGCGGATGTACTTCGTTTATGGCTTGGTTGACCCGGTTAGCCACTTGGTTCGGTATGTGGGCAAGACTACAAACCGCGTTGAATTACGATACAAGCGCCATTGCTCCGGCGCGGATGGTTCCACGGGGGAATGGGTCCGGTCCCTCCCACAACCGCCAATCTTAGTCACCCTGGAGACGGGGGAGGAAAGAGCGCTTGTGATGGCAACTTGCCGCGCGGCGGCTGTTTGGGCTTCCGCTGCTGCTGAGACAAAGTGGATCAAGCGATTCCGTCGCACGGTCCTCAATACACGATTCCGGGACAACTGTCCCCGCGCGTGGGACCGGCTGACGAATCCCGAAGGGTGCGGACTATGAGTGACCGTCTGCTCTATGACCGCAAGGAAGCCGCCCGCCAGCTCTCCATATCCGTCCGGTCCCTTGACTACATCATTGCGGCCAAGGGCCTGGACACGCGCCGCATCGGGCGCAAGGTCTTGGTGACCCGCGCCTCACTGATGCGGTATGCGTCCGGCAATCACTTTGACACCGTTAAGGAATCAACGGCGGCCTTCAACGATGCGTCATCCAAGTGCGCGTAACGGGCCGTCATGCTGATTGTCTTGTGTCCGGCAAGGGTTTGTATCACCTTGAGGTTGACACCGCGCATAGCCAATCGTGAGCAGAACGTATGCCGGTTATCGTGCCAACGATAGTGAACCACTCCCGACTTGATGATTGCTTCATCCCACCACTTGCGGGGGTAGTCAGCGAACACCTTCTCACTCCGCTTGGTGTTTGCCGATCTTGACTTGATTGCCTTGAACGCGGCCTCTACGGTTGCGTTCATGGGGATTGAGCGACCGCTGAAATTCTTGGTCCGACTCAGCCTCACTTCGTGGCGCACAAAATCAACTTGGTCCCACGTTAGCTCAAACTGCTCTGACAACCGCATCCCCGTCCCAAGGGCGATGTCCAGCTCCGGCAAGTGAGCCGGGGCTATTGCGGCGCGTAGGGCTTCCTCTTCCTCATCCGTGAGCCAACGAATCACGCCGTTCTCTTCGTGCTTTTGCCGCACCAACCGGGCCGGGTTGCTTGTGACCTTGCCGTTGCGGAGAGCCTCCCGGAAGATGAGCGAGAACAAAGCCCGGTATCGGTTGCTTGTTGCGGGCGTCTTTGTGTTTCGCGTCAACCACTGGTCAATGTCTTCGGGCTTGATACTGTCAGCAACGCGCTCATCAAAATCGGGCCTAATCCGTGTCAACCGTCCAAGAATGTTCCGTTGGTCCCGGTGGTGCGCTTCGGAGAACACTTGGATGTCATCGCAGAGGGCGCTAAACCGCACGCCTACCGCACGGAGATTCTCCGGGAGTTTGAGTCCGACTCTCCGCTCTTCTGTGCGCTTTCTGAAGAGGTCAATGGCGTCACTCTTGCGCCCGGCCTTCTCACGTCTCAGCTTGCCGTCAGCATCCCGGAACCTTACCCAATAAACGCCGCTCCCCGGAATCCGTTCCCAGACTCCCCGCACCTTCGCATCTTCCTTTGGTTGCTTGATCCGTGCCATACATCCCCCGGACACCAAGTATCACCCTAAGTATCACCGGAGTCAAGGCGAGGTCTTCCGTGCGGAGGTCAAATTCTATGTAAGTCGTTTATTTTCTATGGTGCCCGGAGGGGGACTTGAACCCCCACACCCTTGCGGGCCGCGGATTTTAAGTCCGCTGCGTCTGCCGATTTCGCCATCCGGGCATTTGAAACCTACCTCGCTGAATACATTAAGTTTACTCCCATTTCCCTGCCCTCTAAAATCCCGATTTCTGGTCTGTCCATCGTGCCAAAAGTACCCTTTGTGCGAACAAAGAGGACAAGGGCTCAATTCCATCTGCTACTTCGGCGCCGAGAACGTATTCGAGCTCTCGGAGAGGGCTTTGTTATCGCCTAAGCCAGTCTTTTCATGATACCGCGCGGTTTGAGCAACCGTGAGTTTTCGGTTCGGCGTCCAGAAGCTCCCACCATCGAGGCGGGAACATGACGCAGAACTGAGGAAGTCCGCAGCCAGCCTTTCTGACTGGCGGGCCTGCGCAAACGAAGTGAGCCCCTGACCGGGGAATCCCGTCTCTTGCAACCTCATTCACTGCCAGTTGAGTGGCGCCGCGCAATGAAAGCCGCGTCCAGCCGTATCCTTGCACCCATTGTCATCCCGGCACGCGCTTCATCGAACACCTCAACCTCGCGCCCCATGTGCCACTCGGCCAGCGTGCCGGGCGCCAGCCCAATCAAACTCGCAGCCAAGGCAGCAAGCCGTTCCTGCTCTGGACGAGCGCCAGAAGACCGTCGCGCGATGGAGGCCGCACACACGATGATAGAACTAGACTATGTCCGGCAGGCCGTGCTTGCCGGACCGTTCCGCGCCGAGATTTCCGCGGACCTCGATTGGAGATTCGAACTTGCATACTACCGAGCGTCTCTACTATTTAGACTCCTTTCTGAAGACCTTTGCCGGAACGGTGACCGACCTCCGCGAACTCGCGGGCGCCAGCGGAGCACCGATGTGGCAACTGGCGCTGAACCGCACCGCCTTCTACCCGACGAGCGGCGGACAGCCTTTCGATATGGGCCAGTTGAGCGCGACCTCGCAGGATGGAAGAGCGCTAACGGTTCCCGTGGAGCAGGTGGAGGAGGATGAGCAGGGTGGGGTGTGGCATTTCGTGCGCCAGCCGCTTGCCGTGGGGACAGCCATTGTGGGACAGATCGGCTGGGAGCGCAGGTTCGACCACATGCAGCAGCACACGGGACAACATCTGCTCTCGGCGGCCTTCTGGCGAGAACTTCAGGCGCCAACCATCTCGTTCCATCTGGGAGAAAGCACTTCGACGATCGACTTGGCGGGCGGACCGCTCGCGCCGCAAAGCCTGGAAGATGTGGAGCGGATTGCGAACGAGATCATCGGAGAAGACCGCCCCGTGATCACACGGGAGGTGCCCCGTGCCGAGGCCGAAGCCATGCTGGCCGCCGGCCAACTGCGCAAGTTGCCAGACAGGCAAGGCACGATTCGCCTGATCGACATTGCAGACTTCGACAACAACGCTTGCGGCGGAACCCACCTCTGCTCGACGGGACAGATCGGCGGGCTACAGCTGCGGTCGGTAGAAAGAGTGAGTCGGGGCGTACGCGTCGAGTTCGTCTGTGGGTCGCGTGCTGTTCGGGCTGCTCGAGCGGATTTGGCCATCCTGCGCGAGACCTCGGCCCTGCTTTCAACAGGGGCGGCAGAACTGGCGGCAGCCGTGGGGCGATTGCTCACCGAGCAAAAGGCGAACGCGAAGGAACGGCAACGACTGCGCGAGGAACTTGCGGTGTTGCAGGCTGCGAAGCTGGCGGCAGAAGTGCCCATCGAGAACGGGCTGCGGCTGGTGGTGCGTGCGTGGAGAGACGTTGACCGGGATTACGTCAAACTGCTTGCCTCCCGAACAGCAGTAGCCGCCCCACGAACAGCCGTGATCTTCTGCGCCAATGATACCGACCCGGTACGCGTGTTCGTTGCCCGCAGTTCCGACCTGGACTTCAATTGCGGACAGATACTGCGCGAGGCACTGGCCGGCCTGGGACTGCGCGGCGGCGGGTCAGCCGATCTGGCCCAGGGCGAACTTCCCGCGGCACAGGAGGCAGCGCTGCGAGCTTCTGTATGCGACGCCATTTGCCTTGCGGTGGCGGAGCCGCACCAACAGCAATAAGCGCGCTGCGGGAAAGCGGCACGCCCGCCACCGGTGAGGAATTCTCTTGCGGCGGCAGCGGCGGGTCGACTTGGCAGGCCACGGGGATTCTGGCTGGTACCAGTGTTGTGGCCAGTAGAGAGATCTCGAAGCGGCCGGGTATTCTGCCGCCCGGCTAGGAAAATACCCGGCAATGTCAGACGTTTTTCCTGCAGACGTGGAGCATCCCATGCTGCTCGTCGTCAATCGGCAATCGAGGATCTGCCTGCATTGAGCGCCTTATCGCTCGGCAATCGCCACTGGTTCCGGCAAACCCTTTGGAGAAGACAGATACCCCGTCACCGTGTTCTTTGCGCTCACGTTGTTGGCCACAATCTCAAACAACATGGGCTCCGTGCCGCTGTAGAACTGAAGCGGCTCATTCAGGCTCTTGTCTTTCTTCTGGTACTGCTTGTCGTCGGAGAGAACCGTGATCGTGTACTTGCTCCTCTTCGAGTCTGCCTTGTTCAGCACCAGGCTTACCGTCCCCACCTCTTGCTTCACACCCCTAACCAGGGTGAACTGGTAGTAGTTCTGGTCGCCTTTGTGTTTCAGAATCTCGAGCTAGGAGCCATTACGCGCAATCAGGGTACTGTGGCCGTTCAGATCCCCCTTCATCGACGTCAACTGGTTGTTGGTTTCGGCCAGGTCGCTCTTCGTCTTGGCCACATCGGTCTTGACGCCGCCGACATCCGTCTTCACGCCCGTCACAGCGCTGGAAACCGCCGCCACCTGCCCTGCCGTCTGCTGTTGTTCGGTTGCCAGCCGTGCTATCGTCTGCTCCCCGCGGACCGTGCGGACCTGCAGTGCTGCGGACCGCGCATCGAGTTGCTTCTGCGTCACACCGCGCGAAGCCTTCAATGCGTCCGTGGCCACATTCAGCCGCGCATCGGTACCCTGCAGTGAAGCGGCCAGCTTGGTGTTTTGTGCGGTGGCATCTGCCAGAGCTTGCTGCTGAGCAGTCACTTTACCGCTCAGATTGTGGCTCCAGAGAATGCCGCCAAGTCCCAAAGGTATGGCTACTGCAATCGCGGCCAGCAGTGCGCCTGAATATTTCCTGGGAGATCCTTCAACCGTTTGTTCTGCTATCTGTTTCCTTCTTTCACTCTGGCTCACCGTACCGCAATCCAACCCCGAGGTCTGGTCGATCAAGCTCACCTACGAGTATTCGCCGCAATCCGACTCAATGAAACGCAAGATGCGGACAGGGGTATCCTCGGGACAATCTGCCGGACGCGCCCAGCGCCCCGGCGCGGCTCATCGAGTTTTGGAAACTGGCGTCAGTACCGGCTACGGCCGATGCCACCGCGGAGAGATCTGCGCAGCACTTCACGCCGCCTTTCGCCGCAACGAACGCTGGCCAAGCGAGCGGGCGCGTGAAGCAGGTGAACCCGCTGCCCTGCGGTCCAACCCGCCTTTGGCGTACAATCTTCCCCCATCTTGCCAGAAGATTTTGGCTTTCCAGCTTCTCCACAAACCGTTACTCTCGACATAAGCCGCACACTGCTGGTTCCCGAAAGGTTCGCCCCATGAGCATCCGCTGTCTCTCCCTGGCAAAGGCTTGCCTTGTCCTCGCGCTTTTGGTCAGCTCCGCTGCCGGGCAAACGAATGCCCCGACTTCCGCCCCGCCCGCCTACCCCAACTACCCCAGCGAGACGCCCGCCAAGCTTGTGCAGGCAACCGGAAGTTTCGATTACGTGAGCCGCGAGGCAATGATTCCGATGCGGGACGGGGTGAAGCTCCATACCGTCATCCTTGTGCCCAAAGGCGCCAGGAGTGCGCCGATTCTGCTCACGCGAACCCCTTACGGCGCATCGCAACTGACCAGCCACGCCGCCAGTTCCCACCTCGGCCCGGCCCTCTACGGATATGACAACGCGACCGACGTGATCGTCGAAGGCGGGTACATCCGCGTCGTCCAGGACATTCGCGGAAAGTACGGCTCAGAGGGCGACTATGTGATGAATCGTCCCATCCACGGGCTCCAGAATCCAACTCCCGTCGACGAGGCCACCGACACCTGGGACAGCATCGACTGGCTCATCAAGAACATCCCGGAAACCAACGGCAAGGTTGGAATACTCGGAATCTCCTACGACGGCTTCCTTCCTCTGATGGCCCTGGTCAACCCACACCCGGCGCTCAAAGTGGCCGTGCCCATGAACCCCATGGTCGATGGATGGATGGGAGACGACTGGTTCCACAACGGCGCCTTCCGCCAACAGAACCTGCCCTACATCTACGAACAGGAGGGAACGCGCTCCAACGATGCCAAGTGGTGGACCTCCAACTTCGACGACTACGACCTCTACATGCAGTCCGGCTCGGCAGGAGAGCTTGCCCGCCGTCATGGGCTTGAACAGACCGGCTTCTGGCGCAAGATCGTCGACCACCCCAGCTACGATGCGTTCTGGAGCGACCAGGCCGTGGACAAGGTATTGGCTGCACAGCCGCTCGCGGTTCCGGTGCTGCTGGTGCACAGTCTCTGGGATCAGGAAGACATCTATGGAGCAATCGCAGTCTACAAGGCGATCAAGCCGCTCGATAAGGACAACGATAAGGTGTTCCTTATCCTCGGGCCTTGGCACCACGGCCAGGAGATTGAGGACGCCGCCGCCCTCGGTCCCGTTCGCTTCGGCAGCGACACGGGCGTCTGGTTCCGGCAGAACGTCCTGCGCCCCTTTCTCGATCGCTACCTGAAGGACGATGCGCCCAAGGCGGGGATCGCTCCAGTCACCGCATTTGAGACCGGCGCCAACCGCTGGCAGAGCCTTCCAGCCTGGCCCGCGTCCCCGGCCACGACGCCGCTTTATCTTGAAGCCGGACTCAAGTTGGGATTCACGGCGCCGGCATCCTCCGACCCTGCGTTCGACGAGTACATCTCCGACCCGGCCAAGCCCGTCCCCTTTCGCAACCGGCCCATTCAGCCCATCGGCTACGACCCTGGAATGACCTGGGCGCAGTGGCTTGTGGACGACCAGCGGGAAGCATCCGGACGCCCCGATGTCCTGGTCTTTACTTCCGACGTGCTCACCGCGCCGCTCCACATAAGCGGCCAGCCCATCGCCAACCTCGTTGCCTCCACCAGCGGCACCGATTCCGATTGGGTGGTGAAGCTCATCGATGTCTATCCGGACGAAGTCGCCGACCATCCCAACATGGGAGGGTACCAACTGATGATCGCCGCCGATATCTTCCGCGGCCGTTATCGCGAGAGCTTCGCGAACCCCAAGGCAATCGCTCCAGGCAAGCCGCTCGCATACCGGTTCGCTTTGCCCCCTGCCAACCACGTCTTTCTGCCTGGCCATCGCATCATGGTGCAGGTTCAGTCCAGTTGGTTCCCACTTTACGACCGCAACCCGCAGACATTTGTTCCCAGCATCTTCTGGGCGAAACCGGACGACTACCAGAAGGCCACACAACGCATCTACCACACCCCCGGCGAAGCCAGCAGCATCGAACTGCCGATCGCAACGGCGAAGTAGCAGAAAAGACAGGGGCCGTCGAGCTTCAAGCGCTATGGACGGAGGGATCGTGGGGCTTCAGCCCCACGATCACTGGAGTTTCTACATTTCTCGTGTCGAAACGCTATAGAACGCTTGATTTTTGGGTAAAAATGTGTTTCATTATGAGTGATGAAACAAAAGGAGATTCTTCGCCAACGAGATCGGCTTACGCG
>Ga0181520_10012403_pt1 | contig 10965 bp, 11 predicted proteins | sample PEATcosm2014_Bin_29_FD_132451 | JGI IMG/M metagenome (GOLD analysis project Ga0181520, IMG submission 132451) | Peatland microbial communities from MTU Mesocosm Facility, Houghton, MI, USA - PEATcosm2014_Bin02_30_metaG | ecosystem: Environmental > Terrestrial > Soil > Wetlands > Peat | place...
CCACCTGCGCGCGGCGCAGGCCGGTCCGGCGCGTGAGCTCCCCGGCCAAGTCCGCCCGCGGCCGTCCCGCGCAGGCCCGCAGGACCTCCTCGGTCCCCAGCGGGACCGCCGCGCCTTCCGCCCGCCGCCGCGCCACCTGCAGCAGCAGGCACTCGGAGAGGCTCCGCGCGCCCACGCCCGGCGGGTCCAGCGCCTGCAGGCAGGCCAGCGCCTCCTCAACCGCGGCCACCGGCGCCCGCACCTCCGCCGCAACCTCCCACAGGTCCGCGCGCAGGTAGCCGGTCTCCTCGATGCAGTCCACCAGGTGCCGCCCCACCGCGTGCAGGCGGCGCGGCGCGCTGGCCCGGAACTGGAGCCACAGGTCATCCCGCAGCGTATACGGCGCGCGCAGGGTGTCCTCCAGCGGCGGAGCCGCGCCCGCCGTCCCGCCTCCCTCGCCGAGCGGGAAGGGGCAGCGCGCGAAGCGATCGCCGGCCGCCTCCTCCATTTCCAGGGCGGGATTATCCTCCAATTCCTGGGCGATCCGCGCCTCCAGCTCCAGGCAATCCAGCTCCAGGAGGGCGCTTTGCGCCACCACTTGCGGGGCCACGGCGACCCCGGTTTGGGGCCCGGTGAGGAACTGCAAGCGAGTCGCGGCCATGGGCGAGACTCCTTCCGGTCACGTGCGAGCGCCGCCGCGCGGCGCAATTTCCGTGCCAGCGCGGATTCTGATCCGCCAGGGAATATCGGCATCCTGGCGCGAAACTTGAGGGCGGGGGTCCGACTGAACTTTTTTCGCCCCTCCTACGCCTAAATAGCAGGAAGAGGACTACTTTGTGAAAGCTACCAGCACTCTAATTATTTGTGCCTTGCTGATCGCCCTCGGCGTGAGTTGCGCGCTGGCCGCGACGCCCGAACTGGTCGTCAACGGTCGCGTCATCCACACCGAGCCGGGGATCGTCGTGCAGAACGGGACCAGCTATGGCCCCTTGCGCGCGGTCGCGGAGGCGGTCGGCGGCCAGGTGGAATGGCACGCGGACGGCCAATTCGCGGTGGTCTGCCGCGGGCAGCGCTGCGTGCGGATCAACGCCAGCGAGGGGATCATGCGCGAGGACCATCTGCTCCTGCCCATCCGCCTACTCGCGGAGAAGCTGGGCGGGACGGTAAGCTGGTCGGATTCGCCGCCCCAAGTGCGGATAAATATGCCCTGAGCGGGCGCGGGCTGACTGCGCACGCCCGGGGATAAGTGCGGTCGCCAGCGACTTCTGAGTCGCCGGTGAACGCACGGGGGAGAGGCCTGCGCGGCCTCTCCCCTTTTGCGTGTGTTCTCTTTGGGCGACTTACCTCCAGCCTCGCCAGCGCCAGCGCGAGGGGGGCGCAATCCACTGGTTGCAAGTGAACTTCCGCCAATTCGAGACGGCCAGGCGCGGCCGAGGATGGACCTGCACCATGCGGGACAGGTGCCACACCCCGGTAAGGGCTGGCTGCTGGTGGGAAAACACTCGAGCCGAGACCCCCGCGGCTGGCGTGAGAACCGGTCCGGCTTGCACCAGATTGTCGGCCAGGCACAACACGCCCAGTACGACCAGCGCCAGGACCAGCGCCAGGTTCCCGGAGTGCACCCACTCCCGGATCCGCGCGCACGCCGTGGCGTGCCGCGCTGCTGCCGCCCGGCGAGCGAAATCCTCGGCGGTGTCCGTGCGGTGTCTGGGTGCGAGAGCCTGCTGAGCGGCGGGTAGAGCGTTAGCCATAGTTCCTCCCTCCGCTGTATATGGGCAGAAACGCGCCAGACTTAAGGGCTATCTGCAAGTTTTTTCCGCAGGCTCTCTCGGCTATATAATACTCAATATACTCTTGACGTAGCCCGCTCCAAGGCGGATAATAGAGTTGTGCGACGCTGCACGTAAGCTATATAAATTAGGCCTTCCTGCCGTTCCTATTCTATGGGACCTTCGGCTTTGCCGGCAGGTCCCCTTTTTTGGGCGTCAGGATAAGCGCCTCCGCCGTCGCCCTGACTCCGGGGGCTGCGTAACACTTCAGCCCCACCACAGGTCCGGGGAGACGGACTGTATGTGAGGAGAGATCACTGCTGTGGCTGAGATTCATCTGACCGTGGACACTATTCCGGTGACCGTCGAGGACGGCGCCACGATCATGGAAGCCGCCGAGCTGGCCGGCATCCGCGTTCCGCGCCTGTGCTACCACCCCTCCCTGTCCATCCAGGGCTCCTGCCGCGTGTGCATTGTCGAGGTGGAGGGCATGCGCAATCTGGTGGCCTCCTGCCACTACCCGGCGGCGGAGGGCATGGTCGTGCATACCCGCACGCCGGAGATCCTGCGCATGCGCCGGGACATCGTCGAGCTGCTCCTCGACAACCACCCCCAGGACTGCAACACCTGCGAGCGCGATAGCAACTGCGAGCTGCAGCGCCTGGCCAACGCCATGGGCATCCGCGAGCGGCTCTTTGAGGGCCAGCGCAAGCATTACGAGCGCGACACCGTCGGCCCCTCCATCATCCGCGACCCCAACAAGTGCATCCTCTGCGGCCGCTGCGTCCGCGTCTGCGGCGAGATCCAGGAGGTCGCGGCCCTCAGCCAGGTGGGCCGCGGCTTCCGCACCGTGGTCATGCCCGCCCACGACATGCCGCTCGTGGAGGGCGTCTGCACCGGCTGCGGCCAGTGCATTAACGTCTGCCCAACCGCGGCCTTCCTGGAGAAGGACGCCACCCTGCCCTTCCTGGCCGCCATCGAGGACCCGGACACCATCGTCATCAGCCAGATGGCCCCCTCCGTCCGCGCGGCGTGCGGCGAGTGCTTTGGCCTGGAGCCCGGCTACAATCTGGAGGGCGAGGCCTTCGCCGCCATGCGCCGCATGGGCATTGACCACGTCTTCGACACGCAGTTCGGCGCCGACCTGACCATCATGGAAGAGGGCGCGGAGTTCGTCCGCAAACTCGGCGGCGAGGGCCTGCTGCCCAACATCACCTCCTGCTGCCCGACCTGGATCAAGTTCTGCGAGCAGTTCCATCCCGACATGCTCCAGTACTTGTCCTCGGCCAAGTCGCCCATGTCCATGCAGGGCGCGATCATCAAGACCTACTGGGCCGAGAAGATGGGCGTGGACCCCAAGAAAATCTTCAACGTAGCCATCATGTGCTGCACCTGCAAGAAGTTCGAGGCGGAGCGGCCGGAGACGTTCGTCAACGATATGCGCGCGGTGGACGCCGTGCTCACCACCCGCGAATTCGGCTGGCTGGTCAAGCATTTCGGCATTGACCTGCTCAACCTCAAGCCCGAGGCGCCCGATAGTCCCATCGGCTCCTCTTCCGGCGCGGCAGCGATTTTCGGCGCCACCGGCGGCGTGACCGAGGCCGCCCTGCGCAGCGCGTACTTCATGCTCTTTGGCGAGGACCAGGCCCCCGACGCCCTCGAGTTCCAGTCCGTTCGCGGGCTGGAGGGCGTGCGCGAAGCGGAGGTGGACTTCCGCGGGAAGAAGGTCCTGGCCGCGGTGGCCTCCAGTCTGAGCAAGGCCAACGAGGTCCTGGAGCGTATGCAGGCGGGCCGGAAGTATCAGTGGATCGAGGTCATGGGCTGCCCGGGCGGTTGCATCGGCGGCGGCGGCCAGCCATACGCGGGGCTGAACGCCACGCCGCTGGACCCCTGCACGCTGCAGAAGCGGGCGGAGGCGCTGTACCAGATTGACCGCGCCCGGCCGCTGCGCATGTCGCACCAGAACCCGGACATCCAGAAGCTGTACGCGGAATACCTGGGCGCGCCGCTGGGGCCCCGGGCGGAGGAGCTGCTGCACACGTACTATTACCCGCGCATCCCGCTGGGCATCCGCCCGCAAGAAGCGCAGGTGTAGCCGACTCTTGACTGATTGACCCTTCTTGGTCATAATAGTCATCAAGGAGATGACCAACATGACCAACAAGCTTAGTGTGGCCCAAGCCAAGGCCCGGCTATCCGAGGTCCTCAGCCATGTCGAGGGCGGCGAGCGCTACGTCATCCAGCGGCGCGGCAAGCCCGTGGCCGCCGTGGTGCCGATCGCCGATTTGCCGCTGGAGGAGCGTCTCGCGGCGGGGGACTGGCTGGCCTCGCTGCTCGACCTGGGCGAGGCGGGGAAACAACTGGGGCAGAGTCTGGACCACGCCGTCCGCGCACGGCAGAAGCGCCCCGTGCGCCCGGTGGGTGGTCCGGATGAGTGACGCCCTGCTCCTGGACACCGACGCGCTGAGCCACCTTCTGCGCGGCACGGATCGCGGCGGGCTGGTGGCGAAGATCGCCGCGGTGCCGCCCGACCGCCGTTTCCTGTCGGCGATCGCTCTGGGCGAATTGCTCTACGGCCTGGAGCGGCGAGAGCTGACGGACCTGCGCCGGCGGCTGGAGCGCGAGTTCCTGGCGCGGATCGAGGTCCTGCCTTTCGACGAGGCGGCGGCGCGGGAATATGCGCGACTGCGGGTCAGCTTGGAGCGCCGGCGCCTGCCGCTGGCGGAGGCGGACCTGCAGATTGCGGCGATTGCGGTCAGCCGCGGACTGCGGCTCCTGACCGGCAACGGCAAGCACTTCCGCCGCATTGAAGAGTTGGAGATAGAAGAGTTTTGACGGAGGTTCCCATGTCTTACCAACGCCGGATTCTCGAAAAGCCCGAGTGGTGGCTGCAGCTCGATGAGTACATCGCCGAGCAGAAGGCCAAGAACGCCCAGCACGTGCAGAGCGCGCTGATCCCGGTGCTCCACCACCTGCAGGATACCTTCGGCTACGTGCCGGAGAAGGCCATCAACCACGTGGCGCAGGCCCTGGGCGTGCCCACCTCCTACGTGGCGGGCGTGGCCAGTTTCTACTCATATTTCTCGCTGGTGCCCAAGGGCCTGTACACCGTCGCGGTCTGTCTGGGCACCGCCTGCTACGTGCGCGGCTCGCAGGCGCTGGTGGATCGCTTCGCCAAGGAGCTGGGCATCCAGCCCGGCGAGACCACGCCGGACGGGCTGTTCACGCTGGAGGTCGCGCGCTGCTTGGGCGCCTGCGGCCAGGCCCCGGCGGTCATGGTGAACGGGAAGATTCACGGCACGGTAAAGCCGGAGGACGTGCAGGAGCTGATCGCTTTCTACACTGCCGAGGCGCAGAAAGAGGAAGAAGCGGAACCAGTTTCGGCGTAAGGGACCTTTCCGGTCCGGGCCGTTGACCCTTGACCGAATGACCCTTTGACCCTTATGGATGCTCCTTTGCGGACAAAACTCATGGTGGCCTTCGTGGCCGTCGCCCTGCTCGGCGGCTTGCTCACCATCCTGGCCGGCACCTGGCTGATCAACTACATGGTGCTCGGCGAGGCCACGCGCCGCATTGAGCTGGGCCTCAAAACCGCCCGCGCCATCCTCGACCACGAGCGGCTCTCCTCCCAGCGCGTGACCAGCGTCGTTTCCGACTGGTCCTCGCGCGCCGGCAGCAGTCCCGTGGACGGTCTGACCTCGGCCTTCCTGGAGAAGCTCCGCGTGGAGAACGATTTTGACCTCTTGCAGATCGTGGATGGCGGCGGCAAGATCGTGCTGACCGCGCGCGGCACCGCCCTGGGCCGCGATCTGTCCGGCGATCCCCTGGTGCAGTCCGCGCTGAGCCAGGGCCGGGCCTGCTCCGGCCTGCGCCTGGTCCCGCTGAGCGAGCTGGCCGCGGAGAGCCCCGACCTGGCCGCGCAGGCCTACATCCCCCTGCGCGCGACCGCCGGCGCCAAGGCGCTGCCCGAGGGGGAGCCCACCACCGCCATGCTTCTCGAGACCGCCTCGCCGATCGTCCGCGCGCCCGGGCAGGTCATCGGCGTGGTCCGTTCCGGCGCCGTGCTCAACCGCGATTTCTCGCTGGTGGACCAGATCCGCGACAACATCTTCACCGCCTCCACCTACCGGGGCCTCAACCTGGGCACCGTCACCATCTTCCAGGGCGACGTGCGCATCGCCACCAACGTCCTCGACAAGAATGGCGAGCGCGCCGTCGGCACCCGCGTCTCGGCGGAGGTCTACGACCGCGTGCTGACCCAGGGACAGCGCTGGATCGGCCCGGCCCTGGTCGTGGGCAACTGGTATATCTCGGCGTACGAGCCGCTTACCGACTTCACCGGGAAGACCATCGGCATCCTCTACGTGGGCGTGGTGCAAAAGCGCTATGACGACATGCGGGATTGGGCGCGGTTGATGTTCCTGAGCATCGCGGCGCTGGCGCTGGTCCTGGCCGTAGGCGTGGCTGGCGTTCTGTCGCGGCGGCTGACCCGGCCGCTGACCCTGCTCACCGCGGCCGCCGGCGCCGTGGCCCGCGGCGATCTGCAATTCCGCTTCATCGCCCCGAGCAGCGCGCAGCACGATGAGGCGCAGATGCTCGCCGTCACTTTCCACCAGATGCTCCACGCCCTGCGCGAGCGCGACGAGCAACTCCGCACCAGCTACGACCACCTGCAGCTCACCACCCAGGAGCTGCACCGCTGGAACCAGAACTACCTGGAGACCTTGGAGTTCATCACGCATGAGCTGAAGAACCAGGTCGCGGCCATGAAGCTCAACCTGCTGGCGGTCCGCGACGGCTACGTCGGGGAGATCACGCCCGACCAGCACGAGGCGCTCGACGACATCGCCACCACGCTGCGGCGCACCGAGGAGATGATCCTCAACTACCTGAACTTGTCGCGGATTGAGAAGGGCGAGCTGGAGGTCCGCGCGCGGCCGGTGGTGCTGCGCAGCGACGTCCTGGACCCGGTGATGCGCGAGTTCGCCAGCCGCTTCGCCGATGATGACATGGCCGTGGAGATCACGCTGCCGCCGGAGCTCCTGGCGCAGGCCGACCCCACGCTCTTGCAGATCGTCTTCTCGAATCTGCTGGGCAACGCGGCCAAATACGGCAAGCGCGGCGGGCATATCCGGATCTCCGGCGCGCAGCAGAACGACCGGGTCGAGGTGCACATTTGGAATGACGGCCCGGGCGTGCCGGCGGCGGAGCTGGACCAGCTTTTTCAGCGCTTCTCGCGCCTGGCCGGCGGGGCGATCAAGGAACGCGGCACGGGCCTGGGGCTGTTCATCGCGCGCGAGATCATCCGCAAGCACGGCGGGGACCTGCATGTGGAGAGCGACTACCCGCAGTGGATTGACTTCATCCTGACCTTGCCCCGCGGCGACACGGTCAGCGATGGGCTGATAGGGAAATAGCCATTCAAGATATCTCGACTCGCCGTTATCTGGAGGACAACATGCCTGATACCAAGCGTATTCTGCTGATAGACGACGACGTGGATTTCCTGACTGTCAACCGCCTGGCCCTGGAGGCCGCGGGCTATGAGGTGCAGATGTCGGAGACCGCCCGCGCCGGCGTGGCGCTCGCGCGCGAGTGGCGCCCCGATCTGATCCTCATGGACCTGATGATGGAGGAGCTGCACTCCGGCTTCGCCGCGCTCGGCGAGCTGAAGCACCATGCCGAGACCGAGGCCATCCCCGTGATCATGATCACGGCGGTGACGACGGCGACCGGCTTCCGCATTGACGAGGAGGGCGAGGTGCCGGAGTGGCTGAAGGCGGCCGAGTTCATCAACAAGCCCGTGGACCCCAAGGACCTGGTCCGGCGGGTAGGGGAGAGGCTGGGGTAGGGGAGGCCCCACCTGCGCCCCATGATTCACAAGGAAGGATTCGTTTCATGACCGCGAAAGAGAAACTTGCTGAAATTCAAGCCCAGGTCGCCGCCGAACAGACGGCGGCCACTGAGAAGATCGAGGTCTCGGTGGGCCTGGCCACCTGCGCCATTGCCGCCGGCGCCGACCAGACCTACGCCCGGCTCGGGCAGCTCCTGGCCGAAGCCGGCCTGGAGGATAAGGTCAGCCTGATCCAGACCGGCTGCGTCGGCCGCTGCAGCCAGGAGCCGCTGGTCGAGGTCCGCCGCCCCGGCGAGGCCCCGCGCCTGTACGTCGAGGTGGACGAGGCCCGCGCCCAGCGCATCGTCTCCGACGACCTCGGCAAGGGCCAGCCCATCGAGGCCTGGACCCTGGCCGCGCAGGAGACCCCGCTCCCCGCGCGCCTCGAGCCGCTGTGCGACGCGGGCAGCATGAACCTGGTCAACCGCTTCGTGCAGGACTACACGGAGACGCCCTTCTTCGGGCACCAGTTCCGCATCGCCCTACGCAATGTCGGGCGGATTGACCCGGAGAATCTCGGCGATTACCTGGGCTTCCACGGCTACGCCGCGGCGGCCAAGATCTTTGACGAGATGACGCCCGAGCAGGCCGTGGAGGCCATGCAGGCCTCCGGCTTGCGCGGGCGCGGCGGCGCGGGCTTCCCCACCGGCCTGAAGTGGAAGCTCACCGCCCAGGCCCCGGGCGAGGAAAAGTACATCGTCTGTAACGCCGACGAGGGGGACCCCGGCGCCTTCATGGATCGCTCCGCGCTGGAGGGCGACCCGCATACCGTGCTCGAGGGCATGATCATCGCCGGCTACGCCATCGGCGCGCACCAGGGCTACATCTACATCCGCGCCGAGTATCCGCTGGCCGTCGCGCGGCTGAAGAAGGCCATGGCCGCCGCTTATGCCCACGGCCTGCTCGGCCCGGACGTGCTGGGCTCGGGCTTCGCTTTCGATATCGAGCTACGCCTCGGCGCCGGCGCTTTCGTCTGCGGCGAGGAGACCGCGCTCCTGGCCTCCATCGAGGGCAAGCGCGGCATTCCCCGGCCGCGGCCGCCCTATCCGGCCGTCTCCGGCCTCTGGGGCAAGCCCACCTCCATCAACAACGTGGAGACCTTCGCCAACATTCCCCCGATTTTGCTCCAGGGCGCGGAGTGGTTCGCCTCTATCGGCACGGAGAAATCCAAGGGCACCAAGGTCTTCGCCTTGGCCGGGAACGTGAATAACACCGGGCTGATCGAGGTCCCGATGGGCACGACGCTGCGGCAGATCATCTTCGAGATCGGCGGCGGCATCCCCGGCGGCAAGGCCTTCAAGGCCGCGCAGACCGGCGGACCCTCCGGCGGCTGCCTGCCGGCGAGCTACCTCGACACGCCGATTGACTACGACTCGCTGCAGGCCGCGGGCACCATCATGGGCTCCGGCGGGCTGATCGTCATGGACGAGGACACCTGCATGGTGGACATCGCGAAGTTCTTCCTGACCTTCACCCAGGACGAATCCTGTGGCAAGTGCACGCCGTGCCGCGAGGGCACGCTGCGCATGCTGGAGATCCTCGAGCGCATCACGACCGGCGATGGCAAGCCGGAGGACGTGGGGAAGCTGCAGCGGCTGGGGCAGGTCGCCCGTCGCGCGAGCCTCTGCGGGCTGGGGCAGGGCGCGGCCAGCCCGGTCCTGAGCACGCTGCGGCATTTCCCGGAGGAATACCAGGCGCATATCGTGGAGAAGCGCTGCCCGGCGCACAAGTGCAAGGCGCTGGTCATGTACCGGATTCTGGAGGACATTTGCGTGGGCTGCGGGCTGTGCAAGCGCAATTGCCCGGTGCATTGCATCACCGGCGAGCCGCGCCAGCCGCACGTGATTGACAGCGCGGAGTGCATCCGCTGCGGCAAGTGCCTGGAGGTCTGCCGGTTCAACGCGGTGGGGAGGGAGTAGGGGGAAACGGCAGTCGCGGGTCAAGGGTCACGGGTCGCAGAAACGGGGGTGAACCGGCCTTCCGGGACCCATGACCCTTGACTCGCGCGGCGCCGCTATTTTACGCGGCCGGCTGACCAGCACTGCGCGAAGAAGGCGGCTTCCTCGTCATTGCGCGGCAGGCACGCCTCGATGAACTTGCGCCGCTGGCTCAGGCGCGCCGACTCGAACCGGACTACGCCATAGGTCACGGCAAAAATCAGGACCGTCGTCAGTAACAAAGCCCACACTGCACCTGGTGACATGCTCTCCCCTCCGTCTCCAGAATCCCCCGCCGCTCGGCAGGGGCTGCCCGCCCTAGCTACACGCCGACCCCACCCCCTGGCGGGCAACCTGCCTTGCCCGGTATGGACGGCAGAGGGCGAAATTGGTTCACCCGTAACGCGCTAGAATTCGGTCTTTTACAGATTGGGCGGGTCGTGGCGGAACGCCTCGGCCCGCTCCCGCCGCTCGGCGCGCCAATGCCGGTAGGAATCCAGCACCTGGTTGCCGCTGCTGTTGAGCCATTCCCGCTCGCACAACAGCCAGCCGGCGACCGCCGACACGACGATCCAGGTCAGAATGAGCATGGCATAATCTACGGACCAAATCATGAGGAGCATATTTTGCCTCCGCGGGTATCATCGGCAGTTAGCCCTTGACCCTTGACCCTTTCGCCGTGTATCTTGTGGCGCGAGTAACCATGGCTAGCCTGGATTCAACAACCGCCCGCCCGACCCCGGAGCCCATTCTCGTCGTGGACGGCGACAGGGGCACCCGCCCGGCCCGCAAACGCGTCCTGAGCGCGGATGCTTTGCAGTTCCTGCTCGGCGCGACCGCCGAGGAGGGCCTGCGGCTCCTGCGCGCGAATCCCGGCATCGCCCTGACCCTGGTGGACCTGAAGATGCCGGGCATGGGCGGGCTGGAGTATCTGCCGCAAGCCGCCGAGCTGGCCCCGGAAATGGCCTGCGTGGTGATCACCGCCTACGCGACCATCGAGACCGCGGTCGAGGCCACCAAGCGCGGGGCCTACGACTTCATGGTCAAGCCCTTCACCCCCGACGACCTCCTGCGCATCACCCACAAGGCGCTCCAGCACGTCCGGCTGCTGCGCGAGCGCAACCAACTGCAGGCCAATCACGAGCGGCGGCTGCTGGAGCTGGCCACGGAAAAAAGCCGCCTGGGCATCATCATCAGCTCCATGGCCGAGGGCGTGCTGGTGGTCAACGCCGAGGGCTCGCTGGTGCTGTGGAACCCGGCGGCGCTGCGCGTGCTGCCCAAGTGCGATCCGGAGGTGGAGGTCTGCTCGGTCGCGGGGGTGCTGGAACCGCCGGCGCTGCTGGACCTCATGGCTGAGGTCGCCGCCGAGCGCAAGCGGCATACGCGC
>Ga0181520_10012404_pt1 | contig 10965 bp, 9 predicted proteins | sample PEATcosm2014_Bin_29_FD_132451 | JGI IMG/M metagenome (GOLD analysis project Ga0181520, IMG submission 132451) | Peatland microbial communities from MTU Mesocosm Facility, Houghton, MI, USA - PEATcosm2014_Bin02_30_metaG | ecosystem: Environmental > Terrestrial > Soil > Wetlands > Peat | place...
CAAACGACGACGAGGCCGGGCCCCGCCGCCCATTCGCGCGCTTGGCGCTGGGTAAATGGCGCGCCGCGCGGGCTCATGATCAACCGCGGCCGCTCGTCGTCCGGCTGAAGCGCGGCGTCGAGGCTCGCCGCCAGAACGTCGACGCGCATCACCATGCCGGGGCCGCCGCCGGCCGGGGTGTCGTCGACCGCGCGGTGGCGGCCGAGCCCGTGCTCGCGAATGTCGCGCGCCTCGAGCGACCAAAGTCCGCGCGCCTTCGCGTCGCCGGCGAGGCTGAGGCCGAGCGGGCCGGGGAACATCTCGGGGAACAGGGTGAGGACTGTGGCGGTGAACATTCGGGCCTACTCGGAAGCGACGCCCCCTCTCCCCGCTTGCGGGGAGAGGGGGGGTGAGGGGCTTGGCGATTGGCCGCACTCCGGCAGCGAATCACCCCGCCCCTCATCCTAATCTTCTCCCCGCACGCGGGGAGAAGGGATCACGTGCGGCCCTATTCGCCCGCCGCCGCCCCCGCCGGGCGGCGGTCGTCGTTGGCGCCGTACAAAAATCCGGGTCGCATCCTGCCGCCAAAGACCGAGTCGGGGTTGCCGGCGGCGGGCCCGGCTTCGCCCGGCGCGGCGCCTGCGGTCGCCGCCACTTCCGCGGCGCTCCAGGGCGCCTGAACGACAATCTTGTAACCCATATCCTCGAGCAGCTTTTGCGTGTCGGGCGAGAAGGCGTAGGGCTCGGCGAAGACCGTGTCGGGCAGCCATTGATGGTGAAAGCGCGGCGCATCGACCGCCTCCTGCGGCCCCATGCCGTAGTCGATCAGGTTGAGCGCGGTCTCCAACACCGTGGTGATGATGCGCGAACCGCCCGGCGAGCCGAGCGCCAGCACCACCCCTCCGTCTTTCTCGACCAGCGTCGGCGCCATCGACGACAGCGGCCGTTTGCCGGGCGCGATCGCGTTGGCCTCGCCCTGCACCAGACCAAACATATTGGCGACGCTGGGCTTGATGGTGAAATCATCCATCTCGTCGTTGAGGAAGAAACCCGTCCCGGGCGCGATGACGCCGGCGCCGAAGCCGCCGTTGATCGTATAGGTGACGGCGACCGCATTTCCGTCGCGGTCGATCACGGAAACATGCGTCGTCTCGCTCTTCTCGTGCGGCGCGACGCCGGGTTGAACCTGCTGCGACGGCGTCGCCTTGTCGGGCAGGATCGCGTCGCGAATGCGCGCGGCGTAGTCCTTGCTCAGCAGGCGGTCGAGCGGATTGCTGACGAAGGCCGGGTCGCCGAGATAGCTGTTGCGGTCCATGAAAGCGTGGCGCATCGCCTCGACCATGAGATGTACGCCGACGGCCGAATGAAAGCCGAGCCCCTTGAGGTCATAACCTTCGAGGACGTTGAGAATTTCGCACAAGGCGACGCCGCCGGAGGAGGGCGGCGGGGCCGAGACGAAGCGAAGGCCGCGATAGGCGCAGATGAGCGGCGCCGCTTCGCCGATCTTGTACGCGGCGAGGTCGGCGGCGGCGACGATCCCGCCGTTGGCGCGCATCGCCGCGTCGATTCTTTGGGCGATCGCGCCGCGATAGAATGCGTCCGGCCCCTTATCGGCAATCGCCTGCAGCGTCGCGGCGAGGTCGCTCTGGATCAGTCGGTCGCCGGGCTGGAGCGGCGAACCGTCTGGACGCAGGAAGATCTTCGCCGCTTCGGGATCGCTTTTGAAGCGCCACGCGAAGGCCTGGAAAATATCGGCGTCGGCGCGGCTGAGAACGAAGCCGTCGCGCGCCAGGGCGATCGCCGGCGCCATGACCTTGTCGCGGCTCATCGCGCCATATTCCTTGAGCGCCGCGTCGAGGCCGAGAACCGTGCCTGGCGTGGCGACGGCGCGCCAGCCGTCGAGGCTCGCGCCTTGGATCGGCGCGCCGGAGGCGTCGAGATACATCGTCTTGGTCGCCGCCGCCGGCGCGGTCTCGCGGAAGTCGATGAAGATGTCGCGTTTCGTCGCCGCGAGATGGGCGACAAGGAATCCGCCGCCGCCGAGATTGCCGCAGCAGGGATTGGTCACCGCCTCGGCGAAGCCGACCGCGACCGCCGCATCGATTGCGTTGCCGCCCTGGCGTAAAATGTCGGCGCCGATCTCCGCCGCGCGTCGCTCGGAGGCGACAACCATGCCATGCTCGGCCTCGACCGCCGGCCGCGAGGCCGCTCCCGCCGCCGCGACCGAAAACGCCACAAGCGCGACGGCGAACGCAAAGAGCGAGCGGGTCATTCGGACGTTCTTTCTCCCCAGTGGCGCAGCGACGCCTCTTCCGCGTGAAGAGACGGGGCCGACAGGCGTTATCTCGCGTCTTCGCGAAGCAGGTCCAGCGTCGTGGCGTCGGCCCGCCCGCCGCATAGGTGATCGATCGCCGTCTGGAACAGCGGCTCGCCCGGCCCGGCGGCGCGCGCGAACAGGGTCATCGACGAACGAAATTTGAGATCGTCGGGCGAACCGAAAATATCGATCAACGGCCGCCCGCTGTGTTCCAGCGCCGCCTCGACGCATTCGCGCAGGCGGGTCCCGAGCAGCGGGTGGGCGAGATAGGCGCGCGCTTCAGAGAGCGAGCCGATCCCATAGATTTGCGCCGTCGACGAGCGACCAAGGCCGCGCAATTGCGGAAACACGAACCACATCCAATGGCTGCGTTTACGCCCGGTCGCGATTTCGTCGAGCGCGACGTCGTAAACGCGCGCCTGCGCCTCGACGAAACGCCGCAGCTCAAATGGATCGCCGCCAGTCATGCCGCCGGCGACTTTAGTCCTTTGAGCCGCCTCGATTCAATCCGCGTCCCGTAAGGCGTCACTGAAGGCGCTCACGCGACGGCGATCGCCTCGACCAACAAAGCGGAGAGAGACCATGACCCGTGTTTTCCCGATCCTCGCCACGGCGGCGACTGTGGCGTTTCTCACTTTCGGCGGCGCGACCGCCTTTGCTGCGGCTGTCGGCGGCCATTCGCCCGGCGGGCCCGCCGGTCCTGGCGCCGCCGGCGGCAAGGGGACGGCGCCGCAGTTCCACGGCTGCGGCTACCGCGCCGACCAGCTGGGCCTCGAGGGCCAGGCGCAGCGCGCCTTCCTGTCTCGCTGCGAGCGCGGCGACGCTGTCTAAAGCCTGCGCGCGGCGCCGTTAGCGGCTCAAGGTTAACCGACCGGTCCCGCCCGTGCGACGGCGGGGCCGGATTTCGCGCGCCGGCCGCACGATGGCCGATGTTGCCGGAGATCAAGGATTTTTCGCCGCTTCTGATGGCAGATGACCCGGCGGGGAGCGTGGGGTCTTCAGGTCTGAGGAAAGCGAGCTCCGACGTGGCGGCAGGATTCAACATCCCGACAATGGCCAAGCGGCGCGAGCCGATTGGCGTTGACGGCGGAATCGTGCGCCCTACAGTCGCGCGCGACGGAGGCCCGGGCGTCGCCCCGTCCGGCGCGCGGGCTCGGACGCGCGGAATGGGCGCCGGTCGCTCCATCTCTTGGCCGACGGCCAGGGACGGCGCGCGTTTCGCCGCGCAGCGTCGTCGCGCGTTCCTCGCGCCGCGCTCGAAGTTGCGCTCAAGGAGCCGACCGTTGCATGAAATGTCGCTGACCGAGAGTATCGTCGAGATCGCCGTCGAGGCGGCGCGCAAGGAAGGCGCGTCGCGGGTGACGCGGGTCGTCGTCGATGTCGGCGCGTTGAGCCACGTCGAGCCCGAGGCGCTCGAATTCTGCTTCGCCGCCGTCGCGCGCGGCACGCTCGCCGAAGGCGCGCGGCTGGAGATCACGCGCCTGCCGGGCGCCGGCTGGTGCCCCGACTGCGGCAAGACCGTCGCGCTTTCCGAGCGCTTCGCGGTCTGCCCTGAATGTGGCGGCTTTCGGGTGCAGATGACCGCCGGCGACGAACTGAAAGTGCGCGAAATGGAGATCGCCTGATGTGCAGCGTATGCGGATGCGGCGAAGCGCAGGTCGTCCTCGACAAGGACAAGCCCGCAAACGGACACGCCCATCCTCACGATCATGACCACGGTCACGACCATCCTCACGATCACGACCATCCTCATGATCATGGGCCCCACCATCATGACGACGGCGTGATCGACTACGGCCAGGGCGCGGCCGGCGCGCATGCGCCGGGCGTCAGCCAGGAACGGATGGTGGCGATCGAGCGCGACATCCTGTCGAAGAACGACGCCTATGCGCGCGAAAACCGCCGCACGCTCGCCGCCAAGGGCGTGTTCGCGCTGAACTTCGTCTCCAGCCCCGGCTCGGGCAAGACGGCCCTGCTCGCCCGCACGATCGAGGCGCTGAAGGGCCGCCTTGCGGTCAGCGTCATCGAAGGCGACCAGCAGACCTCGAACGACGCCGAGCGCATCCGCGCCACCGGCGCGCCGGCGATCCAGATCAACACCGGCAAGGGCTGCCACCTCGACGCCCATATGGTCGGCCACGCGATCGAGACGCTCGACCCCGAGCCGAACTCGACGCTGTTCATCGAAAACGTCGGCAACCTCGTCTGTCCGGCCGGCTTCGATCTCGGCGAGGCGCACAAGGTGGTGGTGCTGTCGGTGACCGAGGGCGAGGACAAGCCGCTCAAATATCCCGACATGTTCGTCGCCGCCGACCTGCTGCTGCTCAACAAGTCCGACCTGCTGCCGCATCTCGACTTCGACGTCGGCCTCTGCCTCGCCAATGCGCTGCGCATCAATCCGCACCTGCAGACGCTGGTCGTGTCGGCCAAGACCGGCGAAGGCCTGGCGGCTTTCGTCGCCTGGATCGAAGCTTCCGCCGCGCGGCGCGCCGCGGCTCTGGCCAAAGGATAATGATGACCGCGCCCCGCATCCTCGCTTCGGACCGCAAGCGGCGCTTGCGCCTGCGCGTGCGCGGCGCGGTGCAGGGCGTCGGTTTCCGTCCCCACGTCTACGGTCTGGCGTCGCGGCTGGACCTCAGCGGCTTCGTGCGAAACGACGCCGAGGGCGTGCTGATCGAGGTCGAGGGCGCCGGCGCCGACCAGTTCGTCCACGCCTTGCGGCTCGCGCCGCCGCCACTGGCGCGCATCGATTCGCTCGATGTCGCCGAATTGCCGCTCAGCGGCGGGTCGGACTTCGTCATCGCCGCGACCAAGGCGGGCGCGTCGCTGACCCGCATCGGCGCCGACGTCGCCGTGTGCGAAGAATGCCTGACCGAACTCTTCGATCCGAACAGCCGCTTCTATCGCTATCCCCTGGTCAACTGCACGCATTGCGGGCCGCGCTACACCTTGACGCGCACGCTCCCCTACGACCGCCCCCAAACCTCGATGGCGCCGTTCGCGATGTGCCCGGATTGCGCGCGCGACTACGCCGATCCGTCAAATCGCCGCTTCCACGCCGAGCCGATCGCCTGCCGCGAATGCGGCCCCAGGCTCGACGTTCAGATCGCCGACGTCGCCGATTGCATAAGCAAGGGCGGCATCGTCGCGCTTAAGGGCCTCGGCGGCTACCATTTGATCTGCGACGCGCACGACGAGGCGACGGTGGCGCGCCTGCGCCGGCTGAAGGCGCGCGAGGCCAAGCCGTTCGCGGTGATGGCGGCCAACGCCGCCAGCGCGGCGCGCGTCGCCGAGATCTCGGAGGCGGAGCGCGCGCTGCTCGAATCGCCCCCGCGGCCGATCGTGCTGGCGCGCAGCCGGTGCGTCCTGGCACCCAGCGTCGCGCCCGGCCTCGCCGAAATCGGGTTGATGCTCGCCTACACGCCGCTGCAATGGCTGGTCTTGCACGCGCTCGCCGGCGAACCCGACTTCGCCGCGTGGCGCTACGCGGCCAACGATCTCGCGCTCGTCGCCACCAGCGCCAATTTCGGCGGCGAACCGCTGATCGCCGACGACGACGAGGCGCGCCGCCGCCTCGCGCCGATCGCCGATCTCATTGTCGGCCACGCGCGCCAGATCGTCGTGCGCGCCGACGATTCGGTGATGCGGATCCTGGATGGCGCGCCCGCTTTCATCCGCCGCGCGCGCGGCTTCGTTCCCGAACCGATCGACCTCGGCGTCGAGGGGCCGAGCGTGCTTGCCGCCGGCGCCGATCTCAAGAACACGATCACGCTGACCCGCGGTCGCGAGGCGTTCGTTTCGCAATATGTCGGCGACCTCGACGACCGGGCTACGATCCGCTTCCGCTTCGAGACGATCGTCCATTTGCGGCGCATGCTGGCGATCGAGCCGGAAATCGTCGCCTGCGACCTCCATCCCGATTTCCAGTCGACCCGCGCCGCAGAGGCGATCGGACTGCCGATCGCACGCGTGCAGCATCATCTCGCCCATGTCGCGGCGGTGGCCGCGGAGCACGGGTTGAGCGGCGGCGTACTGGGCGTCGCGCTCGATGGCCACGGCTACGGAACCGATGGAAGGCCATGGGGCGGCGAACTGATCACGCTCGACGGCACGGATTGGGAGCGCGTCGGCTGGCTCGAACCGCTGCCGTTGCCTGGCGGCGACGCCGCGGCGCGCGAGCCGTGGCGGATGGGCGTGGCGGCGCTCGCCATGCTTGGCAGGCTCGACGCGGCGGCGCAGCTGCTGCCCGGCGCGCCCAACGCTGCGCGGCTCGCCGCGCGCTTCACCGCCGGCGCGCATTTCCCGCTGACCACTAGCCTCGGCCGCGCCTTCGACGCCGCGGCGGCGCTCGCCGGCGTGCGGCTCGTCCAACATTACGAAGGCCAGGCGGCGATGGAGCTCGAAGCTTTGGTCGAGCGCCCGCGCGCCGGCGCCGGACTGTGGCGCATCGTCGAAGGTTGCCTCGTTTTGCGGCCGCTGTTCGCGGCGCTGGTCGACGAGAACTTGCGCGGCCGCGAGGCGGCGGAATTGTTCCACGGGACCCTGATCGCCGCGCTCGACGCCTGGATCGCCGATGCGGCCGCGACGCGCGGTCTCACGCAGATCGCGCTGGGCGGCGGCTGCCTGATGAACCGCGTGCTCGCCGACGGTCTCACCGCGCGTTTACGCGCGCGCGGTCTCGCTGTTTTCCTGCCGCGCGCGGCGCCCGCCAACGACGGCGGCGTTTCGCTCGGCCAGGCCGCTTTCGCCCACGCCCTGCTCAGGGCCGGCGCGTCGCTTTCGGAGGACTGAACCCATGTGTCTCGCCATTCCCGTCCTGGTGACGGAACTTCTCCCCGACGACATGGCCAGGGTCAGCCTCGACGGCGTGACCAAGGTCGTTTCGACCGCTCTGGTCGAGGATCTACAAGTCGGCGACTACGTCGTGCTGCACGTCGGCTACGCCCTGTCTAAGATCGACCCGGAAGAGGCCGCGCGCACGCTCGAGCTGTTCGCTTCGGCTGGAGAGGCGGCATGAAATACGTCGACGAATACCGCGATGGCGCGCTGGCGCAGACGATCGCGGCGGCGATCCGGCGCGAGGCCGATCCGGCGCGTGAATACCACTTCATGGAGTTCTGCGGCGGCCACACCCACGCGATCTCGCGCTACGGCCTCGAGGACCTGCTGCCGGCGAACGTCAAGATGATCCACGGACCCGGCTGTCCGGTCTGCGTGCTGCCGGTCGCGCGGATCGACATGGCGATCGCCTGCGCGCGGCGGCCGGAGGTCACGCTGTGCGTCTACGGCGATCTGATGCGCGTGCCCGGCTCCGGCGGCATGAGCCTGATGAAGGCCAAGGCCGAAGGCGCCGACGTGCGCATGGTCTATTCGACCCTCGACGCGTTGCGCATCGCCGAGAGGTCGCCGGAACGCGAAGTGGTGTTCCTCGCCGTCGGCTTCGAGACGACGACGCCGCCAACCGCGCTGGCGATTCGCGCCGCGGCGAAGAAGGGCCTGACGAACTTCTCCATCCTCTGCAACCACGTGCTGACGCCTGCGGCGATCCAGACGATTTTGCAAAGCCCTGACGTGCGCGAGCTCGGCAGCGTCAAGATCGACGGCTTCATCGGCCCGGCGCATGTCTCGACTGTCATCGGCCTGCAGCCCTATCGCTTCTTCGCCGAGGAATTCGAAAAACCGGTCGTCGTCGCCGGTTTCGAGCCGCTCGACGTCGCCCAGGCGATCCTGATGCTGGTGCGCCAGATCAACGACGGCCGGCACGAGGTCGAGAACCAATATATCCGCGCCGTCAGCGAATACGGCAACGAGAAGGCGCAGGCCGAAGTCGCCGAAGTGTTCGAGCTGCGCGAGCGCTTCGAATGGCGCGGCCTCGGCGACGTGCCTTATGGCGCGCTGAAGCTGCGCGCCGGCTACGAGCGCTTCGACGCCGAGCGACGCTTCGATCTGGCCGAGAAGCCGGCGCACGACAATCCGGCCTGCGAATGCGGCGCGATCCTGCGCGGGGTCAAGAAACCGCGCGACTGCAAGCTGTTCGGGACGCTATGCACGCCCGACACGCCGATGGGCTCGTGCATGGTGTCGCCGGAAGGCGCCTGCTCGGCTCACTGGACCTACGGCCGCTTCCGCGAGGCGGCCAAGGCCGCGTCGCGCGCCGATGTCGTTGCGCCGCCCCGCGAGGAGGTCGCGTGAGCGCGCAGCAGCCGATCCGCCGCAAGCTCGATCTTAAGACCGGCCGCGTCGACCTCTCGCACGGGGCCGGCGGCCGGGCGATGGGGCAGTTGATCGAGGACATCTTTCACGCCGCCTTCGACAACGACTGGCTGCGCGCCGGCAACGACCAGTCGGCGTTCGAGGTCGGCGCCGGACGGATGGTGATGACGACCGACGCCTATGTCGTCTCGCCGCTGTTCTTCCCCGGCGGCGACATCGGCTCGCTCGCCGTCCACGGCACGATCAACGACATCGCCATGGCGGGAGCGAAGCCGCTCTATCTGTCGGCGAGCTTCATCATCGAGGAGGGCTTCGCCCTCGCCGATCTCAAGCGCATCGCCGACAGCATGGGGCAGGCTTCGCGCGCCGCCGGCGTGCCGGTCATCACCGGCGACACCAAGGTCGTCGAGCGCGGCAAGGCCGACGGCGTCTTCATTTCGACCGCCGGAATCGGCGTCACCCCGCCCGGCGTCGTGCTCTCCAGCGACGCCGCGAAACCGGGCGACGTCGTGCTCGTCTCCGGCACGATGGGCGACCACGGCGTCGCGGTGATGTCGAAGCGCGAAAATCTCGAATTCGACGTCGAGATCCTGTCCGATTCGGCGCCTTTGCATGGTTTGGCGGCGGCCATCGTGGCCGCAGGCGGCGCTGGCGTGCGGGTCATGCGTGATCCGACCCGCGGCGGCCTGGCGGCGACGCTCAACGAGCTCGCCCATCAGTCGGGCGTCGGCTTCAGCCTGGAGGAGGAGGCGATTCCGGTGCGCCCCGAGGTCGCGGCGGCGTGCGAGTTCCTCGGCCTCGATCCGCTCAACGTCGCCAACGAGGGCAAACTGGTCGCGATCGTCGCGCCGGACGTCGCCGACGCCGTGCTCGCGGCGATGAAGGCGGATCCGCTTGGCGCGCGCTCGGCGGCGATCGGTCGCGTCGTCGAGGACGTCAACCGCTTCGTCGAGATGCGCACGGCGTTCGGCGGCGGCCGCATCGTTGATTGGCTCGCCGGCGAGCAATTGCCGCGAATATGCTGAACGCGAGCAACCCCCTCTCCCGCTTGCGGGAGAGGGCGGGGGTGAGGGCAGGTCGCGCCGCTTTGAACGCCGTTGTAACAACTCGCCCTCATCCGGTCGCGCTTTGCGCGGCCACCTTCTCCCGCAAGCGGGAGAAGGGATGATGCGCATCTTGCTCCTCTGTCACAGCTTCAACTCGCTGACGCAGCGGCTGCATGTCGCGCTGCGCGAGGCGGGGCACGAGGTCGCGGTCGAATTCGACGTCAACGACGCGGTGACGCATGAGGCGGTCACGCTATTTCGTCCCGATGTCGTCCTCGCGCCGTTCCTCAAGCGCGCGATCCCCGAAGACGTCTGGCGCTCCGTGCGCTCGCTCGTCGTCCATCCCGGCGTGCGCGGCGACAAAGGGCCGGCGGCGCTCGACTGGGCGATCCTCGAACGCGAGCTGGTCTGGGGCGTGACGCTGATCGAGGCGCGCGGCGAGATGGACGCCGGTCCGGTGTGGGCGTGGCGCGAATTCCCGATGCGCCAGGCGACCAAGGCGAGCCTCTACCGCCGTGAGGTCGCCGACGCGGCGCTGGCGTGCGTGCTCGAAGCGCTGGCGCGGCTCGCGGCTGGCGAGACGCAGGCGCCGACGCCCGCCAACGTCGGCCGCGGTCGCCTGCGGCCGGCCTGCGGCGAAGCGCAGCGTCGCATCGAGCCAGCGCACTGCACCGTCGAGGAGGCGCTCGCCATCGCCCGCGCCGCCGACGGCGCGCCCGGCGCGTTGCTGACGGTGTTCGACAGCGATTGGCGCGTCTACGACCTCAAGCCCGTCGAGGGTCTCGCCGGCCCGCCCGGCGAAGTCTTCGCGCGCGCGGAAACCGCGGTCGCGGTCGGTCTGGTCGACGGCCCGGTGTGGATCGGCCAGGCGAAGCGGCCGGGCGCGCATGAAATCAAGCTGCCGGCGACATTGGCCATGGCCGCCTATCTCGACGACCTGCCTTTCGCCGCTGGCCCGTCGCCGCTGCATTTGCGCGAAGACGATGGCGTCGTCACGCTGAGCTTCGATTTCTACAACGGCGCCTTCTCGACCGCCGATTGCGAGGCGCTGTCGGCGGCGGTCGATCGCGCGCTTGCGCATCGTCCCCGCGTGCTCGTCCTCACTGGCGGCGCCGATTGCTGGTCCAACGGCCTGCATCTCGGAGTCATCGAGGCCGCGGCCTCGCCCGCCGACGAGTCGTGGCGCAACATCAACGCGATGGACGATCTGGTCGAGCGCATCGCACGCGCCGAAGACGTCTGGACGGTTTCGGCCCTGCGCGGCGCCGCCGGCGCCGGCGGCGTGTTCCTGTCGCTCGCCGCCGACGAAGTGTGGATGGGCGAGAACGTGATCCTCAATCCGCACTACAAGGACATGGGCAATCTCTACGGCTCGGAATATTGGACCTACCTGCTGCCGAAGCGGGTCGG
>Ga0181520_10012407_pt1 | contig 10962 bp, 8 predicted proteins | sample PEATcosm2014_Bin_29_FD_132451 | JGI IMG/M metagenome (GOLD analysis project Ga0181520, IMG submission 132451) | Peatland microbial communities from MTU Mesocosm Facility, Houghton, MI, USA - PEATcosm2014_Bin02_30_metaG | ecosystem: Environmental > Terrestrial > Soil > Wetlands > Peat | place...
GAAGACAGGGAAATCGCCCGTGTACTGGTATTACTTCACACATACCTCACCGTATCCGGAGGGGTTGATCTGGGATGGCCAGCCGGCGAAGAATTACGGAGCCTATCACGGCAGCGAACTGGTGTACGTCTTCCAGACGTTTCCCATGCAGGATTGGGCATGGCGGCCTGTGGACCTGCGGCTCGGCGACACAGTTTCATCCATGTGGGTGCAGTTCGCCAAAACCGGCAACCCCAATGGCCCCGGCCTGCCGCAGTGGCCCGCCTACAATCCGAACGCAAACGTCCTGCTGAATTTCAGCGATCACCCGCTGGCGCAGAAAGCGCCCTTTGCGGCCGCGCTCGACTTTCAGGACAAGGTCGCGGCGGCGGCCAGAAAATAGACTGCGCTGCTGATACCGCATGAGCCAGGGTCTGTTGGCAGCCCCCAGGGGCAAAGAGGGAGATGAGAACAACAGCCGTTCTCATCTCCCCCTTTCTTATTCCTGCTGCTTCATCTCTCGTACTTCAAGCCGGCGACAGCAGCAAATTTCTCTACGGTTCCACGATCTTTCCCACGATCATCACCAGAATCGTCCCCGGCGGCACCAGCAGTTGGTGCGTCAGGCCGGCCGGAATCAGCACGATGTCTCCCGGGCCGACCGGAGTCGAGACGCCGCCCTCTAGGCCGCTTCCAAAAGTATTTCCGCCGGGGAAGTCCCTGCCGTTCACCATCGTTCCGCCGGTCACAACCGTCGCATTGCCCTGCTGAATCATCAGCAGATCGTCGGCGTTCCTGTGCAGTTCCCCTGGGCCGTTGCCGGGCATCACGGACAGTTGCATTGCGATATTGCCGCTCCGCGCCAGTTCCGCTCCGCCGTGATGTGTGATCTTCGCCTGCTCCACCAGTTGCGCCAGTTGCGCCTGGACCTGAGCCCCCTGGAATACGAGAATCTTGTTCTGGATCGGCGCAGGCCCCTGTGGATGCGGCTGCCGCCCCGGAACCCGCTGTGCCGCACCCTGCAGTGCCTGAGCCGGCTGCGTGGGTGCGGTGGCCGGTGCCGCGCTCCCATTGTCCTGCCCCAGCATCATCGCCGGAACACATAGTGCCATCGCTACAACTGCCGATACTGCGATCTTCACCATACTCTCTCTCTCCTTCACTTTGAATCGCCCTGTTGAAATGAAAATCTTCGCAATCCTGTCCCGACGCACATTCAGCTGTGTTGGCCCACCCGAAAACCCCGCTCTCCACTCGCCGAGCAGTTCAGGAACAGGTCCGGCGTTTTCCGGGCAGCCAACACGCGATCGGCATTGGGCATGTCATTCGTATTGGCGCGAACTACGGCATCATGGGGCGAAAGGCCATGTGTCCTCCAGCGCTCTTCCAGTCGCTTCTTCAATTCCGCTTTGGGCACGTCAATGAAGATCGAGAAATCAAAATAGTCCGCCAGCTTCGTCCACGGGGCCTCATCCAGAAGGAGATAGTTTCCTTCAATAATGATGAATTTCACTTCCCGGTCGACGATCCCCGCTCCGGCCCGCGCCAGGTCCGCTTCACGATCGAATATCGGATAGGCAATGTTCTGTTCGCCGTCTCTAATTCTGCCTAAAAGAATTTCAAATCCCCGGTAGTCGAAGGTCTCGGGCGCGCCTTTGCGCGCAAACAGCCCTCGCTGTTTCAGAATGATGTTGTCATAGTGAAATCCATCCATCGGAATGACAGTCGCGCTATCTGGCTTGAACTGCAGCCGGAGTTCCTCTGCGAATGTCGACTTGCCGGCACCGGGAGGACCGGCCACCCCTATCAAATACCGCTTTTTGTGGATCGCCTTTTCTCGAAGCTCGTCGATAGTCTTGAGGAGCCCTGGGTATTCCATCCTGTTCCTCTCAGAATCATGTGGGACGAGGCAGCCGTGACGCGGCATGGTCATGGAACATTTCCTCGCCGGCTTGTGTTACAGCAGATCTCGTTAAAGCGTGATGCCCTACCGTCTGATTAAAAGGAGAGGTTCAAGGCGATTGAGCGCTCGTTGACTTCCTGCCATTGAAGTGATCTCATCGGACGCAGTATCGTTCCGAGCGAATTCGAATTGAAAAATTGCGCTGCGTTCAAGGCATGAATGAAGTGCAACAGATTAGAATAATGTGTATTTCTTTGAAATAGTCTTTGTCAAAGCTAATCATGTATCTATTCAATGTAGTTGTATATGCCATTCACTAGATATCCAATGAAAATAACCTCTTTGGTGTAGTAAGAGCCGGATCTTCAAGCATGGACCTGGGCCTGCACACTGGTAGTAGAGGGTGTTCGGTCAACCCGACAGACTTGTTTGCGATTTTGCCGTAAACAGGCTCGCCACCGTGGACTGCCTAATGCAAGACTGGTTGAGGCTGCCAATCGTGGTCCGATGCACCCGCTCGCATTTGCTCTGTTCCAACTCAGCCTTCACGCCATCGACGAAATTACCGCATCGTGAGCGAAAGGGGAGGAACAATCCCCCCCCACAGAATAAATCGGTTAGTAAAACTAGAAAAATTCTGCTCCATCCACCTGAGCTACGGGGCCACTCGTAGTGAACGATCGCAGCAGTTTCAGGAAACTGCAGAGCTTGATGCGGTTCGGCTTTCGGTCTGGAGGCACCAGAGCTAGGGGTCCAACTGATGTAGTGGGCAGGCGGCGCGGCCTACCCGCGGGCGAAGCTCTCCAGGGCGCTGCGGTTGGAGATGGTGAGCATGGAGCCGTGAAAGTCGACCAGGTGGCGGCTCTTGAAACTGCTGAGCGTGCGGGTGACGGTCTCGCGCGAGGTCCCGATGAATTCGCCGATCTCGCTGTGGGTGAGGGAAAAGCGGAAGCGCATACCGGACTCGGTTGTCTGGCCGTTCTCGCTCCAGTCCAGCAGCAGGCGGGCCAGCTTTTCCGGGGCGGAGTTGGAGAGGCCGACCGTGCGCAACTGCTCGCAGGCCATGGAAAACTGGCGGCTCAGGTCCTCCATCACGGTCTGGCACACTTCGGGATGGCGGCCGAGAAAGCTGAGAAATTCGTTGCGGCTGAGCGAGGCCAGCTTGCACGGATAAAGGGTTTCTGCGGTGGTCTGGTAGGGCTGGCCGGCTACCACGGAGGCAACTCCGACGAACTCGCCCTTCCGCGCGATGTGGAGGATGAGGCGGCGGCCGTCGCTGGAGTTCATGGAGAGCTTCACTTCGCCCTCGAGCACCACGAAGACCCGCTGCCCCGGATCTTTCTCTGTGAACAGCACGGCTCCGGCGCGATACGAGGAGGGATGCAGCAGCGAAACAAGATCCTCGGTCGCCTCAGAGGACAGATGATCGAACAGCGAGCCGGAGAGGTTGGTTGACTGCCTGGATTCATTCGAAACAGCATTGTTGGTCAGCATGATTCCGGCCCCTCCTGGAGGCAATTTGAGTTGTGACTCGCTACTTCTTCGGCAAGATACCGTGTCCATGGTGTGTCGGCGATCAACTTTGCGCCGGCCTGGGAGCTGATCTCCCGGAGAACGCGTTTTCCGTCCTGATCTGCGTACGTCACGCTGCACAGGTCGAGGGTCAGTAGCTTTGTTCCGGTATGCGCTGCCACCTCGGCCCAAACGCGGCGCAGTTCCTGCACCCATGGCCCGGCAATCCGCCCTTCCAGCCGGATTGTCAGTTGGTCGCCAGTTTCATCCAGGGTGATTCGCAACATAAGAGCTGCGCTCCTTGCGCCGCACCCTCCTAATGGCACTTGGCGTGCCAAACGACGACGACGTTGAGCGCATTGCCGTATGCGCTTGCAGACAAAATGCTTAGAGGGATGGGGTGGGATTCAGCGGGGAGGGTGACGAAGACGAAGTGACGAAGCGACGATGACGAAATATCGTCACCGCGACGATGGAAAGTCATCGCGCTCGATGCCGAGCTTCTTCAATTTGGAGTTCAGCGTGGTCCGCTTCAGGCCCAGCCGGGCGGCCGCGCCGTCGGGTCCGCCGATCTGCCCTTTGGTCTCACGCAGCACGCGCAGGATGTGCTCGCGCTCAGCCTCTTGCAGCGTTGGATTCTCCGTCGCAGCGTCCTGTTCGTCTTCGCGGCGTTCAAGCTCGGCCAGCGGCGCATAGAGCACCGGTCCGCGCGTGAGGATCACCGAGCGCTCGAGAAAATTCTCCAGCTCGCGGATATTACCCGGCCAGGGCCAGCGGACCAGCGCCTGCATGGTCTCCTCGGGAATGGTCTCGATGGTTTTGCCCATGCGCCGGCTGTGGGTGTTGACGAAATGCCGCACCAGCACGGGTATGTCGCCGGCGCGCTCGCGGAGCGGCGTAGCGAAGATAGGAAAAACCTTGAGCCGATAAAAAAGATCGCTGCGAAATTGCTTCTCCGCCACCATCTGGGACAGGTCGCGATTGGTAGCCGCAATCAGCCGCACGTTGACCGGGATCACGCGGTTTCCGCCCAGCCGCTCGATCTCGCGCTCCTGGATTGCGCGGAGCAGCTTGGGCTGCAGGTCCAGCGGCAGCTCGCCCACCTCGTCCAGAAACAGCGTGCCTTCGTTGGCCAGCTCCAGGCGGCCGAGCTTGCGCGCGATGGCGCCGGTGAACGCACCCTTCTCGTGCCCGAAGAGCTCGCTCTCCAGCAGCCCGGCGGGGATCGCGGCGCAGTTCAGCTTTACAAACGTCCGATCGTTGCGCAGGCTCAGGCGGTGGATGGCGCGTGCCAGCAGCTCCTTGCCCGTGCCGGTCTCGCCCTGGATGAGGACGGTCGCGTCGGTGGGAGCAACCGTTTCAATCTCCTTGAGAATCTGGCGGAGGCTCTTGCTCTGCCCGACGATATCTTCATAGTGATTTTCGAGGTTGATCTCCGCTTCGAGATACTGCTTCTCCTGGCGCAGCTGGTCGCGCATCTCGGCAATCTGGCGGAAGGCCACCACGTTGCTCACCGCCATGGCCACTTTATCCGCGACGCCTGTCAGCATCGCGGTTTCCGCCTGCGAGAACGCAGCCTCTCTGCGGCTGGCCACCAGCATGGTTCCCACTGCTTCATCGCGATATACCAGGGGGACCCAGCAGCCAGAATGCATTCCCAACCCGGTGAGATGACGGATCGTCTCCGCCGGGTAGCCCGATCCGGCCAGCCGATCCAGCACAACCGGTTCGCGGGTACGAAAGGCCCGGCCCGCGGGCGAGGTCTCGAGCGGCACGCGCACATCACCACCTGACGCGCTGTCAGCCGCGTCCAGAAACTGCACCATCAGCTCGCCCGATCGTTCGTCGTAGAGGCCCAGCGTCGCGCAGTCGTGCGGGATAACCTCGCGGATGCTGGCAGAAATCGCCTCCAGCAGCTTGCGCACATCCATATTGCTCAGCAGGGCGCTGCTCAGGTGCAGCATCACCGCTTCTTCGGCGCGCTTGCGATCGGTAAAGTCCCGCGTCACTTTGGCAAATCCAGACAGCTCTCCGGCCTGATCGCGGATGGCGGTGAGGACGACGTTGGCCCAGAAGCGCGTTCCATCCTTGCGCACGCGCCAGGCCTCCTGCTCCACGCGCCCGTGCAGCGCCGCCATGCGCAGCAGCTCCGCGGGGCGTCCGCGCTCCACGTCCTGATCGGTGAAGAAGCGCGAGAAATGCAGACCGAGAATCTCATCGCTGGTGTAGCCCTTGATCCGCTCCGCGCCGGAGTTCCAGGTCATCACGTTGCCGTCGGGGTCGAGCAGATAGATGGCGTGGTCGCGCACGGCCTCCACGATCGAGCGGAGTTGCGCGTCCTTGCGGCGCAGTGCCTCTTGCGCCTCGTGCTGCTCTGTGGCGTCGCGCACAAAGCTGAGCACCACGGGTCCGCTCTCGGTTTCGAGAGACTTCAGCATGATATCGACGGGGAACTCGGTTCCATCCTTGCGCAGGCCGAAGAGGTTCATGGCCGCGCCCATCTGGCGGGTTCTAGGGTGGGCGTTGTAATTTTCGCGATGGCCGGGATGGCGGGAACGGAAGCGCGCCGGGACCAGGTTCTCAATAGGCTGGCCGTAGAGCTCGTCCCGGGTGTGACCGAACAGCTCGGCCGCGCGCGGGTTCGCGCCACGGATCACGCCCCCGGCGTCCGTGACAAAGATCGCGTCCGGAGAAATCTCAAACAGATTCTCCAGAGCGAGGTGCGTCCACTCGGTCCGTCTCGTTTCGGCCATAGCCGCATCGTCCTTGGAAGGGAAGGAAGACGTGTGCGGAAAAACTACCGACCACGGAGCAACCATAACCTTGCACGGCGGTATGGCGCAAGCGGATGGCCGGGGACCGGCGTTAAGATGGCTGGGGCAATCAAAAGGGCTTGATCCATCCAGGAGGCCGTGCGATGAAAGCTTGCTGTGCCGGTGTCATCTGTGCCGTGTTGTCCGGATTCATGTGCGCGACCGTTTCGCCGGCGCAGACTGCGCCTGCTTCTACCGCATGGCGCGATGGCAGCTTCCATATCGATGTGCCGGGAGTGCTGAGCCGGTCCACTATCGTCCTCGCCAGGCCGAATCTTGAGGCGGAACAGGCCATGCCGCTCGGCAACGGCAATCTTGGGGTCGCCGTGTGGGCAGAAAACGGCCTGACCGCGCAGCTGAACCGGGCCGACACCATGCCAGGGCGCCAGTCACCGGGCCAGGTTGTGCTTCCTGGCTTGTCGACGATTACCGAGGCGAAGGATTACTCAGGCAGCCTCAATCTTTACGATGGGGAGTTCACCGAGCGCGGCGGCGGCATGACGGCAACCGCCTACGTGCAGCCGCAGACTGACACGCTGGTGATCGATGTAACCGGTGCGCCGGCCGGCGTGTTGCAATCGGCGGTGTTGCACCTGTGGCCGCCGCGCACGCCACAGGCAGTGGCTGCAAATCGCGTCGGCTACCTCTCGCATGCCTGGCTCGACGACAAGAATCCCGGCGCCTCCGGACGGCCATTCGGGGCGCTCGCGGCAATTACGGCGGAAGGGCGCGATGTCTCCGCGACTGTGACCGATCCGCTGACCGTGACTGTTGCCTTCAAGCCGTATGCCGATGGACATTTTCGCATCGTCGTTGCCAGCCCGCACTTCGACGGCAAATCCGGTGCGCAGGCTGCCGCGCGTCCAGCGCTTGCGACCGGCACAGCCGCTGCGCACCGGGCATGGTGGCACGGGTACTGGCATCACGTGGCGATGATCAAGATCAGCTCGCGCGACGGCTCCGGTGAGTATCTGGAGAATCTACGCAACATTTATTTGTTTGCAGCGGCCGCGGAGCGCGGCACGGAGTTCCCCGGCTCGCAGGCCGGCGTCGCTGATCTGCTCTCGTCCGGGCGGGACTTCCATCAGTGGGATTCATCGGCCTTCTGGCACTGGAATCTGCGTATGCAGGTCGCGGCGAATCTAGGCGCAGGCGTGGCGGATCTGAACGCGTCGTACTTCAATCTCTATCGCGAGGACCTGCCGAACATCGAAAAATGGACCCGCAACCACATGGATGGCCGTCCCGGCGCCTGCGTAGCGGAGACCATGCGCTTCAACGGTGCGGGCATCGAGTACGAATCCAGCTGGGTCTCGAATCACAACGAGGCGCAGATTCTTGCGTACGATTGCGACTCCAAATTCAGGCCGTACTTCAATGCGCGCACCCTCACCACCGGCGCGGAGGTCTCGCTGTGGATCTGGCATCAGTTTCTCGCGACGCACGACCGCGCATTTCTCGCCGCGAACTATCCGGTCATCGCCGCCTCCGCGCAATTCCTGCTCGCGTATCAGAAGCCTGGGCCTGACGGCCTGCTCCACACCAGCCCGTCGAATGCGCATGAGACGCAGTGGGACGTGAGCGATCCCACCACGGACATCGCCGCCGCGCAGGCTTTTTATCCGGTTGCGATTGAAGCGACGAGATTGCTGGGCAAAGATCCTGACCTGGTGAAACAGTTGCAAGCCGCGGTGCCGAAGATTCCTGCGTTCCCGCGTACAGAGCTCAGCCGTCCGTTTACGCTGCTGCCGCCCACCGCGGATGCGGATGGCGCCGACATGATTGCGGAATCGTATTTGCCGGGTGCGATGAATCACAACGGCGAGAACATCGGCCTTGAGCCGGTCTGGCCCTACGATCTGATCGGCGACCGTTCGCCGCTGTTTGCGCTGGCACGGCGGACGTACGAGCACCGGCTCTCGCAGCGCGGCGGCAGTTGGAGCTTCGATCCGATCCAGGCGGCGCGGCTCGACATGGGCGATGAGGTCGGCGCGGCCCTGCTGCGCAGCACGGAGCGCTCGGCACACTGCATCAATGGATTCACAGGCTGCGGACGCCGCGCTCCCACCGGTGCAGCGGTCACTCCCGATTCGGAATTTTATGTAGAGCAGAGCGGCGTTGCTGCCGATGCGCTCCAGGAGGCGCTGGTGCAGGATTACGACGGCCTGATCCGCATTGCGCCTGCCGTGCCCGGCGGCTGGGACTTCGACGGCAGCGTCTTTGTGCGTGGCAGAACCAAGGTCGATGCGCAGGTGCGCGGCGGCGTGCCGACTACTGTTGTTATTGAATCCGGAGTGGCGCAGCCGTTGAAGCTGCGCAACCCGTGGCCCGGGCAGGCGGTTGATGTTGTAGCAGGCGGCGCCGCGGGGAAGGGAAGCGCGAAGATCGTCTCGGCATCGGTGGCGGAGGTGATTTCATTTCGTGCAGCGGCCGGCGTGAACTATCTTGTGGAGCGTCACGCTGCGCCAACCACGGCTTTGGCGTTTGAATCAATTACCGGAACGGCCGCGACGACTGCGAAAAAGCTGGGCACGGTGCAGCTTGGACTCTTTGCTGGAGGGGACGCTGCGCCACAGCCGTAGCCGAGTGGCTACCAGAGGCCGACGATGAGCAGGGGGCCGCGTAGAGCGACGAGAGCGCGAGCGCGCGCTGGCCTACGCGCTGGAGAGGTGTCTCAAGGGCGGCAGCATTCAGCTGGGAGCGCAGGTCGTAGCCGTAACCCAGCACGGCGATGAACAGTGCCAGGGCAATGGCGATGCGGCGCAGGCTGAGCGCGGCGATGGAAGCCGCGCCCATCGCCGCCAGCGCGATGATGGCTGCGCGCCGAAATTTGGGGCTGGGCTGGACGGCGCGGCGCAGCGCGATGCGCGCATCCAGCCGCGCATGCACAACAAGAATGCCCGCCGTGGCCTGCGCCGAGAGCAGCAACCACAAGGCCCAGCACCATGGCTGGATTGCGCCGGTGGCCGAGAGGCACGCCGCCAGCGAGCTTGAGCTCAGGGCCAGCGCACTCGCGATCTGGAACAGCGTCGAGCGCTGCTGGTTTTTCACGTTCACCAGCACGGCCAGCGCCGAGTAGGCCACCAGCCCGGCACCCATGGCTGCAAGGGCGCGCAGCGGCCACGTGCTCAGCAGCGCCACGCCGCTCAAACAGAACAGAAGACTCCAGCCAGCGAACCAGCGCCGCGCCGCGGGCGTGTCCGGATTGGGCTGCTTCCACACAAAATGCTGCCGCAACAGCACGACCAGCGGATCCTTTGCGGCGAGCGCCGCGAAGGCGGCCGTCAGCGTGGCCAACTCGCTCCAATGCCCGGTTCGCGCCAGGATGGCCACGGCGACGATCGGCGTCAGCAGCATGGCGGTGGCGCCGTGCTCGCGCGGCAGGTAGCGCTTGGAGTGTTCGCGGGGCCCGGAATTGCCGTGGGTCTGCATCAGGGGATGGTTGTCTCCAGTGTAGGGCCGCGGCCCGGATGAGAACTATATTGTTGCAGTCCACACGGCCAGCCGTGTGCGGACTCAGCAGGCGCTATCGCGCATATCTGCCCATCCACTCGGACTGCGCCAGAACGTGTCCCTGCATTGCAGCTTCCAGTTCGCTCCGTACGGCGCCCGGTTTCTGATCCAGACGCGCGTCCAGCGCGTACAACCGGAAGAAGTAGCGATGCGCCTTGCCAGGCGGCGGACAGGGCCCGCCATAGCCCAGGCGCTGGAAGTTATTCCGGCCCTGGCGCGCGCCATTGGCCAAGGTTTCAGACGGTGGCACACCCTCCGGCAGCAGCGTAGCCTGTGGCGGCAGGTTCCACAGGATCCAATGCGTCCACGTGCCGGCCGGCGCGTCGGGATCGTCGGCGATCAACGCCAGTGACTGTGTGCCGGCGGGAGCATCTTTCCAACTGAGCGCCGGAGACAGGTTGGCTCCGTCGCAGGTGTAGCGCGCGGGGATGGTCCCGCCCGCGGTGAATGCCGTTGATTGCACGGTGAATGCCATGGCATCGCCTCCCTGGCGCTGGCTGAACGCCGCCGCTGCTGCGGACACCGAATCCGGCTGGCCGGTGTTCGTGGGCCGCGCAGGACCGCAGGCACAGAGCAGCGCAGCGGCGGCCAGCAATGGAAATTCAAATCGATTGCGCATCATGCCCGTACTCCAGCTAATTTGCATGGCTCGACACAGAGTTGTTGCGGCCGGAGAACTGCCGATGATTGTACGACGCCAATTGAGCCAAAGTGCGGCAAATTTCCAGGGGGTTATGCCGCCGCGGGGCAGTGCGTTCCGCTGGTGCGGGTGGTCAAAATCCCGCGATCCACAGGAAACCTGCGCGCACCCAGCAAGATCCAAAATCTTTGCTACAATTGAACCTGCGGGACGGTGACAGTCTCGTGCTCCGGATGCGTAACCTGCGGGTCGTGCAACCGGGTGATGAGTGTCTATACTATTCTTGGCGCCTGGGTTCACTGCCGCGATGGCAGCAGAGCGAGAGAAGCCAGGCGGTAAGGCAATCGCCTTCATTCTGAGTTTTGCGGCCGCCTGGCTGCAAAAGCAGAGGGGACGTAGCTCAGTTGGTTAGAGCGCTGCCCTGTCACGGCAGAGGTCGCGGGTTCGAGCCCCGTCGTCCCCGCCATTCATTCCAAAAGACTTAGGAGCGAATGGCATTCAAAGTGACAGCATAATCTAGGCACGATATGGGCACAATAAGCCCACTACCGAGCATTTATAGCTACCTTCTCAAAATCAGTTGTGCCCACGTCTGGCAAAAC
>Ga0181520_10012408_pt1 | contig 10962 bp, 10 predicted proteins | sample PEATcosm2014_Bin_29_FD_132451 | JGI IMG/M metagenome (GOLD analysis project Ga0181520, IMG submission 132451) | Peatland microbial communities from MTU Mesocosm Facility, Houghton, MI, USA - PEATcosm2014_Bin02_30_metaG | ecosystem: Environmental > Terrestrial > Soil > Wetlands > Peat | place...
ATGATATGCCAAAACCTCCCAGAGTAACAACTGCAAACACGAACTGCGACTGCAACAGGGTAAGACGCCGTGCAAATGAGGCCACCATCGCAGGGAGACCAAGGAAATAGACCGGGCAGATTATACCAACACGTCCCTGGCCGGGATTTATTTCCGGCATATCCTTAACCGATGAAATAGATACAATCCTGCAATCGCCAATCGCTGCGGCGATCTTTTTTGATGCTGCAAGTGAATTGCCGGTGCCGGTGAAATAATAGATGACCGTTTCCATGAAATATGCTCCTGTCCTTCTTTTGAGGATTATCGCTGTAACCCTACAAAGTCATTGTGGAACAACGTCCTTCAGGTCACACCGGTAATATCAATAAGAAAAGCAACGGAGCGTTTTGTTCCCGGGACGATATCAATCGTCAGGGCAATATTCCGGATGTCACCGGATCGGGTTCTAAGACCGAAAATATAGTGTTTCATGGATTTTGCATTGGTTAGCCGGCGCAACCGGTGCTGGGCGAGCATCCAGTCGAGGTCTTCGGCTACAACCATATCCGTCCATTTCATCTTCCCCTCAATTTCAGCCCGGGAATAGCCACAGAGTCGTTCGAACTCGGCGTTTGCAAGGAAGATGGTTGTATCATCCTCGATAAGTACAGTTGCACTCCCGGTATATTCAAAAATAGTCCGATATGTTTCTTCCGACTCACGGAGTGCTGCTTCGGTCTTTTTCAATTCTTCGTACTGCTGCCTGAGTTCTTCCTCTGCAGTCGTGATCCGTTCTACTGCCAGCCTGAGGGCAGTTTCGGACCGTTTCCTGCGGGTGATATCCCGGAACGTTCCTTCGACACCCTGAAAGGTTCCATATGCATCATAGTATTTGTGGCTGCTTGTCGAAACCTCAACAGGACTACCATCCTTCTTTTTTAAGGTAACCTCGCGATCGACAATCATGCCTTTCTGGTTTATTTCCGCAAGGAGCGTTTCACGTTCACAAGGATCGAAATACATGGTAATTGCGATATCCCTGCCGTAGAGCTCATTGAGCGAATCGTACCCGAAAACCCTGAGGGCTGATGGGCTTGCAAGGACAAGTTTTCCCGTGGCATCTGCGCGATAATAAACGTCCTGAATGTTTTCCAGGATGTCGCGATATTTCTTTTCGCTTTCCCGGAGGGCATCGAGGACCTCCTTAGTGTCGGTAATATCCTGCATTGATCCGTGACTCCGGTAACAAGAGTCACCGTTGGATCTGGATGCACTGATCCGGATGATGATATATCGTATTTTACCGTCTCTCCTCACCAGCCTGTGTTCCCGGTGCAGAGCCGTAAAGGATTTTGGTCCTTTTGCAATTTCTTCCCCGACGCTTGAAAACACAGTCTGGTCATCCGGATGAATAAAATTGTGGATATACACGTCGGCCGGCATCAGGTAACCGCCTTCCCGTTCCGCGGTTGTCCCAAGAATCTGGTAGAGCCGGTCGTTGAAGGTGAACAGTCCTGTTTTTTGGTCATATTCCCAGTATGCCATACGGGCAAGATCCATTGCTTCATGGAGCAGGAACTGGCTTTTCCTGAGCTCTTCCTCCCGGTGTACACGATCGGTGATGTCCCTTCCTACGGATTGGAACTCGCGGACATGGCCGGATTCATCAAAGATTGCCCGATCACTCCACTGCTGCCACCGGATTTTCCCTCCCGGCATCGTAATTGCATGTTCCAGAACCGCTTCAGGATGTTCTGGTGTGAGGCTGGCAAGGTGCTTTCGTATAACACATTCATCTTCATGCGTTATTACCGGGTGGAACCGGGTCCCGAGAATTTCTTTTGATGTCTTTTGGAAATAGCGGCAATATGCTTCGTTAACAAAAATGTGTGTCCCGTCAGGAAGGAAACGGGTGATCAGTTCAGTCTGGCTTTCGACAACGGCCTTGTACCGGTCCTCGCTCTCCCGCAACGCCCGTACTGCTTTGCGGCGTTCGATTGCGTTTGTTATCCGGTGGTTGAGGTCGGCAAACTGTGCAGTCGGGTCACCTCCTTTCTGGACATAGGAGTCAACATCATTATTGATAGCTTCAATAACGATTTCTTCCCTGCCCCGGCCGGTAAAGAGAATGAAGGGAAGTTCAGGGTACGTTGCACGGACGCATTTAAGGAGGGCAATGCCGTCCATTTCCGGCATCTGGTAATCTGATATAATGCAATCGAACGATTTCTTCGATAATTTTTCGATCGCTTCCTTTGCAGAGAGTGTTGTTTCCACGCAAAGGGACCCGGGTTTTTCAAGAAACAACCTTCCAATTTCAAGGAGGGCTGGTTCGTCGTCGACGTAAAGCACTGTTAACATGCGGATGGAGTAAATGAAGTAATTATTATTTGTACTCAGGGTTTTTAATCACGCGTTTGTGACCACCTTTTCCCCTGCCGTGTACCTGATGGTGTTTCATGGTTTACATAATCCCGCAAATTTTATTTGTACTGAAATGGAGAACACCGGCATATGGGTGAGATCCTTGACAATCCGCAACTACGGGAAAAGCGGTTTGTTTTTGCTGACCGGCATGATGCGGGGAGACAACTCGGGGCATTGCTCAAAACCGTCCCGGATCTTTTTGACCCGGTTGTTCTCGCTATTCCCGCCGGCGGCGTGCCAGTCGGTCGGGAGGTCGCACAGGCGTTCTCCGCCAGACTGTCGCTTGCCATAGTCAGGAAGATCCGTATTCCCGGCAACACCGAGTCCGGGTTCGGGGCAGTCACCTGGGACGGCCAGGTTGTGATCAACGAAGAACTCCTTGCTGCTCTTCGCCTTTCGACACGGGAAGTCGAACATGCAGTTGCCGAGACCAGGGAAAATGTCCGGGAGCGCATTGGCCGTTTTATGGCAGATAAAACCATTCCTTTTCTCAAAGGAAAGACTGTAATCCTGACTGACGACGGCCTTGCATCAGGGTATACGATGCTTGCCGCGATTCAAAGCATCCGGCAAAAAAACCCGTCCAGGATTGTTATAGCAGTACCTACAGCCTCACTGTCAGCCGCACAAAGGGTTGCCCTTCATGCGGATCTGGTTGTATCCCCCAACATCCGAAGCAGCCGGATGTTTGCTGTCGCCGATGCCTATGAAGACTGGTATGATCTTAATGACGATGAAGTTCTCAGGGAGCTTGGCGGGATATGACAAAAAAATCCTATCTCTCTTTTCAGATGAGGTTCCGGCATGGACATCAGCTATGAACACATACCGGAAGAATTGACAAGACTTCACCGCTGGGTCGTATGGAAATACGAGGAGCGAGGCGCAAAACTGACAAAGCCGCCGTATGTCCCGATACCCACAAAAACACGGCATGCACTGGTCAACATCCCTTCGACATGGGGGAGTTTCGATGACGCAAAAGCCTCTTTACAGGCCGGCGGGTTTGACGGTATTGGCTTTGTCCTTGGAGACGGAATTTTCGGGATTGATTTTGATCACGCCACTGAAGAGATGGTAAACGAGGCCCTCTCCCTTGGTTCCTACACGGAATGGAGCCCGTCCGGCCTTGGGGTTCACGTGATCGGGCGGTCCGGGCTCAATCTGAAAGGCCGGAAAAAGGGTTCGATCGAATTCTACATGCAGGGCCGGTATTTTACGATCACCGGGATGATCGTTGACGGATCACCACCGGATGTACGAGATATTCCCGATAAAAAAATGTTAGACTTTTTCAAACGGCATTTTGCAGATGATACGACGTAACTGCCCAATCCTGTGAGTTTGGTCGAGTAAAAAGGGTCCAATTTCACCATTGCAGGTAATTTCGTCTTTGTCAGAACCCGCTAAAGTATGGACATCAGAATCGGGATCGTTGCAAGGCAGAACATCGTGGAGAGGAAGACCCCCTGCGAGGCAAGTGTAGAGTCCACTTTGTATTCCTCTGAGAGCAGGACCGAGTTTGATGCTACGGGCATCGCTATCAGGAGCACAGCCACACCAAGAAGGAGTTTATCGGCAACAAACGGAGCGAGCACGATATAGGCAATAATAGGGAAGATGATCAGACGGAACGCAGTTATCAGTTTTACCCGCCAGTCACCGGCGAGTTGAGAGACCGGAAGTGTTGCAAGCAGTGCGCCTACGACAAGCATGGCAAGCGGCGTTGTTGTCGAGCCGACCAGATCGAGCCCCGTATTTACCGGAGCAGGAAGCATGAATCCCGCCAAAAACAGGGCAAGGCCGAGGACTGATGCCACAAGTCCGGGAGAAAGCATGACTTTTAAATCGAACTTTCCAGGTCGGCCCTGTGCGAGCAACCAGACTCCCATAGTAAACACCAGGAGGTTGAAAGGCAGGTTAAACAGGATCACGTAGAAAAGCGAACCGGTACCAAGAACCGCTAATGCAACCGGGAGACCCATGAACATGGTGTTGGGAAACACCAGCATGAACTGGTAGACCCCTTTCTCGGCTGGTGTAGACGGGAGGAAGTGGCAGATGAGGATACTTATAAGGAATGCGACGATGTAGTATCCACCGGCGACAAGAAGCATATTATTAACGATACTCATCGTCGCCGCAGTACGGGATACCTGCATGCTACTTATGGTTATTGCCGGTATGGCGACATTGACAAGGACACGTGAGATCAGGTGGACGCGGTCGTGGTTGAGAATACTGACCTTCTGAGCGATATACCCAATCCCGATGATCACAAAGAGGGATATGATTGCGAGAAAAACGGTAAGGATCTGCATAAAAAAATGTTCCACGTGAGGGGTAAGGCGATCGCAAATCTTCAACCGCTCATTTGTTTTTGTCCGTTACCGCGTGTGGCCTCCTTTATCGTTAAAGATCTGGTCTAAAAAACCTCTGAAATGGTGGTACAGGTATTGTTAAACGAAGAGATATAGTTTAAGAACACCCACCCTGGTGAAACCTAAAACATTCCTTAAAAAAAGTCAGACGAAAAAACGGAAGCATGACAATATTTTTATTCATACCATTGGATCTACAAAAATAATGAACCCGGCAGCTTCTCTGGCCTTGGCACAGGATTTCATGAATGAGTTTGCAGCACAGACCGGGCTTGACCCTGCCGGTTCCCATCCAAAATGCTATCTCTGGACAGACGCATTTGCCGTCTGTAATTATCTGGGTTTCTTTGAATCTACGGGTAATACCGCTTATCGTGACCTGGCACTGCGTCTCATTGACCAGGTGCACCATACGCTGGGCAGGTTTCGGGACGACGATCCCCGGACAGGCTGGATAAGCGGACTTTCCCCAACAGAAGGGGACCTGCACCCGACTGCAGGAGGTCTGAGGATTGGAAAGATCCTTCCTGAACGAAGTCCCGACGAGCCTATTGATGAACAACAGGAATGGGACCGGGACGGCCAGTATTTTCATTACCTGACAAAATGGATGTATGCCCTGACGTGCACGAGCAGGGTCATGGGAAACAAGGATTATCTTTTGTGGGCTGTCGAATTGGCTCGTACCGCAAATGCCCGGTTTACTTTCTTTCCTCCGGGGAGCCAAAAGAAAAGGATGTCCTGGAAAATGAGCGTGGATCTTACCCGGCCTCTTGTTTTTTCGATGGGCCAGCACGATCCTCTTGACGGATTTGTTACCTACAACGAGCTGCAGCAGGCCGCGTACAAATACCCCGGAGATATTCCCGTAAAAGTCCTTGCCGCTGAGATCGCCGATATAACCGGGATATGCCAGGGTATTAGCATGGCAACCGATGATCCGCTCGGTATCGGAGGTTTACTATGTGATGCGTTGCGGATAAGCAATCTTGCAACCCAGGGTGGACCCCTGTACACGAGTCTCCTGGAAACCATCCTTGATGCAGCACTCAACGGTCTTGAGATAGTAGCGGGATCCGGCCTTCTGGACGCTCCTGCCCGGTACCGGCTTGCGTTCCGGGAACTCGGTCTGTCGATAGGTCTTGTGGCAGTCGAAAGATTACCCCTGAAAATCCGTGAAAATCCGGCATTACACAAGAAGAAAGATTCCCTTGAACCGCCGATACAGGCAATCCTTGGCTATCTCCCGTTCCGCGAACAGATCGAAGAGTTCTGGCTTGAGGACGCGAACCGGGAGACCGGAACCTGGAAAAACCACCAGGATATCAACGGGGTGATGCTTGCTACGAGCCTTGCACCGGACGGATTTTTAACCGGATAATATTTCTGTTTCCAAGTCCGGTTTTCCCATCACATTCATTCGTTTTTCCTTTCTTCGGGAAAACGAAACGCCCCTTTTGGTACGACCATCTCAAAGCGGACACCGGTTCCGAAAGTCCCGGTTTCCCGGATGGCAATACTGGTGATCTCCAGAATCTCTTTTGCAAGGAAAAGACCATTGGTTTTCACTTTCTGGAATTCAGGCGAAAATATCTGGCTTTTTATATCCTCACGGATGCCTTCGCCGTCGTCTTCAAAGAAGATCGTGACTGATTCTGGTCCTTTTACGTATCCTAACTTCATCCGGGTAGCCTTTTTCCCGTGAATAAGTGTGTTATCGGCAAGAACCATAAGGACCTGCTCAAGGAGTGGATCGGCAAAGATCTCAAGGTTGTCCAGAACGGTCTCATGTTTTATGGTGAGGGAATCCAGGTGGGAGATGGCAAGGAGAAACACCCGGTTGACATTCTGCCATACCGGGGGAATGAGTCCGAGGTTCTGGTAGGTCTGGGCAAATTTCAGGGACTGGGAAATCTTGTTTAAAAGATCTTCTTCTTTTGTGAAAACCGACCGGACATCACTCTCGGTAACCCGGTCTTTTACGAACTGATGGAATCCCCAGAGGGTAAATACCTCGTTCTGGATCTCGTTGAAGGTAACATGATTCAGGAGATGCAGTTTTTTCTTTGCCTGATCAAGAGCCTTTTGCTCCAGCATATAGGTGCTGATATCACGTACTACAAGGACAGCACTTTCGATGTTTCCGGCATTATCAAAGACCGGGTCTAAGGTGATATGAAGCCAGCCGTTCCTATTCCGCATCGGGACGTCCACGCTTTCCCGATGTTTGCTTTTCAGCATTGCATGAAGTGGGCAGACTCCTGTAGGACACTCGACGCCATGAATCAATTCGAAATAGGTGCTGTTTCTCGCCTGTTCAGCGGTGACCCCTAAAAGATTTTCCACCCGTCGGTTTGTTCTGAGGATCCGCCCGTCCGGAGAGATCAGGCAGATCCAGTCGGTTATGGCGTTATAGGTCGTTTCCCATTCGGCTTTACTCCGTGCGAGGGCTTCATTCTGTTTCCACAGTTCATGTTGCCGGGCCAGAAGCTCTTCATTGGTTTTACGAACCATTTCATTTTTATCCCCCAACCGCCGGGAAAAATTACGGATGAGGAGGAAAAGCAGAAACGCAGTGACCAGAACAAAAAGGGTACCTTTTATGGACTGGTACGTGGCGTACTCCGTTATATTGGGAACAACCTGGAGAAGGACCCAGTCTGAACAGAAAATCCAGACGAGGCCAAAAACGAGATAAATAAAACATATCTTCACCGGGTCAAGGGCAAAGATCTGACTAAGGCGCCAGGAAATGCTTTTGGGTTTAGCTGAAGTATCTGTGTCCATGTCCTAATGCCCCCTACGGGTACATCTGAACTGTAATAACAGGTGAATAGTACCTGATGCAAGTTATATAATAATATTGCTATTTTTTTTAGGTTTCTCTTTTTTATGATCCCCGGCACGGTAAAAACGATGATCATCTAAGGTATCCGGATCCGAAATCATCACCCTGCGGTTCTTTTGGAGCCGTGTCCTAGATCCGGCGAACAAGAGACTACTAAATTTTTTTTTTAGATCCGTACGCATCATCTTAAATCCTCTAGGTATGAAGTCAACATTTTAAAAAATTCTGCCAGCTAAAAGCGAAATCCTGAGTCTAATATACTAAGATATCTTTATGCAAGGCGCTGTTGCCTTGCACCTGCTTATCATTCCTGAGATTGTCTGGTTACATATTCACTGAGGTGTGAATGTATGAAACGTATTCTAATGGTTAGCGTTGTTTTGGTAGTACTCCTTGCATGTATAGGAGGAGTTTCTGCAAACCTTGTAACGAATGGTGGATTTGAGATGCCAACAGCTGCGAATCCATGGACTACCTTTTTCACAGGGAACGGATTGACCGGCTGGACTATTACTTCCGGTAGTATCGATCTCATCAACGGATATTGGCAACCTCATTCAGGAAGCCAGTCGATTGACCTTTCAGGGAATTCACCGGGAATGATCACCCAAAATATTACCACTATACCCGGAGATTCCTATGATCTCTCGTTCTGGATGGCAGGTAACCCGGACATACAGGAAGTTAAGACCTTAGGTGTATACTGGAATGGTGCGGAACTCGGTACTACGTATACCTTTGACTCAACAGGTCATACGCATGCTGATATGGGATGGAAAGAAGTTACCATTCCCGGTCTCCAGGCAACCGGCACTTCTACAGAAATTGGATTCCTTGACATTCAACCACAGAGCGATCCCTGTGGTGTAGCTCTTGATGATATCTCTGTCGTACCGGCTTCCCAGTCTGCCCCCGAGTTCCCCACTCTTGCTGTGCCAGGAGCCATGATTGTCGGGTTACTCGGTGTGGTACTCTTTATCCGGAGAGGCAAGGAAAACTAATCATTTTTTTCAATCCGGCAACGTCATTTTACGTTCCGGGTAGTACTCCCACGGAATCGCTTGCTAAGTTTGCTTATCTTCCTCAGTGGTTTTGATATTTCCTGAATGCTTCGCAGTTTTTGCTGATATGTACTTTTGAAATCCTCACATTTTTCATATATTTGAGAATGTTTATGAGAAAAGTAGGATCCGGGAATCACAGGTCAGTCCTGAAGATAATTCTACAAACCTGATTTACCGGTTTGATGACTTAATCCAGTCGCTTTATCATTATTGAACAAAGTAAGAAAACATAGTACCTTAGATCTTTTGGTCAATTGGATCAAATCTTTCCTTGAAAAAAATGATTTCTCCAGAGCCGTTATATCATCGTATCCAAAATAACCTGAGTCTTCCCATCAGAAAAATGGCCGACTGCAACAACATGATTTGTATTATCCAGGCTTTTTATAGGGAGTGTCATACTCGTTCCAACAGGAACGGGGAGACTTGTGAAGGGGCCCATCTGTCCGATTTTTTGATCATTAATGGTCACGGTAATATATTGTACATTTGCCGCGCCCGGCCCACCGTTATACCAAACCACCGTTGCTGGCTTTGACACCCCTCCGGGAGAGGATGCTGTGGACTCATTTATCGACATTCCAACCGAATAAAATGGATTGATTGTTTGGGTAGTCTGAATGGGATTATAATTCTGGTTGCTGGACTGCCCCGATGTCTGGGAAGGTGAAGCCGCATTACTACCTGAAGACTGAACGCATCCAACACAAATTATTCCCACAAAAAGTGTCAACAAGAGAAACACAACAAGGCAGGGTTTCGTCATAGTTAAAATAAGGGATTTACCGGTATTTATAATTTAAAATTTGATATTTCATATTTTGGAAAAATCTCACTATTTTTGAGAGGCGAAAGGTAATCTCCTCCCGATTTTTTGCGATTTGCACATCTGCCAATGGAATGGGGCATCATTTATACTATCTATCCAGACCCAGGGCTGGTAGGTGCAGCACATTTCCGGTTTCACCCTATGGATCCCGCACAGATATTTGTCTTTTGCGACACGACGCAGGAACGGACAGACGGTGACATACCCGCCAGTTTCCGGGTCACGCATCTCAAAGACCACGACATTTCCCAGATCACCCGCGCTCAGGTCAGTACAGGGGACCGGTGTACTACCGTGTTCCATAAAAGCCACAAACCAGCGAAGGATATCGGTCCTTTCCTGTTCTATCCAGATAAACACGTTAGCAGGTGTCGGTGCTATACCGGGACCGAAAATCCGGCAACAGAGACCGCACTGTTCGCAGGGCTCATCTTCGGGTTGGGGCTCAGACATGGTCACTTCCTTCCACTATTCACCCGTGAGAAGGATAAGTGTTCTTACGGCGGATTCTGTTTACAAGGTTACGTCGTTTATCCGTAATTGGTAATCAGGAGTTCATTAACGAGCCCACGCCGGGCCCCGTTGCAGTTGATCATCCGTTTTGCCGGCACCCGCCGGATGAAAAATCCGTCATACAGATCTTCAAAAAAAGAGTCGTCGGGATCGGAATTACTGAGCATAATCATTGCCCCTTTCCGGTCGAGATCCCGGAAAAAGTGTGCGAGACGTTTCTGGTCAGTGTCGGAGAAACCGGCTCGGGAATAGGATGTGAACGAGGATGTTGCATTGAGAGGCCGGTACGGAGGATCGAGATAAACGAATGTACTGTCGTCAACGGCGCTCCTGCACCGGGTAAAATCACCGCAGATGATCCGGGTGTTTTTAAGTATGGCTGCAACTTTTTCCAGATTATCACGGTCATGGATCACCGGGTTCTTGTATCGACCAAAAGGTACATTGAACCCACCACTCCGGTTAACCCGGAACAGGCCATTGTAGCAGGTGTGGTTGAGAAAAATAATATGGGCAGCACGCAGAATCCAACGGCTGTTATAATGGCCAAAATCAACTGTTTCAAGGTCCTTGTTGAAGGCTTCCCGGACTGCATAATAGAGCGCTTCTTTCTGCTGACTATTTTTTTCCCGGTATGCAGTCTCAAGCGTTGCGAGCTCCACGGAGAGGCGGGGAAGGGATCTGCGGATGACCCGGTAGGCAAGGATGAGTTCTTCGTTGACATCGGATACTGTACGCTCCTCAAACGAAAACAGCCGGTTTAAAGAGAAAAAGACGGCACCCCCGCCGATAAACGGTTCTACATAACGCGTTATTGTTCCGTCCCTGAGAGCCGCACGTGGCAGAAACCGGGAGAACTCGCCAAGTAACTGCGATTTTCCCCCGGCCCATTTCAGGAACGGCCGGGGCCCTGAATCC
>Ga0181520_10012410_pt1 | contig 10961 bp, 6 predicted proteins | sample PEATcosm2014_Bin_29_FD_132451 | JGI IMG/M metagenome (GOLD analysis project Ga0181520, IMG submission 132451) | Peatland microbial communities from MTU Mesocosm Facility, Houghton, MI, USA - PEATcosm2014_Bin02_30_metaG | ecosystem: Environmental > Terrestrial > Soil > Wetlands > Peat | place...
CCTGCAAGGTAGTGAGGAAGCGCGGGGTCGAGGGCGTCCAGCCGGCGGCTACATGATTGAAGAGGCGAATGACCGAATCGTGTCCTTGCGCGAAGGGGTCCTGAGAAATGGTCGTCGAGATACCGCCATTGATCACGTGCTCCATGGTTTCGTCGGTCAGGTCGTGGGCCACGACGAAGGTCTTCCCGGACCTGCCCGCGTCCATCACCGCCTTCGCCGCGTAAGACGGCGTATTGCCTTCCGCCATATAGATCGCTCCGAGGTCGCGGTAGCGCCTCATCAGATCCAGGGAGCTCGAATAGGTTTTTTCGCCCACCTCGAAGTTCTCGATCGTCTCGACTACCTCGATGGCGGGAAACCTCTCGGCCAGGACGCTCATGGCGCCCTTGCGCCTGAGAATGTAATTTACGGCATGAAGGTCGCTTAGGATGATGGCGACGCGTCCTCGGCCGGAGAGGATTCGGCCGAGGGCCTCCCCCGCGATCCGCCCCTCGGCGTAGCTGTCGGATCCGACGTAGCAAAGCCTCCGGCAGGGTTCGCTCGTGATCCCGTTGAAGGCTTCTATGCTTTCACGGAGAAGCTCGGCGCTGCTTGCCGCGAGACGCGCCACTTTCCCCAAATGGCCATGGATCGCGATCGCGGACGGGCTCACGGCCGGCGCCTCCGCCTTCAGGTCTCCCGTCGTAAGCTTAGCGAGGTTCGAGGATAGCCCCGCGAGGCCGTCCTTGATGCGCAGTTGAAAAACGACCAAAGCCCGAGCGGGGCGGGCGACTTCCCTCGTATACATGATCCAACCGAACAGCGCCAGGAGGAAGCCGATGCCGAGCGTCGCGATCATGAGGGCCCCTGGCTCGGACTTGCCGCCGACAAATAAGAGGCCCGAAGCGAGGATAAACAGGCACATCGCGGGAAACAGGAATCGCAGGAGGCCGGCCGACGGCGGAGGGCGCCTCATGAGCGGCGTCCCCTATTGCCGGCATCGATTTTGAAGTCGCAAGCCGCTGGCAAACCCTAACCCTCCTTGACGAAGCGAACGAACCCGAGGCCGGACTTCATGCAACTCTTATTCGCGCGGGGGGATTTGTCAATAGTCGGGGCAGCCGCCGAGGCTCGCTAGCCCCCGGATGCGCCTTCGAGCGCGGCGATGTCGAGCTTCTTCATCTTGAGGAAAGCGGTAGTCACGCGCGCGCGTCGCGCGGGGTCCTCAGAGCTCATCAACCTGCCCAGGGCCCGCGGAACTATCTGCCAGGAAAGGCCGTAGCGGTCCTTGAGCCAGCCGCACTGCTCTGCCTCAGGATGCGCGGAAAGCTTCCCCCAGTAGCGGTCGATCTCCGCCTGATCGTCGCAGTAGACCATGAAGGAGATGGCCTCGTTGAAGGTAGAGCCGTGATCGAGGGCGCTGTCCATCGCCGCGAACTCCTGGCCCTCGAGGCCGAAAGCCGCGTGCTTGACTAAATCCTTCCCGTTCGGGTCCTCGCCGGGGCCGTAGCGGAGGACATGGTCTATCCGCGCCTTGCCGAACAGCGACGCGTAGAAGGAGACGGCTTCCTCGGCCTTCCCGCACTGCTCCCCCGTGAACATGAGGGTCGGAATGATCCTCTGGCCGATCGCCGCGCCTCCATTGTACATCAGTTGCCAGGAGAGACCGAAGGCGTCGACGACCCAGGCATAGCGCCCGGAGAAGGGATATGCATCCAGGGGCATGAGTTCCGACCCGCCCTCGAGGAGCCTTCCCCGGAGCCGGTCGACTTCGGCCTTGGTTTCGCAGCCGACGAGAAAGGAAACGGCCGGAGTGAACTTGAACTCGGGACCGGCCGAGAGAAGCGCGAAGTCCTGTCCCGCGAGCGAGATGGACATGGTCTCCACCGTCCCCGAGGGCGTGTCCGAGATAGTCGATCTGCTCGTGATGCGCGAATTCGGGAAGAGCGACGTATACAGCTCAGCGGCCGTAATCCCGTCGCGATCGAACCAGAGATGGGGAACTATCTTCTGCATAGCCTAGCTCCTTTAGGGATCCATGCGGAAAAAGTACTGCTTTTCACTTCGAAAAGCTAAAGATGTTCCGTTTCCTTCGAAGCCACGGCTTTTTTTCGACGACGCAGAAAAGCGCCCACCTTCTCTTTACGAGCCTATCGCCTTCCCTCACGTCGAGCCTTTCCAGGACTTCCTTGTTCGAGCCGAGCCCTTACTCATCTGATCCCGTGGATACGGAAACCTTGACACCGACGGCCGCCGGGCCGAGAATGAGTCCGCGTGGTCGTGTCGCGATCAAAACAGTAGGAGAAGAAAATGCCGAGTCCAGTGATATTCGTCCATGCATCGAGGGTTCCTGGTTGAAGAACCATTATGCGGTCGACTCTCAGTTTGGACCAGGGTTTACCCTATATGATCTATCCGCGCCAGGCCATTAGCCTGATCTATTCGGCGATGATGAACGAGCCGCGGCAAGACATCAACCCTGCCCGCTATGTGCTCACCATACAAGGGAAGCCTCAAGGCCATCGAAGCCTTGCTCCCCGGCGCGAGGGATTTTTTCGGCTAGGAGCGCGATACGTCGATGCGTCAAGCCGCTCGGACCTGGACATTTTCGATCGGGACAATCCCTCCTTTCGGTCTTCGACGACAGGAACGCCTTCCCGAAAGGATTTTTCCAGCGGAGACCGGACGACGCCGGAAGCTTCGCCGCCGAGAAGGAGGGCTGTGCACATCCCTTTCATCTCCCCGCGCCATGCTCTCGCATCTTCAACGCTTAGCCAAGGAGAGCTCCGTGAATGAATCCAAGACCATCGCCCTCGTCGCCCACGACAACATGAAGCAGGACCTCGTCGAATGGGCCGAGTTCAACTACCATACCCTGCTTCGCCACAGCCTCGTCTGCACCGGAACGACGGGGATGCTCGTCGACGTGGCGATCAGGGCCAAGGCAGGCGAGGACCTGCCGGCGGGCTTCGAGATCAGGCGCCTCAAGTCCGGGCCCCTCGGGGGCGACCAGCAGCTCGGGGCCCTCATCGCCGAGGGCAGGATCGATTGCGTCATCTTCTTCTGGGATCCCATGTCCCCGCATCCGCACGACGTCGACGTGAAGGCGCTGCTCAGGATCGCCGTCCTCTACAACATCCCCATGGCCTGCAACCGCGCGACGGCCGATTTCATCATCTCCTCGACCATCCTCGAAAAAGCCTACGAGCCCGTCGTCAAGGATTTCTCGAGCTATATTCAGCGCGCGATTCCTTGACGCCGGCTAATGCACGAGTTGAGAGAATCGCCGATACAGAAGAGCCAGCATGATGATTCCGAAAACGACGATGAAAGCGATTCTCCTGCCGTCGATCTTTCTCCTATTCTTTCGCTTCACGACTTCCTCCTGAGTCGAGGGAATCAGATTTCCGGCGATTGCAAGTTAGTGTATCTTCCCGCTTTCGTATCCGCTCGCTAATTCTCGAATTCGAGAATGACCCTGGTGCCGTTTCCCCTCTCGATCCTTATGCTGGCGTCGATCTGCCTCGACAGTTGGTTTATCAGCATGAGCCCGAATCCCGTCGAATCGTTGAAATCGACGGTTTCCGGCATGCCGATGCCGTCGTCATGGATGCTGAAGCGGATTTTTCCGTCTGTCCGGCGGGCCGTTATCGAAATGACGCCGCCGTCGTCGTCGAAGGCGTACTTCATTATGTTCGTTATCAGCTCGTTGATTATAATGCCCAGCGTTTGCGAGGTCTTGGCGCTCAGGATGAAATCCTCGAGGTCGGTCGCTATCCTTACCGAATCGCCGTTGGGGAAATTCCCGACGATTTCCTCGATCAAGGTCGGCAAATAGGTCTTAATGGAAATATTGCGGAAAGACGAATCCTGATACAGCTTATCATACAATACCAACATGCATTGGAATCGGCTTTCGATGTCTTTCAAGGCTTCGAGGGACTTGGCATCGGTGAGGTATTTCTGCTGGAGCGAAACCAGGCTCTTCATCATCGTCATGTTGTTCTTTATCCTGTGATGGACTTCCTTGAGTATGAGCTCTTTTTCCTCGAGGAGGGCGATGATCTTGTTTTCCTGCGTCTTGCGATCGTCGATATCCATTATTACGCCGGCAATCCGGGAGGAAGCGCTCGAGCTCTCCCTGACGAGGCTCCCGACCAAATAATACCATCTATATTTACCATTTTCGCCGAGGACCCTGCACTCGATCTCGTATTTCTCGCTAGCGCCTCCCAGCAGCGCCGCCCTTCCATTCGAGATGAGGCCGACATCGTCAGGATGGAGCAAGGAAATGAAATCGCGTAAATTCTCGAATCTCTCGGCGGAATAACCGAACATGCCAACGATGCGCAGATCGAAAAGAAGCTTTTCCGAAGCGACATCGAGCTCCCACCATATTATTTTCGCGGTCTTCATCGTCTTGTCGAGACTATCGGTGTACTCGCGTATCCTGTTTTCCGCGGTCTTGCGTTCGGTGATGTCCTTTGCCAAGGCGAGGCTTACCTTATCGGAGATCCTGACGGCGTCTACGGCCCACCAACGTGCCGAGCCGTCCCTATGACGAAACCTCCTTTCGGATTTCACGAAGCCCGTTCCCGAAATTTCCTCGACGCGGCTCCGCTCATCGCCTTCCGCTTCGTCCACCAGGAAATCCGAGACCGACATTCGCAACAGCTCTTCTTTGGCATAGCCGGTTAAATCGCATGCTGCCTTGTTGACTTCGATAAAGCGCCCCGACTCCTCTATCGCGAATACGCCATCCGTGGCGTTTTCAACGTAGCTGCGGTATTTCGCCTCGCTCAGTATCAAGTCCTGCTCGATGCGCCTACGGTCGGTGGTATCGCGGAAGATCGCCCCGAAAAGCCTGCCGCCGTCGATGTGGACGACGAAATGGGAGGTTTCCAGGCATTTCTTTTCGCCTCCTACGGTTTCAATCTCCCCTTCGACCACGTTCAGGAAACGACTTCTTTGCGCAAGGGCGTCTTGGACGAATTTTTTCATCGCCTCCAATCTTCCTGGCGTCCTCAAGTGTTCCGGGGTCAGCCTCCACTGCATCTGCCATAATGGCTTGCCGAGAGCCTCATCCTCCCCGACTCCGGTCATCGCGGCGAAGCTCCCGTTCCAGGTCGTGATATTCCCGCTTTCATCGGTAATTACGATTCCATCGCGAGACTGCTCGATGATCGCGCGGTTCTTTTCTTCGCTGTTCCTCAAGGCGATCTCGTCCCGCTCCCGCCGGCTGACATCCCCTACTACCGCGATGGAGTTGTATGGCTCCTTTTGCCCGGCCAAACCGTCGCCGGCGATCTTCCTCTCCGTAATATCTATGGTAAACCCGTTCACGACCTCGTCGGTTTCATCATAATACGACGACAGCAAGAACCATTTGGTCCTGCCGTCGCGCATTATCGTCTTTACCTCGAAGTTGGAAACCGATTTATCCTCGAGAAGGGCTTTCTCGTAGTCTTTCAATCTCTCTCGATCGGCCCATCGCTGAGTTATGTCGCCATAATGCGTTAAAAAATCCTCCTCGTCATCGCATTCGAGCTGCTCCATCTCGCGCCTGTTGAAGAATACGTACTCGCCGCTCAATTTCCGCTGGAAAATCCCGATAGGCGCGTTATCTATGACGAATCGGTACCTGGCCTCGCTCTTGCATCGAGCCTCCTCCTCCGCTTTCTCTTTTCCCCTGGATTCGAACAGCCGGAACGCCATTTTAATGCTCGCATCGAGCACGGGCATCCCCGAATTCTTCAGGACGTAGCCATATGAAGAGATCGAATCGGTCTTCCTCACTATGTCGGACTCGAAGTGGCTCGAAAGGAAAACTATAGGTAGATCCTTTTTCTTCAGTATTTCAGACGCTGCCTCGGTCCCATCGATTCCCTCCCCCAGATCGATATCCATGAGGACCATGTCGTAGCGCTCCGGCGTATCGAAGGCCTCGATAGCTTCTTCGCCCGTTCTCGCAATGCTGACGCCATAGCCATATTGCCGTAACGAGGCTTGCTCATCCATCGCTATCAGGGATTCGTCTTCCACCAGCAATATCGTTTTACTCTTCTCGGCATTCATGGGTTCGCCTCCCAATCGGACCGGATTCGTCCCAGGGACAAGTCTCGAGTATAGGTCCTTTTTACGGAAGCGCAACCGGCGATGATGCAAGAGCGGTTGGTGATTATTGATATACGACACAAATTAACACGGGCTCCCACGCTTTGTCTTTCGATCCGTTCGTGGTTACCTTTAGTAAGGATTCAATTCGGACAAAGGAGTTTAGCATGGCTCAAAGCATTCGCGCGATACGGTTTCACGAATACGGCGGTTCGGACAAGCTCATCCTCGAGACGGTCCCGCGCCCCGAACTCAAGGCGGATGAGGTCCTGGTCAAGGTTCATTACGCGGGTGTCAACCCGGTCGACTGGAAGATCCGCTCGGGCTACCTGAAAGACTTCATGCCGGTCCCGCTGCCCTACACGCCCGGCATCGACGTCTCGGGCATAGTCGAGGAAGTCGGTGCCGGGGTCAAAGGCCTGACCAAAGGCCAGGCCGTCTTCGGAGTCGCCAAAGGCGGCTATGCGGAATACGCGGTCGCCGCCGCCGCCGACCTCGTCCCCAAGCCCGCCAATGTCAGCTTCGAGGCGGCCGCCACCCTGCCCGTCGGGGCGCTGACGGCGTGGAAGGCGGTCGAGGACGCGGGCGTGGCGAAGGGCCAAACCGTCGTAATCCAAGGCGCAGCGGGCGGGGTCGGACAATTCGCGGTCCAGTTCGCGCGCTTGAAGGGCGCCAAGGTGATCGGAACGGCCTCCGCAGGCAACGAAGGCTTCGTAAAGAGCCTCGGAGTCGAGAAGGCAGTCGACTATAGGAAGGGCTTGGCGGAATCCGGGGTGAAGGACGTCGACGCCGTCATCGACACGGTCGGCGGAGATACCCTGGAAAACTCCTATGCCCTCGTCAAGAAGGGCGGTACCCTCGTAACGATCGCGGGAATGGTGTCCGAAGACAAGGCGAAGGCGCGGGGCATCAAGGCCCTCGGCTCGGGGAGGGGCCCCGCCGAGCTCTTGAAGCAGATCGCCGATTTGATGACCAAGGGCAGCATCCGATCCGAGATCGGTCGGGTCTTTCCCCTCGCCGACGCGAAGGGCGCCCAGGATCTCAGTCAAAGCGGGCACGGACGAGGACGAATTCTGCTGAAAGTGCAAGATTAGGCTTTCCGAGGCGATCCTGGCGGGAAAGGCCTGCCGGAGATAAAGACCTGAACGACGGGTGGATCGGCAGGTCTTTATCGATGAAAAACTTGACGCATTCTTGTATACAGAATACAGTATTCAACAATGATAACCCGTGAAAGACTCAGCACGGACGTCCACCAGGAGCTGCTCAACCGGATAGTCAGGGGCGAAGTCGGAGCGGGACAGCGGCTTAAGGATGCTGAAGTCGCCGAAGAGCTCGGAGTAAGTCGCACGCCGGTACGAGAGGCCTTGTTGAGGCTCGAGAGGGAAGGCTTCATCTCTTCCCAGAAGCATATGGGCTTTTCGGTAAAGCGGCTTCAGGAATCGGAAATCCGCGAGGTCTATCCTCTCGTTCGCCTCCTTGAATGCTCGGCTCTCGACACGGCTCCGCTTCCCGGAGCGGAGAGATTGGAAAGGCTGAAGGATCTGGGAACCGCGCTCAGACTCGAGGGCTCGGATCCCCTTCGCCGAATCGAGCTCGACTCGGCCTGGCATAGGACTCTCATAGAAGAGAACGGGAATCAGCATCTCCTACGCATACTCGCCGACCTCAAGCGGATACTTCTGCGCTACGAATATGCTTTCATGCAGGACGAGGACCTGGTCGCGAGGTCGGCGGCCGAACACGAAGCCATCGCGCTCTCCATGAAAAAGGGCGAGCGCAGGGAAGCGCTCAAGCTCCTCGGCGCGCATTGGGAACGCTGTACGAAAGCGACCTTGGCCGACTTCCTGGCGAACGGGGGAAGGGCGTGAGTCTACGCTTCCTCGTCAACGACTCCGTCGTCGAGACTTCGAGCTGGGCTATGACTCCTGCCCTCGACTTCATAAGGAGGAATCTCGGCCTGACCGGTACCAAGGAAGGTTGCCGAGAAGGGGACTGCGGAGCCTGCGCCGTGCTCGTGGGCGAGCGAACCGAGGGTTCCTATTCCTACAAAGCCATGCCTTCCTGCCTTCTCGCCCTGGGTGAGCTCGACGGCAGGCATTTAGTCACGATAGAAGGACTCGCGGCCGGAGGGCCGACGGCGGTGACTCGGGCCATCGCCGAGGCCAACGGGAGTCAGTGCGGATTCTGCTCTCCCGGATTGGTCGTGAGCCTGACGGCCTACCTTATGTCCGGATCGACTCGGGGCGAAGAGGGGCTCTCGGTCGAGGGAGCCTATTCGGCGATCGAGGGCAACCTCTGCCGCTGCACGGGATACGGCTCGATCAAGCGCGCGGCCGCGAGATTGGTCGAGGAATTCTCGCGGTTACCCGCCGATCCAAGACAGCGTCTCGCGGCCCTGGTCTCGGCCGATGTCGTCCCGCCATCACTGCTCCGCTTCGTCGAGGGAAGGTCGCTGCCGGCGGAGAACGGTCCGAATGGCCGCCGGGCGAACGACATGGTCCTCGGCGGTTTTCCCCTTGGGGGAGGAACGGATTTCTTCGTTCGCAATCCCGAGCCCGATCCCGCGGCTTATCCCGAGTTCGAGTTCCTCGACCGAAGGCCCGAGCTGAGGCGGGTCGAGCTTCGCTCTTCCGGCGTCGCCCACGGGACCTGTCTCGAACTGGGCGCCGCCCTCACCTGGCGGGAATTCTTCTCGGAGCCGAAGGTCTTGAAGCTCGTCCCGGGCATCGAGCATTTCGAGAAGGCGCTTGCCAGTCCCCTGGTCCGCGAGCGGGCTACGATCGGCGGCAACATCGCCAACGCCTCTCCGGTCGGCGACCTGACGGCGATGCTCCTGGCCCTCGGGGCCCGCGTGCGTATCGAAGGTTCGGGCAGGGGCGCCCGCGAGCTTCCCCTCGAGCGCCTCTTTCTCGGCTACAAGAAGCTCGACCTTTCGCCTTCCGAAGGCGGGGCCCCGGGCGAGTTCATCTCCGCGGTCCTCCTGCCCGCCTCCCGCCCCTTCGCATTCTTCAATTTCGAGAAAGTTTCCAAGCGCGAGCGGCTGGATATCGCGGCAGTCAACACCGCTGCCAGCTTCGCGCTCGGGGAGGACTCGGAAAAGGCCGGCCCGCGGATCGCGCGGGCGCGGCTCTCGGCCGGCGGAGTGGCTCCGGTGCCCCTCGTACTCGAGAAGACCGGGGCTTTCCTCGAAGGGAGGACGCCGGATGCCGAGACGGCCGTCGAGGCGGCGCGGATCGCGGTGTCGGAAGCCTCCCCCATAGGCGATGTCCGCGGCAGCGCCGATTACCGGCGACGGCTCCTCGGACGCCTCGTGCTCGGCCACTTCCTCCGGCTCTTCCCCGGCATCGGGCTCGAGGAAGCCGGCCTTGAGGGGGCCATGACGTGAAGCCCATCTCCGAATCCGAGCTCAACCTCGCAGGCGCGACTCGCTATCTCGACGACCTGCCCGAGACGGCGGGGCTGCTCCACGGCTCGCCGCGGACGAGCCCCACGGCCCGGGGCCGGCTGAAGGGGATCGACGCGACGGCGGCGCTGTCCCTGGACCCCTCGGTGAGAGTCCTGACCGCGAGGGATATCCCCGGCAGGAACCGGATCGGCGACGGGGAGCTGGACGAGCCCCTTCTCGTGGACGGCGAATGGTCCTACATGGGCCAGTGCCTGGCCCTCGTCCTCGCCTCGAGCACGAGCCTCGCGCGCAAGGCCGCCGCCCTCCTTCGCATCGACTACGAGGAGCTCGAAGGCGTCACGGATCCTCGCGCGGCCGCGGCTAAAGGCGACTTCATCCTGCCTTCCCGAACCATGCGGGCGGGAGACCCGGCAGCCGTATTCCCGCGCTGCGCCGTCGTCGCAGAGGGCCGCGTCGAGTCGGGAGGACAGGAGCACGTCTATCTCGAGACCCAGGGCGCGATCGCCGAGAGCAGGGAGGGCGGAAGGATATTCCTATTGTCGGGCACGCAGGCGCCGACGGGGGTACAGCGCCTCGTTGCCTGCCTCCTGGGTCTCGCCATGAACGCCGTCGAGGTCGAGACCAGGCGACTCGGCGGGGCCTTCGGCGGCAAAGAGGAGCAGGCGGCGGGATGGGCCGCCCTGGCGGCGCTCGGCGCATGGAAGACCGGGAAGACCGTCAAGGTCTACCTGAATCGTCGCGAGGACATGGGCTGGACGGGCAAGCGCCATCCCTACTCGAGCGACTATAAGCTGGGCCTCGACGCCGAGGGGCGCATCCTGGCCTTCGAGGCCGATTACTATCAAAACTCCGGCGCCTGCTGCGACCTCTCGCCGGCCATCCTCTCGCGCACCCTCTTCCACGCCGCGAGCGCCTATCGCGTGCCCGCCATCCGCGTCACGGGGCTGATGTGCCGCACCAATCTCCCGCCCTTCACTGCCTTCCGCGGCTTCGGGGCGCCCCAGGGCGTCTTCGTAATGGAGTGCGCCCTCGACGCCGCGGCGCGAAAGGGCGGATGGGATCCCGTGGAGCTCAGGCGAAAGAACCTCCTCGCGGAGGGGGATCGATTCCACTTCGGCCAGCCCGCGTCCGACTGCCGCGCCGGCGCTTGCGTAGACCGGGTCCTCGAGCTCTCGCGCTGGAAAGAGCTCCGGGGGAGAATCGAGGCCTTCAACGAGTCCCACCGCCTGGAGAAGCGGGGCGCGGGGATCCTGCCTATCTGCTTCGGCATATCCTTCACCAAGCTCGCGATGAACCAGGGCGGAGCCCTCGTCCACGTCTATTCCGACGGCTCGGTCTCCGTCTCGACGGGCGCGGTGGAGATGGGGCAGCAGGTCTCGCGGAAGCTCCAGGTCGTCGTCGCGCGGGCCTTCGGGATCCCCGAGAGTCTCGTCCGCGTCGACTCCACCCGGACGGCCTC
>Ga0181520_10012411_pt1 | contig 10960 bp, 10 predicted proteins | sample PEATcosm2014_Bin_29_FD_132451 | JGI IMG/M metagenome (GOLD analysis project Ga0181520, IMG submission 132451) | Peatland microbial communities from MTU Mesocosm Facility, Houghton, MI, USA - PEATcosm2014_Bin02_30_metaG | ecosystem: Environmental > Terrestrial > Soil > Wetlands > Peat | place...
CTAAACCATGGATATCGTCTACACCATCTGGCTGCGGAGCATGAAACGCTACGTACGGTCAAAGAGCAGGATTGTCGGGAGTATCGCGATGCCCCTCTTCCTGCTCGTGTTCCTGGGCTTTGGCCTCAACTCAGTGGTCAGCACAACATCGCTCGGGCAGCAGTACGTCATGTTTCTTGTGCCGGGCATGGTCGCGATGAGCGTGCTCTTTACCTCGGTCTTCTCCGGCATCCAGATCATCTGGGACAAGCAGTTCGGGTTCTTAAAAGAGACGCTTATTGCACCGGTATCGAGACTTGAAATCATGTTCGGCCAGACGGTCGGGGGAGCGACGACAGCAGTGATACAGGGGATCATCCTCATGGTCCTTGCCGTGCTGCTCGGTCTCCGGATCAACAACCTGTCCGGATTTTTTATCGCGCTCGGCTTCATGATCCTCGTCGGGATCTCGTTTACGGCATTCGGGATTGCAATTGCCTCGAGAATGGAGGACATGACCGGATTCCAGCTGATCATGAACTTTGTCGTCTTCCCGCTCTTCGGGCTCTCGGGCGCACTTTTTCCCATCAGCTCCCTTCCCGGGTGGCTTGAGCCGGTCACCCTGCTCGATCCGCTCACGTACGGCGTGGAAGGCATCCGGTACGGCCTGACCGGGGTTTCGCAGATCAACCCCGTCATCAGCGCTGCGGTGATTGCCGGGTTTGCGGTCGCGATGACGGTGCTCGGGGCATACCTGTTCCGCAAAGTTTCGTTATGAGACCGGAAAGGAAACAAAAACAGGGTCGCTGATTAAATGACAAATAAAGAATCCGGTAATACGGAGTCAGAGTTCCCCGGCCGACCGGGTCCGGCCGGGTACCGGGCACTAGTAATCAGGTTGCCGGGGTCTGACAGGTTTGTCTGGCGGGAAAACCGTAAAAAGAGCCGGATCGCGTGATTTTGTTATATCGAACTCAAGAGAGGTTCTCTCTTGTTTCTGTAAAACGGACCGCAATTCTTTTTTCTTTTTATCAGGACGTTGTGCTATCTTTGCCTTTAACGAGGACTTTAAGATCTGTCCTCCCAAAACCTGATTATAATGCACCTCACACCGGACGATAACCGCATTCGCCGGGGCACTCTCTTTCCTGTACTCGGGTTGTGCAAGCGGACTTAACTGGTAAATGTTGAGCTGGTCCGGGGATGTTTCATGGTCACAATACTCGCATTTACCGACCAGTTCCCGGATCCGGTTCTTTGTTTTCACGGTTAATGCCGCACGGGGTCTTGGAGGATTTTTTTCCCGGTTCAAAATCCGGTGCCATCAGAGTCTCCCTGTTTTCCGGGCGTTAGCTGGGTAGTATTTGTTCCTGCTGTTGTTCCGGAAATGAAACAACAGTATATCAAAATGCGTCATTTGGGATTCTTTTTTTAGCAATCTGTTATTGTAAACGTCAACGATTATAAATCCGCTGATAAAATTCCGGGAACTTCCGGAAATCAGAGCCGGTACTGCGAGATCGGATACGACAGCCGGCAACAGGAGGAGCATCAAAAAGAAGGCTGTCAGCGACCGGCCCGATCAATATCAATACACTCTTTTATCCCGGTATCGGATATATCGGAATAAGTCCGGACATCCGGTCACCAGTCCCCTGCATCGAACAGGGTCATGAATCCCGGGGCAAAGATCGGGCAAGGCAGGGAATTTACGGGTTTCCCGCAGCTGCCCGGCCAGTCCGATGATGTCCCGATTTGAGTGCAAGGATCCGATCATATATCCTTATCGCATCAGTATTCCGCCGGATTTTTTTGAGAATAAACCATTTGTACAGCCAGGCCTCAATTGATGCCTCATCGAGCGCAATTGCCTGATCGCACGAGACGATGGCATCCTCAGGGCGTCTGACCATGACAAGAACTTTTGCACGATATACCCAGGCTCGATGATTTCCGGGATCGATCTCGAGCGACCGGTCGTATGCAGACAGTGCTTCATCATAAATTCCGGATTTTTTCCGTGCATTACCAAGTGATCGCCATGCATCTGCATCATCATGTTCGATTGCAAGAATTCGTTCAAAAGTCCTGATTGCATCCCGGTATCTCCCGGTTTTCATGTAGAAGTCGCCAAGTGTACGCCAGTAATCTGCATCGGTAACCGTGTCCGCGTCATTCTCCATATCCAGGATCATCTCATTGTACAGACTACATCGCGGGATGGCGGGTAAAGGGGCCGATGCAGATTTCGGTATGTTCTTACCCGTATTTTTCCGGGCATACATGGTGGGGACAACGTGTTCCTCCTGAGCTGGTTTGATCGGGAGGTTATTATCAGGATCCGTGGTGATCAGTCCGGTCCTCTTCACTTCATCCCTGATTCCGGTAAACCCTGGCGCAGCATCCCGGGATTTGATAACGGTCGTTTGGCGTGGGGGGGGACGTGTTCATGACCCCTGATCCAGGCAATTGAACCGGTGGAATAGTTGTGGATAAAATGGCACCACGATCGAAGGCATCGTGAAAATTTACCCGTGCCGGGGGTATTGGCGGAAATTTTTCCTGACAGTTGTTCTCCCGCTTCTTCGTTGGAACATTGATCCCGATTAAAGCGTCCACAAGTTTTGGATCCAGGTGCAAAATTTTCTCGTACGCGAGGATTGATTCCGCATACTTTTGCTGTATTGCAAGGGTGAGGCATTGAGCATACCATGCCTGTATGAATCCGGGATTAATCACGAGTGCACGGTCGTACAGTGCCAGTGCCTCGGTGTGCTTATCATACTTTGAATAAATAAGACCCTTGAAGACCAGGGCATCAGGAAGATCGGGATCGATCCCGAGCGCCTGATCAAAAAACCGGAGCGCTTCATTAAATGATCCGAGCTGGTAAAGAGCGACGCCTTTGAACTCTAAAGCGTGTGCATGGCCGGGCTCTCCGGCTATCACTTTGTCAAGGACCTCAATTGCATCGCTATAATGTCCCAGATGACAGATTTCTTACCCTTGAGAAATATGGACTCATGATCCATATCTTTCAGGAGTGTGTCAATGATCGCCATGGGGAACCCTCGCAGGACATTCTGACGGGATTAAACGGGGGTATTCGCATTCTTATTGATCTGTTTCCATGCAGCCGATTCCCTGTCAACAGGGCAGAATTGAATATTATCATTATCACGTGTCGTTAACATGCAGGGCTTCTCGCAGAGTTCGCATCTGAGTATTCGCATTCGTTTTACCTCCAGTGATCGTAAAGCAGATTATACCCAAGGATTTCGAAAACCTTCCGGACCGGGGTAAAGGATAAAATTTTTCCATCCTGAACAGAGAGGTGTTTATCAGTTTTTCCGGTTATTCGAAATTCTTATGAGTTGCCCCGTATTGAGCGGAGGGAGGGATAAATCTCGCTTTTTATTTCAAAAACTGTTTCAATTTTTGATTTTCAGGCAATCACCTATGTAGTCGGTCACGTAAAGATTGTATTGTAAAGGGTAACAGGCTGTTTTAGCACCGGGATGGAGAGTACCACGGTTCTGGTGCATTGTCGTAACTTTTTAAATACCTGACCTGTATCGATTCCGACGCCGTCATTTTCTTTAAAAGCACGGTAACGCACCAGAACCCTTCCCATACCTTCCTCCGGGAAAAGCCTTATAGCGGCCTTCCGGCCATCTGCCACGTATTCTAACACTTCCCAAAAACAGGGGATCGTACAGGCCCGCTGTAATGCAGGTTCAAGTGGCCTTCATTTTGCCCGGTTTTAAAAAATAATCCCGCAATGCGATTTGTTCCGTGGGCGTGGACATCGTTTCCTGTGGAACCGGAAAACGGGATCCCCGGATTGCCAATCCGGGGCCGTATCTGACGTATTTGGGATACGGTTTTTGAGCATTCAATACAGGAAATGATTATTCAGACGGGTGAATGATCGGCCCTCGAAACAGGCCTTCTTTTTATTTCTGCGTACAAGAACCCCGGCGGCAATCGGGCGCGTACTCAGGGAGCGATCGTAAAAAGAAGAATCTCTCTCTAAAAAAAAAATTACTTGTTGATGTGCACGACTTTTGCCGGGGGGAACCCGTTGAAGTGCGTGGATGAGGCATGGGAGTATGCCCCGATATTTATCGAATAGACTAGGTCGCCGATCTCAAGTTCGGGAAGTTCGGCCGAGAGCGTGATCGTATCAAACGCATCGCAGGTCGGCCCGAACACGGCCGAAATCTGCTTTGGCCCCTCTTTTGTCAGGGCCAGCACCGGGTAGGTGCAGTGGTCAAAGACCTGCCCCGAGTACGTGTGGTAGACGCCGTCGTTGATGTAGTAGCAGGGTTTGCCGTCCCTGTAGGCCTTCCCCACGACTTTTGAAACAAGCGTGCAGGCGTTCGCTACGAGGAACCGCCCGGGCTCTGCAAGGATCTCCATGTCGTCAGGGAAGAGCCGGGCGATCTCCGCGTTGAGCTTCACTGCCAGTTCTTCGATCGATCGTACTTCGGGGTTGTACTTCACCGGGAAGCCGCCGCCGATATCGAGGATCCGGATCTTTTTCCCGAGCCGGCTCTCGCACTCCGCAATAATATCAGCAGAGATCTGGAGCGCCACGACATAGTTATCGAAATTGGTGCACTGGCTGCCCACGTGGAAACTCAGGCCCTCCACCACAAGACCGAGATCAAATGCCGCGGCGATAAGATCCACCGCTTCGCCCGGGTCGGCCCCGAACTTCGAGGAGAGTTCGACCATCGAACCGGTGTTCGGGACACGGAGCCGGAGCACGAGCCCGGCCTGCGGGGCGTGAGCCCGGATCTTCTTGAGCTCCTCGATATTATCGAACGTGACAAGAGGCTTGTACTGGTTGAGTTCCTCTAACGTCTCGATGGGCTTTATCGTGTTCGCGTAGATGATCCGGTCCCAGATCCAGTCCTGCCGCTCCTTTGCCGGCATATCCTTGATGAACTCATGGACGATCATGAACTCTGGCATCGAGGCCACGTCAAAACTTGCACCCATATCAAGAAGCGTCTTTACAATTTCCGGGTTCGAGTTTGCCTTGACCGCAAAATAGGCCTGGATCTTCGGCATGTACTTCTTGAACTCGCGGTAGTTCTCCCGGATCTTCTCATGGTCGATGATAAAGATCGGTGTCCCTTCCCTGCGTGCCAGTCCTTCGAGCATCTGACGACTTCCCCGGTCAGTGTGGGAAACCGAATCATTCTGCCCGCATGATGTTACCGTAGTGTTCACGTCCGTTCCTCTTTGTTGGTACATGAGTGATTCATCGCACAAATAAGAAGTTTTTGAATTGCCAGACATCGGTCCGGTCGTACTCGTTCTCCGGGTTCTCCCGGAAGTAGACGGTCCGGTCTTTTAAGGGCGTCCAGTCGGAAGGCCCGGACCAGAATTCCCCAAGGTAGGGTTTTGCAATACTTAAGACAAACTCATGGGGCAGATCGTCAGGCAGGCAGAATCCCTTTTTCGGGTTCTCGATCATCCACATCACCGCGGCAACGACACCGAGCGCGACCTGGATCGTGGTTGCGTTCTGACCCGGCGCAAGTTTCCGCGCATCCTCGATAGGAAGGATGCTTCCCGTCCACCACGAGTTGTACGGGTGGCCCATCAGGAGCGCGCCAAGGATATCGGAACCGCTCGAGATCTCACGGTCGTTCATGATCCGGAGTTTCGGCTGGAGCTCGTAATTCCGGCCCCGCAGCTCGTGGAGCGATGCGATCGTCGCGTCGCAGGGCATGTACGCGTAGTTCACGGTCGGCCGGTAGACTGCCTTCCCATCCTTCCAGACCGTCCACCGGTCGGAGATCCCGAACGCTTCACCGTGCCGGATCACCATCCCGACGATCTCCTGTCTGGGCACCCATGACCGTACCCACGTATTGATTCCCATGTGGGGGAGCATTATCGCGTTCTTGGGGCCTGCCGGGGGCACGTGGGCATGATCGGGCAGTTCCTTCTCGTGGGTGCCCCAGCCGATCTCGGCAGGAGCAGTGCCCTCTTCGAGCAGACCCTCGATACACCACGTCCCGACAAACTCGTCCACCTTCTTTGGCGACCGGGAGATCTGGGTGTCGCGCTCGGAGCAGTGGATGACCTTGATCCCGACCTCCATCGCGAGTTCGTTGAACTTCTGCTCCGCGATAAGGCGTTTGAACCGGGCCGGGTCCTGCGCAATCCCGTCTTCGATCATCTTCTGGGCGATATCCACAAGACCCTGTTTTGTCATGTGAGAGATAAGGCCCGGGTTTGCCCCGTGGTCGACCACGCAGGTGGTGGAATCCTTCCAGTCACGGGTCAGTTCGCGCAGTTTCATCTGCCGGTAATACAAGGATTTCTCGTACGGGCTTGCGGTATACCGCTCGCCGAGCGGGTCCCACGCTTCGACCGACGTGTTCACGTACAGCACGTTATGGTCGTGGCACCACTGGATGATCTCGCCGCAGTCAATATTCCAGGCAAGATCGACCAGGAGTCCTCCGTCAGCAAGGTTCTCGGACAGGATAGTAGTGATATTTTCGGGGGTGATCTTCCGTTTCAAAAACCGGAGACCCCGGGTCGTATACGCTTTGAGATCCTGGGATTTATCTTTAAAATCGACGATTGTGATATTCTCAAGAGGTATATTGACATGCCGAAGCAGGATGGGGAGCGTGCACTTGGACACGGCACCATAACCAATAATGAGTACTTTGTTTTTAAAGTCCATCCTAACCCTCCCGGGTTTTTATTTTTCTCTTTTTTGTCCAGTGTGTATTTTACGCGCTTTTACGTTATATAAGAATGAGGGAATTTTTGGTTTTTAGCCTCAAAAAGAAGAGCGGATATTTATTCTTTTTACGCACCCCACCATACATTCAGGTGATCTTATGTCAAAACGGGCAGTTGACCTGATCTTTTCCGCGACCTATCTCCTCACCGATCTCCGCATGATCCTGCGCGAGACCGCGCCGACGCACGAACTGGACGAAAAGCAGAAAGCAGAGGCCACACGCCTGCTCGAAAACCTCGAACGGCAGGTCGGTTCGCTCAAACAGGAGATGCTCTAAATGAAGTGCGGGGCGGGGATCGAGGCGAGGCAGGTCAACGAGCTCTTCATCAATGTCGACCCGATCCAGGCCGGGGGCCGGCTCACCGGCGACGCGATAAAAGCGATCATCGCATATGGCGACGGGTACTCGGTCTGTGATAACTGCCGTAAGCCCAACCGGCTCGACTGCATCTCAAAACCGCCGATCGCGGAGTTCCACAAGGATGTCGCGACGTGGCTCAACATGGATACGGCCCGGATGATGCCCGGCGCCCGGCGGGGGTTCCAGGCAGTCGCCCATACGTACGTGCAGAAAGGCGACCCGGTGCTCTTAACCTCGCTCTCGCATTACACGGAATTTCTCGCGGTCGAGGAGGCCGGGGGGGTCGCCTGCGAGATCCCGGCCGATGCCGGGCATATCGTTACGCCCGATGCCGCAGCGGCAAAGATCGCGGAAGTAAAACAGAAGTTCGGGAAAGTCCCGGTCCTTGCCTTCATCGATCACGTGGATTACCAGTTCGGGAACCTGCACGATGTCGCCGCCATCGCAAAGGTGGCGCACCAGGAGGATGTCCCGGTGCTCTGCAATGGCGCATACACAGTGGGCACGATGCCGGTTGATGGGAAAGCGCTGGGTGCGGACTTTGTGGTTGGCTCCGGCCATAAGAGCATGGCGGCACCCGCACCCTCCGGGGTTCTCGCCGCAACAGCCGAGCGGGCAAAAGAGGTCTTCCGCACGACTGCAATCGAAGGTGACGTGACAAAGCGCCGGTTCGGTGTCAAGGAACCGGAGCTGATGGGCTGCACGCTCATGGGCGCAACACTTGTCGGCATGATGGCCTCGTTTCCCCACGTAAAAGAGCGGGTGAAGCACTTTGATAAGGAACTCGGAAACAACCGGGTCGTCATGGAAGCGCTGCTCTCGATCGAAGGCACAAAGATCCTATCAGAGTACCCGCGGAAGCACACGTTAACGAGGGTTGATACAACCGGCTCGTTTGACAAGGTTGCAGAGACGCACAAGAAGAAGGGATTCTACTTCTCCTCAGCGTTAAACGAAAAGGGGATCTTCGGGATCATCCCGGGCGCGACCCGGGTCTGGAAGTTCAATACCTATGGGATGACCGGAAAGCAGGCCCGGTACCTGGCCGATGCGTTTATGGCGGTGGCACGAGAGAACGGGCTTGCAGTTAAACCATAAGGCGCCGGCACATTTTCCCGGGCAGCCGGACACTGCCCTTTCCACGTCAGCGTCCACCTTTTTTGTCACACAATGAACCGGGTCGTGGCCTGATAAACAAACACCTTTCCCGGATAAGATTATTAACCGCAGTCTCCCATTTCAGTTCAGCAAAAACAGGTGCGTAAAAGGGGAGAGAGGCAACGAGAAAATGCTGAAAAACGTCATCAGCCCGAAAAAAATTACCGGGGTGGAAACATTCAACAAAAAGATTGCCCCGCTCCAGGAGCGCCTCGGGGTGCTCCAGCGGACCTTCCGCGAAAAAAAGATCCCGGTCATCATCGTTGTGGAAGGCTGGGACGCGGCAGGGATTACCCGTTCGACAAAAATGGTGATCAGGGCTCTCGATCCACGCGGGTTTACCCTTCACACAATCGAACAGCCCACGGATAACGAACGGGTGCGGCCGTTTATGTGGCGGTTCTGGATAAGGATGCCACCAAAAGGGCGCATCGCGCTCTTTGCACGGAGCTGGTACAGCCGCGCTATTTCAGCGGAGATGCAAAAACCCAGCTGGACAAAATCCCTCAAAGGACGGATCATTGCAATCAATAATTTCGAACGCCAGATTTCAGATGACGGGGCATTAATCATCAAATTTTTTTTGCACATTGAAAAAGATGAGCAGAAGCGGCGCTTTGAAAAACGGGAAAAAGATCCCCTCACTGCGTGGCTCGTGAGCCCGGAACTCTGGAATCTACACCATCACTACGATCTTTCATTCCCGATCGTTGACAACCTTCTGGAAAAAACCGATACTAAATATGCTCCCTGGCATGTGCTTGATGCAACCGACGAAAACTATGCGGTCTTAAACATTTACACCACGATCATAAAGACCCTGGAAAAGACACTGTCAGATCAGACTTCAGGAAAAATCCCCGGGTCCGCAGCTCCTCAGCTCCCACAAAAAAATCCCATAAAACGGAGTGCAGGGCACCTAGTCCCGGAAAAGACCTGCACAAAAGAGGGGTGCCAGCAGGTACTTGACAGCCTCCAGACCGAGATGATCAGGGTCCAGTCGCTCCTCTTCAAGCGCAAAATTCCCCTCATCATCGTGTTTGAAGGACGGGATGCAGCAGGAAAAGGAGGGAATATCACCAGGATCGCCCGGTACCTGAATCCCCGGGGGTACGATGTGATCCCGGTCTCGGCACCGGATGCAACGGAAAAAAGCCATCATTATCTCTGGCGATTTATAAAAAATTTCCCAAAAGAGGGCCACATCGCCATTTTCGACCGCAGCTGGTACGGACGCGTGCTGGTCGAACGCGTGGAAAATTACTGTACGAAAAACGAATGGCAGCGGGCGTACGGCGAGATCAACGATATGGAGGCGGACTACGTCTATTCAACCGGCGGGGGGATCATAAAGTTCTGGCTTGAGATCAGCAAAGACGAACAGCTCCGGCGCTTCGAGCAGCGAAGGGATGACCCGCTCAAGCAGTGGAAGATCACCGATGAGGACTGGAGGAACCGGGAAAATTGGGCCCAGTACGAGAAAGCAGTCGACGATATGCTGGAGAGGACCAACACGAAACCCGCCCCCTGGACCGTTATAGAATCCGATGACAAGTGGTCGGCCCGGGTAAAAACAATCGAAACCGTTACATCCTACTGCCAGAAACTGCTGGAGTGACGGTGCACGTGCACCGCAGGGGAACCTCCCGGGTATTCCCTTCGCATCCGGAATCCTTGAGCAGGTGCTCGTAATCGCAAGGTTGCACAAGGGATTCTGGCAACCGGCTCACCCGGACCGGGTGATCTCCCCGTTCTTTGCGGTCACGTACTGCGGAGAGGCAAGGACCCGATCCAGCAGACCGCCAATATCCATTTTTTCCTCACTCTCGCGCACTGCTTCCCGTGTCGCAGACGTTGCCGGCATCTTTGGCACCGCGCGGCAGGCAAGATCGCCCTGCTTGTCCATGAACGTCCCGATCTTCCGGGCGAGAGTTATTGTCTCTGCCTTGTCGTACGTGATAAGCGGCCGTAGCACCGGTCTTGTCGTTGCATCGGAGATCACCGCAAGGTTTGCAAGCGTCTGGGACGCGACCTGCCCGATATTTTCCCCGGTAAGAATCGCCTGCGCACCCTCGCGCACGCACAATCGGCCGGTTACCCGGAACATGAAACGCTTGCACAGGACGCAGCGCAGCCGGGGTGGGATCCGTAGTTCCTGCATCCGGTCATAGAACGGTTCGGTGTTGATGATGATCATCTGCACGTCGTTTCCCGGGCACCAGAGAGAAAGCCGGCGGAGGTTCTCGATCGCGGTTGTTCTTACATCGCCACCCGCCCACCGGCCGCCGTCCATGTGCAGGTGCGAGACCTCACAGCCCCGCTTCATCGCAAGCCACGATGCAACCGGCGAATCTATTCCCGAGGAGAGCAGGCAGAGCACCTTTCCCTGCGAGCCCCACGGAAGTCCTCCGGGCGCCGGGATACGGGAATCGTAGACAAGGCCCCCGCAGTCCCGGACTTCGACAAAAAGTTCATACTCCGGGTGAGAGAGATCGACAGAAAGGCCCGGAATTGCATCGTAGATGGCTGAACCGACATACTCGCCCAGCTGCTGGCTGTCCATCCCCGTCTTGCTCTGCCGCTTTCCCCGCACGGCAAACCGGGCGGGTGCATGCAGATGTCCTCTGGCAAGGCAGACTGCCGCGTCACGCAGGGCATCCGGGCCCGGGGCAACCCGGATGCAG
>Ga0181520_10012414_pt1 | contig 10957 bp, 9 predicted proteins | sample PEATcosm2014_Bin_29_FD_132451 | JGI IMG/M metagenome (GOLD analysis project Ga0181520, IMG submission 132451) | Peatland microbial communities from MTU Mesocosm Facility, Houghton, MI, USA - PEATcosm2014_Bin02_30_metaG | ecosystem: Environmental > Terrestrial > Soil > Wetlands > Peat | place...
CTTCGCCATGGCATAATATACGCGGGCGCCGGCCATCAGCATTCCGTTGGTGCAGCCGAAGGTGGAAACCATGATGGCGGCGGCCATCAGCCCCGCACCTCGTCCACCCAGCATGACCTGAACCGCGGCAGTCGCGATGCGGTCCTCTGCAGCGTGTTGAATCCCCTGCTCCATCAGCCCGCCCTGCATTGCTCCGAAGAAAGGCAGCGCGCGGTAATAGGCCAAATTACACAAAAAGTAGATCACGCAGACCGTGGTGGTTCCGAGGAAGAGCGACAGCGGAAGGTTACGTTTGGGATTGACCACTTCGCTGCCCGTGAAAGTGACGTTGTTCCAAGCGTCGGAAGAAAACAGCGGCCCCACGAGCGCCACGGAAACCAACGTCAGCGTGGTCAAGTCCCAATGCGCACCCTGCCAGAACGTCTGCGTTGAGGACGCCGGCACAGGATGGCCAAACGCCCACCAAATGCCAAGGACCACGACTCCAAAGAGGGCTCCGACCTTTAGAACCGTGAACACATTTTGAATTCCGGCGCCAACCCGCAACCCAAAAATATTCAGGACGCTCAGGAAAAACAACACCACGATGGCCACGAGCTGTAACGACGATACGGTAAGCGCAATGGAGTGGTGGAAGAACGGGACAGTCCCGAAATTAAGCAAAATGGTTTTGGCTGAAACCCATGGAACAAACACACCCAGAAATTTACCAAAAGCGACGGCGACGGCCGCCACGGTGCCGGTTTGAATCACCAGGAAGAGCGTCCAACCGTACAGGAAACCAAAGAGAGGGCCAAAGGCTTCACGCAGGTAAACATACTGGCCACCCGCCTTCGGCATCATACCAGCCAGTTCCCCATAGCTGATGGCCGCAATGACAGTCATCAATCCACTGATAATCCAGGTGAGAAAAAATAGGCCTGGGGACCGCACCTGACGGCTGATGTCAGCGGCCACAATGAAGACTCCGGAACCAATCATGGAGCCCATGACCAGAGTGGTGGAATCAAACAGGCCAAGACTCTTTACCAGCCCGGGTTGCGAATCAGCGGTAATTTGAGGATTTCCCATAACGAATTAGGTGCGGGATTCTCGAAAGGGTAAAGTGTAAAGGGTAAAGAGTGAATACCTCCGCATTTTATCCCTTACCCTTTACACTTTACCCTTCAAAGCTCCTAGCCCCTGACACCTTTTCTAGAAACTCTTCGGCGCGGCGGGTGATGTCCGGTGCGCCCACCAAACCGCGAATAACCGCCACCGAATCAGCCCCGGCCTCAATAACAGCGCGGGCGTTTTCCAGGGTTATTCCTCCGATGGCCACCAGCGGCTTGCGCGTTGCCTGCCGCGCTCTACGGAGCCCATCGAGGCCCACCACAGGGCCCGGATTCTTCTTGCTGACGGTCGGAAAGATAGGACCGAAAGCGACGTAATCCGCCGTGGAACTATCCGCGTCCCACACCTGCGCCAGCACGTGCGTGGAATAACCTATTATCTTAGCAGAACCCAAAAGTGCCCGGGCGGATGCTACCGGCAAGTCATCCTGCCCCACGTGCACCCCATCGGCATCCACGGCGAGAGCTACATCAGCGCGGTCATTAACAATGAAAATCCCCCCTGCATTACGCACGCACTCACCTACGCGCAGGGCGCTTTCGCAAAACTCCCCCGAAGACGCAGGCTTATCTCGAATTTGAATGAGCTGGACGCCCGCGGCCAAGAGAGCCGCCGCGACATCAATTGGCGAGCGGCCATCGGTTTGAGCAGGGTCGATTATGGCGTAGAGACGGGGAAGTACAAGAGGGTCTGTTGATTGGGTGATTGGGTGATCGGGTGAATGAGTCATCGGGCCATCGGGCCATCGAATGCAATGACCCAACGAATCACTGAATCAGTGATTCCTGCTCCCTCTGCGTCTCCGCGTCCCGGCGGTTCACTGATTGTCGCCATTACGCGCGAATCGGCTCAAGAAATGGGTGTCGAAATTCCCCGCCTGGAAGTCCGGGTCGGCCATAATCTTTTGATGAACGGGAATAGATGTGGAGATACCCTCGATGATAAACATTTCAAGGGCCCGGCTCATGCGGCGGATGGCTTCATGACGGTCTTTGCCGTGAACGATGAGCTTGGCAATCAGGGAATCGTAATAGGGCGGGATCACCGATTCGGCATAAGCGGCGGTATCAACGCGCACGCCGGTTCCGCCGGGTTCGTGGAATACGGTTATTTTCCCCGCTGAAGGAGCAAAGGTTTGCGGATTCTCCGCGCAAATACGGCACTCAATGGCATGACCACGCAACGCAATAGTCTCGCCTTTAAAAGGCACATCGCCGCCCGCCGCAATCATGATTTGATGTTTTACCAGATCCAATCCCGTCACGAATTCTGTAACGGGATGTTCAACCTGAATCCGCGTGTTCATTTCCAGGAAGTAGAGATTCCGCTTCTCGTCCATCAGCAACTCAACCGTGCCGGCGCTGGTGTAACCTATTTCCTGAAGCGCCTCGACGATCTGATGGCCGACGCGCACGCGGGTCTCCTGGTCAATTTGCGTGGAGGGGGATTCCTCGACAAGCTTCTGATGCCGGCGCTGAATGGTGCATTCGCGCTCGCCCAGATGGACCACCCTTCCGTGACTGTCCCCCATCACTTGAAACTCGATATGCCGGGGTGAGGAAACGTATTTCTCCAGATAGATATCGGGAGTTCCAAAGGATGCGGCCGCCTCATTTTGCGCCGTCCGCAGCAAATGGGGCAGTTCCTCCGCCGAGGGGACAATCCGCATTCCCCGGCCGCCGCCACCTGCCGCGGCCTTGACCATAACCGGGTAGCCAATACACTCTGCTTCCCTCAATGCAGCTTCTTCCGACGAAATGACTTCTGAGCCAGCCAGGATCGGAAGGCCCAATTCTTTCATTCGGGCGCGGGCTCGAAGCTTGTCGCCCATGAGGCTGATGACTTCCGGGCGCGGGCCAATGTAAGTAAGATTGGAAGCCTCGCAAACTTCGGCAAAATAGGCGCTCTCCGCCAGGAATCCGTAGCCGGGATGGATGGCTTCCGCGCCGGTAATTTCCGCTGCGGATATTATGCTAGCTACGTTCAAGTAACTGTCAGCGCTGCGCGGCGGCCCGATGCAGACGGCCTCATCAGCAAAACGCACGTGCAAAGAGTTGCGGTCGGCTTCCGAATACACTGCGACGGTGGGGATATCCAATTCCTTGCAGGCGCAAATCACCCGCAATGCAATTTCGCCACGATTCGCTACCAGGATTTTCTTGAACATGTATAGAAATTTTGAGATTGAGAGAATAGAAGCTAGGCGGCGCTTTTCATTATTCTAACTCCTGACTTCCGGCTCCTGACTCCTGGATTCTACTTCTTCCTCGCTGGTTCAATAGCAAACAGGGATTGCCCGTATTCCACCGGCTGGCCGTTTTCAACATAGGTGCGAACAATCTTCCCAGTGACTTCCGCTTCCAGTTCGTTCATGAGCTTCATGGCTTCAATGATGCAAATCACCTGACCAACCTGCACCGTGTCGCCAGCCTGAGCAAAAGGGGGCGCGTTGGGAGCAGGTGAAGAGTAGAAGGTTCCCACGATTGGTGATTTCATCACAAATAGGCCCTCGGTGGAATCTGCCGCCGTTTCGGGCGCCGCCGGGGAGGATGTGGGGGCGGCCGTCGTCACTTGGGCGGGAGGAGCCGAAGGTGAGGCACCCACGACGGGGGCGACCGCAGGGGCAATAACATACCCGTTGGCATTTCCGGTATCTCCGAAGTGAGCCTGCCCACGCCGGACGCGAATCTTTACCCCCTGCTGCTCCATTTCAAATTCAGTGATTTCCTTTCCCGCCAGGAGGTCCAGCAACTGCTGGATGTCATCCAAGTTCCAGATCCGTCCCGGTTCGGGAGGATTGCCTTTTGAATTCTTACCGGGCATTCGTTTGCTCCCTTGCCTCCGACATTTGCACTCTCCACCCTGTAGCACCGGCATCCTGCCGGCAAATGCCCCGATGCATCGGGGCGCCACTTTGCCCAACCAATTACCAGTCTCACCGCTAACTGATCACCCAGCATTCTTTCGATGCGGGGGTAAGAACCTCAGGCCCCTGGGGCCCCACGAGCACGGTATCTTCAATACGAACTCCGCCAAATCCTTCAATGTACACACCAGGCTCTACCGTCACCACCGAGCCTGACCTCAGGCAGGTGGTTTCCCCTTTGCCCAAGCGCGGCCTTTCGTGAATCTCCAGGCCCACACCGTGGCCGGTGCTGTGTGTAAAGTACCGGGCAAGCCGGTGTTTTGCCAAAATACCGCGTGCGGATGAATCCACTTCTCCCGCTGCGGCACCGTCTTCAACCGACCGAATTGCTCCGGATTGGGCTTTCAGTACCGCTGAGTAAAGGTCTCGAACACGGCGATTCGGTTCGCCGAGGAAGACTGTTCGTGTCATGTCAGCGGCGTAACCCGCGAGTATAGCACCTAGGTCGAAGATTACCAACTCACTTTCTTGCAGTGCTTTAGACGAAGGGCGCGCGTGGGGGTAGGCGGAACGCGGTCCGGAGGCCACGATGCTCTCAAAAGCCGCCCCTTCCGCACCTTTCTTTCGCATGCGGTACTCTATTTCCGTGGCCAGGTCCCTTTCAACCACCCCGGGGCGGATATACGGCAGCAACTCGGAAAACGCCTCCGCTGTCACCTTTCCGGCACCACGGATAGCCTCAATCTCCCCGCGATCCTTTACCACACGAAGATCCTCGATTAAATCTCCCGCAGGTTTCATGCTAAGAGTGTTCCCTGTCTCGCTGCGGAGGCATTCGAATTGCGCAAAAGTGAGACTTGCGGCCTCAATGGCCGCATCTCGAATCCCCTCTTTCCTTAACCAGGCTGCCACCCCTTTAAGGATCCCTTTCTTCTCCTCGATGACCTCCCAACCTTCAGCCTGTTCCTGCGCCTGCAGAGTATAACGGGGGTCGACCCAAAGGATTCCTTGCCGTAGGCCCATCAGTGCCATGCCGGCGCTGCCCGTGAACCCCGTCAGGTAGCGAATGTTTACCAGATGGGAGACCAGAATGAGAGGAACGTGGCGGGTTTCCATAAGAGCACGCAGCCGGTCTTGGCGAGCTCGAAAGGGAGATGAGGGAGGTTGATGACTCATGGGTATAGCAAAAAGGGAGGAGACGTATCTCCTCCCTGAAGCTAGCATTCGTTGGACAACCCTTGCAAGATGGAAAAGTTAACCTGGCAGCACTTTTGGTGACACGAAGAACAGCAATTCCTGGTCCTGGTCCGTCGTATTGTTGGTCTTAAACAAATGCCCCAGGACAGGGATCGTCCCCAGCCACGGCACGTAAGTTGCGGACTTGGTCCGGCTGGTCACAGTGATACCCCCAAAGACCACCGTACCACCATCAGGAACCAGCACTGAGGTGGTGGCCTGTTGGGTGTTAATGTTGGGGCCGGCAGTCGTGACCGAGGCGCCGACGGTGGCGTTGGTTACGTCAATGAGCATAAAGATGTTCCCATCATCCGTTACCTGCGGCGTCACCCTGAGTTGCAAGGTAGCATTGTAATACTGAACCGCTATCGTGTTGTTAATGGATGTTTGTATGGGAACCTGAACACCTTGCTGAACCATTCCCTGGACATTATTCTGGGTCACGATCGTGGGACGGGAAATGGTCTTTGCCTGATCGCGCTCCTCCTGTGCCGTGATCACCGCATTGATCAGGTAGCGCGATGAAGCATTGGTAATGGCAATGGCGCCAAAACCAGTACTGGCATTCTGAGGGATGTTCAGGGAGCTATACGGGGCAGTGGTGGCGGGAATCGAAAGGGACGGCGTGATGGACGCCCCGGTGCCCGTCGATCCGCCTACCTGCGTGGGTCCGTTCGCCGTCCCGCGTGCCGTGCCTGACAGCGCCGCACTTAGAGTACGGGTGAAGTTTGCCGAGGCCAGGACCACACGGGCTTCAATCGAGACTTGTTTCGCTTTCCTGTCGAGCTTGGATACAATGTTCTCAATGATCGGCATCTGCGATTGAACATCGGAAATGACCAGCGTGTTGGCACGAGTATCCACCAACACGGTGCCACGGCGGCTAAGAGCTCCGCCTCCCGCCCAGCTTTTGAGCAATGATGCAATATCAGCAGCCTTGGCGTAATTGATGGGCTTGAAGAGCGTTACCAGCGGGGCTGCGTCCATACGGGCAGATGCAAGCTTGGTTTGTCCTTCCTGCTCCGCCGTTAGCGTTTCGATTCTCGCAATTCTCAGGACGTTCCCTTCCAATACCTTGCCCAGGCGATTGTTCTTCAGGACGATGTCCAATGCCTGGTCCCAGGGAACAGAATCCAGCACCAAAGTAACGGCGCCGCCCACATTGGGATCAATGATGATGTTCAATCCGCTGATTTCATGAATCAAGCGGAAAAAGTCCTTCAGATCAACGTCCTTTAAATTCAGCGAAATTGGCTCGCCGGTATAAATGGGCTTGGATTCTTCCACTGGACCAGGGGGTTGGCGGGAGGCGCTGACTGCGCTTCCAGCATGGAAGGATCCTTGCCAAGACTCAGGGTTTCGGCTGCATGGTTCGCGCGAAGCGCTTCCGGTGTAACGCTGGCTGGAGGCGGAAGTGGAGCCGCCACGGCCTGCCGGGGGGTGGCGATCACGGGCAACGTGCTCTGGACGTCCGGTCTAACGGTGCCGTGCTTTTCCGCGAGAAGAGGAGGCGCCACTTCGGGTTTCCGGTCGATCACCTCCGTAGCGAGAGCAGGTGCAACTACTTTGGGAGCTGCTGTGGGAGGCACTGCGATGGCAGCAACGGTAACAGTCTTGGTCTCTGCAGGCTTCACTTGGGGAACCGGAGTCGTGCCGGCAATGGGGACCGACTTTGTCAACCCGCGCGGGCGCAACTCAATGCGGATACCTGCCGGTGTAGCGTGAACATCAAAGACGGGATCTCCGTTCAGGTCCGCAACCACCCGGACAACCGATGGGTCAGTGGTGCGGAACTGCCCAACGCGAACAGCCTTCAGCACCGCCGTGTCGGCCCGGTAGCTTTTGTGAACGGAGGTATTCTGAGCGCCTTCAATATCCAACACCAAGCGCGAGGGGTTGGGTAATGTCGTCACCCGATAGCTGGCGTTCCGGGAGGTAGAAACATCCACAAAGGTCTCACCCGACTCATGCTTGTCGAGGGACACATTCGAGACGAGTAATGGTCCGCTAGCGGACGCAGGTGGGATGCCGCGCGCTAAGGAGCGCTCTGAAGGCGCAACAGGGGCAGGAGCAGCCGCCGCGCTGACAATTTGGCCCCTTCCAAAGAGCAAGCACAGCTTTGTGCCGTCCTTCTGGGCGACAAAAGGACCGGCTCGCTTCGTGTCCACCTGGATTCGGACGACCGGCTGGCCGGAAGCATCCCGATATGCCAGGATCTTGTAGCCGGAGAATACCGGGTTCACCCACTGTTGGCTGCGGGCAATGCCCTCCGCCTTGGCTCCCGCGAGGTCGATGAAAAGGGTGTCGGGGCTGGCTTGGACGGTCTTATAGGAATACGCCCCGTCCACTCGCAGGACCAGTTCCGTGCCTGTGGGGTTGGCGGAGAGGGTGACCGACTTCAAGGCCGCCACATCTGAAGCCCCCCAAACGCGGCTCGCAGGGGTGATAGCCATCCCCAGCATCAGCCATGTCACCGTCAGCGGAATAAGTGCTTGTCGTCTCATCTTCCTTCTCCCGGGGCCGAACCCAGTCGCTTCACCACTTCACGAGTCGTCACCCGGCCACTAGAGTCGAGGACGTTCTCCTTGAAGTAGACTGCGTCCGGCGTGATCTTGCTGACAACGCCGTTATATACGGATTGGTTCTCGCGTAAGAAATAGGCCCTTCTGGTATCGTTCGTGACCACCGCGATCATTTTGTTTTGGGTTTGCTGCCGCACGACGCCTTCGAGCCTTAACTGCGAAATAAGCAAACCGCGTTCCCCTGGCGGAAGTACCCCGCCGCCTCCCGGCATGGATTCCGAAATCTCGCCATTGAGCACGGCCTTACCCGAGAGTTCGGGGAGCTTGAAGGGGTCACGTTTGCCTGCTGCCAAGAGGGAGCCACCAGACTTGTCACTTGAGCCCTTACGTTGGGCAGAGGCTCTGGCAGATCTTGCCGTGGTTGCTCTTGCCGTTCTCTTCCCGGATGCCTGCGTGGCCCTGGCGCTTTGCCCGGAACCCTTCGGGGTTTGCTGATCTGCCCAACCCGGCGCGATCCCCAAACCCACGGCGAGAACCGCTAAGAGCAAGTGCCGCGTTGCCTGAAACCATCGAGTGTGTTGAAACCTATGCTTAGCCATTGTCCTCATCCTGCTCACTATTTCTTTTTAGGAGGTGGTGGCGCCGCCGCCGTCAGGGGTTTATTGTAATAAGTCGTCAGCACGCAATTCGCCCCAACCGTCTCTGTGGTAGCTACTTTGTATGCCCCCATGCCGCCACCCTCGGGAGTACCAAGAGAGAGGCCCGAAACACTCATAATCCTCTGTTCACGCGCGAGTCGGTCAAAAAAGCTCAGCAGACTGTAATAGGTTCCGTCCAAGCGCACGACGAAAGGCATTTCCACATAGAAGTCCTTCACCACCGCAGGCTTGGGAATAAGGGTCCGGATCTGGGTACTGGTACTTGCACCATCTGCAAACACCGTTTTCATGAACTCATCCGTGGCCTGTTCGTCGGGAACGATGGAACGGAGCGTTTCCAACTGGCTTTCCAATTGCTTAATTCGATTTAGATACTCAGTTTGCTGTTGCTTGAAGGCTTCATTCTTGTCGTTTTCCGCCTTGAGCTTCTTCACTTCCCTGTCCAATCCGTCCTTCTGGTCGCTCAAGGGTAAGACGCAGTACCAGAATATGCCGCCCGCCAAGGCGACAGCCACCGTCACCAAAATAGCTCCTTGGATGGGAGCCGGAATATCATTAAAGGACTTGGCCATCTTCTTAACCCTCTCCTACAGCGATCTTTGGGGCCCTTTAAGCTGTGTGGCTACACCTTGTGGTGCGCTAGGTGCGCCGGGGGCCACCGCCGGTCCGCCAGTGCCAGCCGGGGCGCTAGGCACCTCGGGCGCGCTTCCCGCCGTGGGGGAGATTCCACCCGTGGGCGATTTGAACTGGCAACTCACCTGAAACTTGTAAGTCACCCGGTCGTGCTGGTCATCCTGGTAGAACTGTTCCAATTGCACATCTTGAAAGGACCCGGATTTCTTCAGAAAGGCCAGCAGGTTCGCCATGGAATCGACCGTGTTTGACTGCCCCCTGAGTTGCACCCGGTCGCCCGTGGGATTCATTGTGTAAAGATAAATGTCGTTGGTTTTGCTTACGATGCTTCCCAAAGCGCTCATCAATTCGACGGGGCCGACGCGGCTGTTCTGCAGCGCCTGAATGGTATTAATGCGGGTCTCGAGGTCACTCAGATGTTGTTGGTACCTTTCATTCTGGGCCTTCACCGCCGCTAATTCCGTCTGGCGGACCTTTTCCTGGCTCCGCTTCTTCTCGAGATCCGCGATCTGGTTGGTCCAGATCTTGTAAATGACCCCGACTACCCCGAAGCATATGACCATCGCCGCCACAAACATGAAGATCTGAGTGGCCTTCGGCGCCGGTGGTCCTCCCGCCGAAATGACCTTGGTCGGAGGCGGTGCGACTCCTAGCAGGTTGATCTTAATCATGGCTAGTCAAAGCTCCTCAAAGCCAGCCCCACCGCAACACTCATACGGGGAGCAATTTCTTCCACGTAACCCACATCAAATTTCTTGCTATCCACCATGATCCTTTGAAACGGATTGATGATTTCCACGGGAATGCTGAATTCCGCTTTGAGCTGATCCACAAGACCGTCAATCTTGGCGGTCCCGCCGGATACATAGATGTGCTGAATGTTTTCGGTCGACGTGGTCTGCCGGAAAAAGTCGAATGTCTTTTGGATTTCCAGCATCAGGATTTCGGTCACCGACCGCAGATGGGGAATTTTCTGCTCCTGCGTTACGTTGGGGACCTCAAATCCCTGCTTGAGCCTTTCCGCATCCTCGTAGCTCAAGTCGAGTTCCTTTTGCAATGTGTCGGTGTACTGGTTCCCACCCACCGATACATCGCGGGTAAACAGCGGATTGCCTCCCCGCCCGATCACGATGTTCATGATGCTGGCGCCGATATTGAGTAGCGCGGCCATTTGATCGGAAGGAACTTCGTAATTCACCTCAAAGGCGTTGTAAACCGCAAACCCATCGTAGTCGACCACAATGGGGGTTTTGCCGGCCTGGCTCAGCACGTTGGTGTGGTTCAGGATTTTTTCCCGTTTCACCGCCACCAGCATGACGTCCGTTCCGCTCCCGGAGGGGGACGGGCCCAATCCCTGATAGCTCAGGTTTACGTCCGTCATGTCAAAGGGAATGTGTTGCTGCGCCTCGTAAGGGATGGCGTTGTACAACTCCTCATCCGTGGTGGCTCCCACCGTAACGCGCTTGACGATGACCGAGTGGCCGGAAACAGAGGTCGCCACGTTCTTGGTCTTGATACGATTGTCAGTGAAGATTTTCTCAATCGCGGAAGAGACTGAGAGAGCATCCATGATGGCGCCATCCACCACCGTATCCTGGCCAAGGGGTTCAATCCCCAGGTTCAGAAGCTCAAAGGAGTTGCCCTTCCGGCGCAGTTCCACCGCCTTGACGGCGCTCGACCCGATATCCAACCCGACCAGGTTTTTAGATTTTCCTAACCCAAACATTGGCAGTGCTCCCTATCGAGCGGTGGCGCGCGGTCTACGTGTCGCTCGTTGTTCGAACTGCGCGCTTTGCTTCTCCATCCAACGGTCCAGAACGGTCTTCTTGAATTTCCAACGGTTGCCCAGCTTGAAAGCTGGGATGGTCTCTTCGTAAACGTACTTGTAGAGGGTTTCCCGCGAGACTCCGAGATACTCCGACGCTTCC
>Ga0181520_10012415_pt1 | contig 10955 bp, 9 predicted proteins | sample PEATcosm2014_Bin_29_FD_132451 | JGI IMG/M metagenome (GOLD analysis project Ga0181520, IMG submission 132451) | Peatland microbial communities from MTU Mesocosm Facility, Houghton, MI, USA - PEATcosm2014_Bin02_30_metaG | ecosystem: Environmental > Terrestrial > Soil > Wetlands > Peat | place...
CTGGCGGCGCCACAGCCATTCTTTTCCTGTCTGACAAATGGCACATCAAGCCAGACGCCCGACTGTTGACCGGCCCAAACCATACCACCGAGAGACAGGCCGACCAAAAATTGCGCAATACAGCGGAGCATAAGGGCTCTAGCGGACGGCGACGATGACCAGGATCAAAACCACGACAGCCAAAAGAATCAGAATGAGGTCGCGATCCGACATGTTGCCAGCGGCAAAGTCGGCTTGCGCCTTGTTAACGCGCGAGGCCAACTGGGCAACTTCCTCATCACTTAAGTTTGCTACCGCGCTTTTCACCTCGGTGGGATTCACGCGAGCATCCTTAAGCGCCTGCTTGGCTTGGGGCGACGACAAGAATCGCGTGATGGTCGCGACGTTCTGTTGACGCGCGGTGGTCGCAGCCACGGCCTCTCTCCGCAGATCGGCAGGGCTGACGACGTGGTCCTGTGCCCTCAAGATAGGATGGGCCGCAAGAAGCGTGAACAAAATGCAAGCCATCGCCACGAGAGCGGAATGCCGCTTTAAGGTCAGCATCGTGACTTCTCTCCTTTTCAAAGTTTGAAATTCGCCTTGTACCCTGTCCGGCATCGTGAGTGGAGCTAAAAGTCATCACCCCAGGCTCAACCGAATCAGATTATATCACTCTCTGACATTCCGAATATTGCATGAGTTCACTCGTGGATATTCGCGCCCAGCGGAAACGATGCGTGAGCAGTCAGCGAGATGCCGGCGCGTTCGCCAGCAAGGAGTTTGTAATAACCGGCGGCGGCAATCATGGCGGCGTTGTCGGTGGAAAGTGCGGGGGACGGAAAGAAGACTTGGAATCCCCGGCTGGCTTCGGCGAAGCGCTGGCGAAGCAGTGAATTGCACGCGACCCCGCCGGAGACAAAGATCGTGTCGACCCGAGCCTCCTCAGCTGCGGCAAGAGTGCGCTCCACCAGGTCCTGCACCACGGCATGTTGGAAACTCGCGATCAGGTTGATAGTCTCCTGGGAACAGTGGCCGCGAAGATCGTCAATCGATGGCCTGTCCACTGTCCTGCGCCAAGCGCGGCGCTCCTCCGCTTCCCGCGCAAGCTCCGTGCCGCGCACGCGGTAGAGCACGGCGGTCTTCAGTCCCGAAAAACTGAAGTCCAACGGGTTCCCGCGCATTTTGATGTGACCAAAATCCACCGCGTGGGAATCGCCGAAGCGGGAAAGTTTATCGATCACCGGACCGCCGGGATATCCCAGGGCGAGCAGCTTCGCAACCTTGTCGAAAGCTTCACCCGCGGCGTCATCTCGTGTGCGGCCAAGCTGGGCGTAATCAAAACGGGCGGAAGAGCCGTCACGACAAGTGACATAGAACAGACTGGTGTGGCCGCCGGAAACCACCAGGGTAACGGCAGGGAGCCGCGCTTCCGCGACAGACTTTCCCGCGGCGCGGTCAATTTTGTTCTCCAGCAAAACCGCGTGGATATGCCCTTCGAGGTGATTCACGCCTACCAAAGGTTTATTCAGGGATAACGCGAGAGCCTTGCCGTAAACCAGACCGACGAGGAGCGACCCGATCAAACCCGGCCCTTCGGTGACGGCAATCGCGTCCACTTGGTGGAGAGTCACTTCCGCCTGCCGACAAGCGTCATCCACGACCGGCTCGATCGCTCGCAAATGTTCCCGCGAAGCGAGTTCGGGAACCACCCCTCCGTATTTTTCATGCGTCAGGATTTGCGAAGCCACGACGCTCGAGCGAACGCGCTCGCCGTCGGCCACCACAGCCGCCGCTGTTTCGTCGCAACTCGATTCAATCCCCAGAACAAGCATATTGACGATTCTCGATTGCCGACCGCCGATTGTCAATTTACTACTGCCGATTGTCGATTGATAATTGCCGATTGCTCTCAGAAGATGAGTTCTTTATCGTCGACCGCACTGGTCGATCGCTGCTGTGCAATCGACGATCGGCAATTGTTTCCTGCTTTGGTGGGGCCACCGGGATTCGAACCCGGAAACGAAGTGTTTAAGACTTCTGCTATGCCATTTCGCTATGGCCCCAATCTTGGCGGAAGGTAGAGGATTCGAACCCCTGCTCCTTTTACGGAGTCACCGGTTTTCAGGACCGGAGCCTTACCGGACTCGGCCAACCTTCCGAATTTTTTGGCGGAAGAAGCAGGGATCGAACCTGCGCCGGTTTTACCCAGTCTCCGAGTTAGCAACTCGGTGCCTTACCGCTCGGCCATTCTTCCGGTGCCCAAGAGAGGATTCGAACCTCTAAAATCCACCTTCTCGAAGTGGCACGTCTGCCGATTGCGTCACTTGGGCCGAACTTGGTGCCGGGAGCGAGAGTCAAACTCGCAAAATCTCTCCGGTCTGAACGGAGCGCCTTTGCCATTTTGACCATCCCGGCAAATCCTGGTGGAAGCGGAAGGAGTCGAACCTTCGGTGTTATCCCCATGGGGTGGCGGGTCTACAGCCCGCTGCCGTCGCCACTGAGCCACGCTTCCTTGGTGCGCGGAGAGGGATTTGAACCCACAAGAAGCGGTTTTTGAGACCGCCATGTCTGCCCATTGCATCATCCGCGCAAAATAAAAAAGCCGCCTTTTTACGGGCGGCTCTTGGGGGTTATGATGTAATTCCGTCTACCCAGACCCCTCCGCCCTGTCCACGCCGAGATAGCTCAGCGACGATAGCGACAAGAGTGAAGAGCCTAAGGTAAATCGCATTGTGCGTTCCTTCGAGTGAAGCTTCAGTTTAACGGCGATGCTGGCTAGAGTCAAGGAAATTGCGAAGGAGCCTATCTAAGGCAGTCTTTGACGCGCCGTGTAGCGAAGGATACACTGGAATTTGTAAGAGTGGTAAGGCGCATTGAAATCACAAGTCGAGCGAGGGCACATGCGAATTCGCAAGGCGGTGTTACCAGTTGCAGGGCTCGGCACACGCTTCCTGCCGGCGACCAAAGCCCAGCCCAAAGAGATGTTGCCAATCGTAGACAAGCCGCTGGTGCAATATGCGGTAGAGGAAGTGGCTGCTTCCGGCATTCCCATGGTGGTGTTCGTGACGGGTCGCGGCAAGCAGGCCATCGAAAATCATTTCGACGTTTCCGCGGAGCTCGAGCAGGAGCTGGCGGGAAGAGGGAAGGAGGAACTTCGCCGTCAACTCCGGAAGATTTCCGGCATGCTGCGTTTTGCCTACGTGCGCCAGCAAATCCCCAAAGGACTCGGCGACGCAATCCTAACAGCGCGCGGGCTGGTGGAAGACGAACCCTTTGCCGTGCTGCTTTCGGACGACATCATTGTGAACGAGGTTCCCTGCTTAAAGCAGATGATGGAAGTCTACGAACGATTTGGGCACAGTGTGGTTGCGATTCAGCGTGTACCCCGAAAGGCCGTTTCCAGTTACGGAATCATTCGCGCGCACTTGGTGCCCGACCGCGAGAGCAACGGCCGGCTTTACCAGATTGAGGATATGATCGAAAAGCCCTCGCCTTCGGAGGCCCCTTCGAATCTAGCGGTCATTGGGCGTTACATCCTAAGTCCATCGATTTGGAAGGCCCTATCGAACACGATCCCCGGGGCCGGCGGGGAGATTCAACTCACTGATGGACTGCGGCGGCTCCTGGCCAGCGAGCCCATCTACGGTTATGTCTTCGAGGGCAAAAGGTACGATGCAGGTGATAAGTTGGGATTCCTGCAAGCCACGGTGGAAATCGCTTTAGCGCGGCCTGACATGGGCAAAGCCTTTCGCCGCTATCTAAAGTCACTGGACATTTAGGGGCTCGGCACTGGGCACAGGGGTCTAATAGCAGGTGACAGGGGGATTCAAAATTACGAATTGCGGTCGTCAAATGTAGTTCGTAATTTCAACTGCCCCCAGCCCCTATGTTTTGCTGGAACTGGCCTTGGCGGGTTCACTCGGCTTGCTGGATTCCTTCCCTTTTTCCGTTCCCTTATCCTTTGCCGATTCTTTTTCTTTCTTTTCGGTCGAAGGTGCAGAATCAGCAGAGGAGGTACTGCTGGCGTCTGACGATTTCCGCGCGTAGTCGTTAACGTAAAAGCCCGATCCCTTGAAGCGGATGGCTGGCGACGAGAGCAACTGCTCGAGTTTTCCTCCACAACTTTCACAGGTCGTAAGAGGCGGGTCCGAAAATTTCCGGATTTTCTCCACCTTTCGCCCACATTTCTTGCACTTGTACTCGTAAAGCGGCAAGCAAGCCTCCTCGATGGTGATCAACCTAATAAATTATAACGCCAGGCGTTGAACCCGTCAAAAAGCGGGAAGGAACAACAGAACATGACTTGGCCCACGCTCCAGGCTTTCAGGCAGCCGACCCTTAAACCAAACTTACTCGACAAAGAGCTCGCCAAGTCCGTTCCCCGCTAGGGCAAAGAATGCCGGTGCCGAACGAATTCCGAGTAATCGCGAAAGTAGTCTTCTTCCCGATATGGATGAGATGCCAGCACCAGGCAGATTGCCCCGGATGAGAAGTTCTTGAGTTCCCGCCAAATCAGGCGCGGCAGGTAGAAACCATGGTAGCTCCGGTTCAGTTGGAAGGACCTTTTATGTGCGCCATCGTCGACCTCCACCTCGAAAGACCCCAGCGCGGCGACGATCACCTGTTCCAACTCCTTGTGCGCATGGCCCCCACGCGACTCCCCTCCGGGGACATCGTAGAGGTAATAAACGCGAGCGATGGCGAACGGAAAGTCCTTTCCACCTTCCACGGGCGTGATGCTACCGTGGCCGGGTTGAACAATCCTCGGCAGATCTAGCAAGCGGCAGTCAGCTACGGTGATCATTTCGTGTTCACTAAACCTGTGAATTCTTGATACTCGCGCAGATAATCGCCTTCGGAGTACGGCTGAGACGCCAAGATGAGCGCTATCGAATTGCTAGAGAAATTCTCAAGGCGACGCCAAACCATCGGCGGAACGTAAAGCCCCACGTAGGATCGGTTCAGTTGTACCACCTGCTGCTCCGTGCCATCGTCAATTGCCACATCGAAGCTGCCGGAGACGGCAATGATGAATTCTTCCAAAGTGCGGTAGGCATGACCGTCGCGCGTCGCCCCTCCGGGGAGATCATAGACCCAATAGACCCGCCTTATAGCAAACGGGATGTGGCGTTTTTCCTCCACAAAAGAAAGGTTCCCACGCACATCCTCGACCCTCGGCAAGTGGATGATCTGGCAACTTGCGGGCGTCGTGTTAACGGCTTCCGCGCTCGGAGCGCTGGCGGCATGTATTCGCCTCATGTTTCCAGGCTCAATTCGTAGAAATCATACACTGTCGCGCGCGCCCCATAGCTTTCCTTGTTTTGGATCAAGTCGGCATTCAGCGTGCGTCCGTTGTCCACGGTTGAGACCCCAAAATCAAAATAGGGTTTGGCCGCGTACACTTCGTTAAGGAGCACTTCCATGATGCAGTCCAACGCCCCAAGACTTCTTCCCTTTTCCGTGGCCGCAATATACTGACAGTGCGCAACATTTCTACTCTCGTAGATAATTACCCCCGCCGCCATTTTGCCCTGGAGGCTCGCGGTGAATAGCTTGATGTTCTCGGGAAAACGATCGGCCAGAAGTTGTATTTCAGCGGCAGTGTGCACCGGCCGCACCCCATAACGTGATTGCAGGTTCGCCTGCAGAATCTCCATAAACTGGAAGTATTCATGGGTGCGCACCACCTCAATCCCTTGAGACTTTCCGCGCGCAAGAGACCGCCTTCGAAGTTCCGCCAGTGGCGGCCGACAACTTCTGACGAAAGTTGAGGACACATCACGCCGGACGAGCTTGGCATTGTGCCAAAATAGCGCGTAGAGGTCCTCCTCTGCGGGAAGGCTGTGATAAATGTGAGGAATCGCCTTATAAATCAGCTTCTTCGCTCCCCGAGCGCGCAGGTCGTTCACCAGAGCCGCAAAAACCCCCAACATTCGATGCGTCTTCATTCTTTGGCAGGAAATTATTCCGCCGAACGTGAGGCCTCCGTGTGACACTATCGTATCTTCGACCCGGTTTGCCGGCATAAGGCCTATCAGTTGACCGTCCTGAAAGAACAGGAGGGAGTGGTCAGTGAACCGGTCGGCGTGATATTCAACGTAACCTCTATCGAAGATGAACACGCCATTCTTGGATTGACGTATAAACTCGTCCCAGCAAGCCTGATACTTCGGTTCGTAAAGTTCCACCCGGACTGGCCGTGCACCACTCATAATGTTTGTGTGGTCAACCTACGGCCGCCTGATTAACACATCTTCGCGCCGATTCGCAAAGGGCAGGTCTGGATGTTGGGGCAGCACATAGGCATCAAACCCCTGGTTTCGTGCTCGGCTGATCAAGGCCAGAATTACGGAATCATCAATCTGATGCCGCTCCACAGTATTGAACCGCACCTCGGGCAGGCCCTGGGTATTCATGAACTGCTGGTGGAATTTTATCCCGTTGGAACTGCTGAAGAATCGCCGGCGCTTCGAAGCGTTGGGGAGATCGCCAATCAGCATTTCACCGCCCTCGGCCAGCAATTCCAGCGACCGGTCCAGAAATCCCCAGAAGTTCCCTTCCACAAAGACCATCTGCAGCACGCTATAAGTAAGAAGCACATCCACTTTCGAGGCGTATTCTTGAAAAAGGGGATCAACCTGGGGATAGTAGGCCGGAAACTTTTGAATGAAATCGTCATCCGGCAGGTGCGCAAGCATCTCTTCCGAATCGACGAGCAGGAGTTTATGACCGCGGTCGCGACAGAGGTTAATGATCATGTGGGGCAGATCGCTGCAGCCGGGACCGACGTCGAGGACCACCTTTCCGGTCTCATTAAGCAGAGGAAGGTTGGTGACAATACTCTGAAAAATCAGCTCCCCCTTGCCTTCCCGGTACGAATCGGGGAAGCCGATCTTCTCAAATCGGCTCACGGATTCGTCTTGGGCCATTTTTCGCATGTCATCGAAGGTGATGGTGGCAAACCTTCGATATTGGTCGTCAGTCAATTTCATGCAATTCACCAAAGGCGCTTAATATTGCTTCTGTGTTTGGAACAATCGCCCGCGACGTCAAGCTAATACTACCGCCGTGTTCGAATTCCATGCAATTTCTTTCACCGTCATGTACGGGGCGAAGACACTCAAGCGTCGGGATGCGCCATCCGGAAGAGGAGTCGAAGTCGGTTGGCGCCAAGCCGGAGCAGGGCAGAGGTGAAAGCCCTATCCCCCAGCCATCTTGGCGGGAACCCGAGCTCGCGGATTGCCATCAACCCCAACCGCAGCCTCTCGAATCGGGTTAGGCAAATCGCCAGATGCTTCCAGTCATAACGAAACGAGGGATCGCTTCTAAACGCCGCCGCTACCGCCATAGATGCAGAATCCCTTTCATTGAGCAAAAGATGAAACGCTGCGCGGCGCAAGTCAAGAAGCGCCTTCTTACGAGGGTGACCAAGTTGACCCCCTGCGGATTCCGCCTTCCGCCTCAGTGAGATGATGACGTCGAGGCTGTGACGAATATCGTTGCGGCTCCGTATCGGATCGTCCGGCTGGGGAAAACTCATCGAGGTGTTGTGGTCATGACAGCGGTAACCCACCACGGCGCCCGGCAGAAATGCGCCCGGATACCGGGCGGCCAGCCGAATCCAGAGTTCCCAATCGCCATATGTCAAGCCCGGCTCGAAGGGCCCAACCTCCCTGATGCACTTCATCTTAACCATCACTGTGGGGGCCGCGATCGTATTTTGCATGATAAGCTCTTCCGTCAAATCCGGGAACGCGGACAGATCCTGACCCATGTGGCCCCTAAGCCGTGTCCCGTTCTTGTCAATGTACTCAGCAATGCCATAGACCCACCCTACGTCAGGGTGACTTTCCAAATAGGCCACCTGTCGCTCGAGCCGGTCCGGGCAGGAGACATCGTCCGAATCGTTACCGCACCAATAGAGTCCCCGCGCATTCTGAATCGCCAGATTTTCTGTGACCGTAATTCCGAGGTTACGTCGTCCGGGATGGGTGAATACGCGCACAATCTCTGGATATTCATGGGCATAGTTCTGTAAGATTTCCAGGCTGTTATCGGTCGAGCCATCATCGACCACAATGAGCTCGAAGTCGCGGAAGGTCTGGCTTAGGATTGAGCCCAGTGTTTCAGGCAGGAAACGCGCGTGGTTATAGGAGGGAATGCAAACGCTGACCATGGGGGTACGTGCCATTGAGTGGTCCCCGCTAACGCGACTTATCGATGCGCATCCTCTTGCCGGTGGGCCGAAGTACTTTTCGTACTCCGGTCATCAATGTTTTCGGCAACACTGTCTTGGTTAAGTCTTTGAACGACAGAAATCGCTCCCGCGCCCTCCCATCATGGACGGTATCAAAGAGCAATGGCCTGAAGGAGTGCATCAGGCCCGACATTCGGATGGGCCGAGGCAAGTCATTCAAGCCGAGAACCGCGGCGGCAACGAACATGCTTGCGGGGCGATCCAGCAAACCCAATTCCGCAAGGCCTAGATAGAGATCCTGCTCCCCTTGCGGGGGTCCGAGCGGGGATTGGACGGGGTCGTCGCAAGGCGCACTAAGAGCGCTCACGGCCACATCAAGCCACTTCGTCTTCCACGACGCTCCAAAGTGCTCCTGCAAAACCGCGGCTCGCAGACGGCCCCCGAGTTCAGATCGCTGGTCATCGGACCATCGGAGCCATTGCAGCACGCCCTCCACATAGTCGCTCTGGCTCGAAGCCCCCGTTAAATTGGAATCCAATGCCAAGTCGTCGGAGTGAAGAAGCGGCTGGAAAGGAATGTTCAATCGCTGAACGGGAAGTGCGTGCCGCGCAGCATCCAGCGCCGCCGTTAAGGACCCGGAAGGAAAAGAGTCCAAATAAACATCCGCGGAAGAATAGTACAACTCAAGAATCGCGGGATCGGCCACCTCCCCAACGGACCGGAACCGACCCTGCGTCGACTGCCGCAATTTCCCCCACGGCTGACTCTCTGGATCGCCAATAGCAACAAAGATGACGCGAGGGTCTCCGTTACAAATGGCTTGCACTGCCTCAGGGAAGCTGTATCCAAAAACCGGGCGAAACTTATAAGCTTGGCCGATCGTGAGCGCGACAAGGGCGTCCGCGGGCAACCCGAGTTTTCTGCGCGCGTCCGCCTTATCCGCCGGGAAGGATTGGTCGTCGATCAGCGGTATTGGGATAATTGCTTTCCGCGGCCGTTTGGCGCGAAGGCGCGAGGAAACGTCCTGACCAATGAATCGGTAATCGGCGATGACCCTCGCCACATCCATGCCTAGAGTAAACACGTGGTCCGCATGGTTAAAGAACATCACGGGCCTGGGCTGGTCGTGGAAGGCCAGGTTCGGCAGCGGATCATTAGGGTGGATGTGCAAGACGACGACATCGAAATCCAACGACTTGGCGCGTAGTTCCCTCGCGGCCTCCAAGCAGGACAACGTCGATGACAATCGGGATAGTTCTCCCCCGCCTTTGTGCGTGGCACGAGCCAACCAGGCGGGTAACCGCTCGTCCCCCTGCTTTGAAATCAGGATCGAATGCTGCTCCGTGGGAGCGTACTGGGCGCAAGTCTCAATCCAACGGGCGACCACGCGCGTGTGGCCGCCCGTCTCGTACGCAGTGGTCATCACGTGCAAGAATCGATTCGGAGGCCACTTCGCAGAGAGGGAATTGGTGAGCGGTTTCCCGTAATCCCGACCAACTTCCGTGAGGAGCTGCTCCATCTCATGGCAATATAGGAAACCAGGATTCGACCACCAGGCCACGGATGCGCCATAACGGCACCAATCAATCGCCAAGTCAGGCTTGCCATCCGCCTCCGCTTTATTTGCGCGATTAAGAGCTCGATAAAACTCCTTGGAAGCCTCGCGTTGCAATGTGACTCCCCGCCGCAAAGAGTCGTGGACATCTCCGCTCGGCGCTGCCCTCTTTTGCAAGCTCATGTTCAGCCGATCTACCCCTCGTTCTTTCCGCATGCGGCGCCAGGGACTAGCGGGCCTCTGTCCCGTGAGCGCATGGTGCTTATCAAAGTTGAGATACGACCAGCCGGGCTGGCACGAAAAGCGGAAGTTAGCTGCACTTCTCCGTGACTGGCTCCTGAAAGCGGATGGTGCCCCAACTTCTGTCCCAGGCTGACATGGTTCCATCATTTCCCGGCGGCGGCAAAACCTCAAAATGGAGCACATCGTGAACGATGTCGAACTCGCGATAGCCCTCGCGCTCGTTGCCCGTTCCCACTCCCAGCTCAAACCGGTAAAGGCCCTGGGCTAGGGCCGGATTGGGAAGCTTCAGCCGGTAGGTTGCCACTTCGCCCTGTTCGATCCCATGAATTTGCGGCCCAAAGCAGCTTCCCACCGGCGTCCCATCGACCCCGTGAAGGGTCAGCGAAAAGCGGAAGCTGTCCACGGTCTCGTTTCCGCGTACGGTCATCCGCACGCAAATATCCGAATCGGCGGGCACGAGTTTCCCGTGGCGGCCTTCGAATTCCAACGACAGAAATTCCACCAGCTTGTTCAAATCATGGACGACACGCGGGACGCCTTCCACGTTATAAACTTCCGTCTGGCGGTCCATGGCCCCCACCAGGTATTCCGTGATGCCGTTCTGGGTAGATCCAAATGTCTTGACGCAACCCTTTTCCAGCACGACAACGGTTTTGCACAGCAAGGCTACGGCGGCCATGCTGTGGCTCACGAACAGAATCGTGCGGCCATGCTTCGCGACATCGCCCATCCTTCCCAGGCACTTTCTCTGAAATGCGATATCCCCTACAGCCAGGACTTCGTCCACCAAAAGTATTTCCGGCTCCAGGTGAGCGGCCACGGAGAAGGCCAGACGCACGTACATCCCGCTCGAGTAGTGCTTGACGGGTGTGTCAATGAACTTCTCCACTTCCGAAAAGGCCACGATTTCGTCAAACTTGCGATCGATCTCCTGCTTGCTCATTCCCAGGATGGCGCCGTTCAGATAGATATTCTCCCGCC
>Ga0181520_10012416_pt1 | contig 10953 bp, 9 predicted proteins | sample PEATcosm2014_Bin_29_FD_132451 | JGI IMG/M metagenome (GOLD analysis project Ga0181520, IMG submission 132451) | Peatland microbial communities from MTU Mesocosm Facility, Houghton, MI, USA - PEATcosm2014_Bin02_30_metaG | ecosystem: Environmental > Terrestrial > Soil > Wetlands > Peat | place...
CAACACCGGAGTGAACGTCCCGACCTGCGGCACACGCACCGGAGCGGCCTGATCTGTCCGAAAGCCTTCATAGAAGCGCCATCCACGCACCGACTCGCGCACGGCCAGCATCTCGGGAGCGCGTTGCGGATCGGCGATGCCTGCCAGCATGCTGTCGGTTGAGCTGAGTTCCTTGGTGAGAAGAACAGGCTCCTCATGTCTCGCGGTTTTTGCCGGAGCAAGCTGGACAAGGCGATTGGCACGATCGACCAGCACAGCGGCACGTCGATACACCGAACCGTGCCAGATGCACTCGCGCTTGATCGCCGGATCGAGCGGGAACGCAGTCTGTGCCGGCGGAGGATACCCAAGATCGATGCAATAGCTGAAAGGCTCGCCAGCAAAGCCGAGCTTGAGGCTGACGGCTTTCTGCCGTGGCGTTCCTTGCACGGGATGTTCGCCGAGGCGGACGCTGCGCGCGATGGTTTCCGGCCCGGCCCAGAGGGTCGAGGGCAACCCACCTTCGCGGGCCAGTGATCCGACCACCGTATTCAGCGCCGCATCCGCCAGCAGGCGCAGGGCCCGATAGAGGCTCGATTTCCCGGTGCCGTTGGCGCCCGTAACGAGGTTCAACCGTCCCAGCGGAAGAACGATGTTGCGCAGCGAACGATAGCCGGAGATCGCCAGCGTTTCGATCATGCACGAAGGATAACCTGCAGACCAGATGCATCCAGCGAGAACAACGAGTCACCGTCGACAGGGACGAACGCGGCGATACCGTACGGAGGAACTATACTTCGCTTGTCCTTGAGAACAGGAGCGCGCGATGAAGGCCATGGTTTACCACACCTACGGCTCCCCCGATGTTCTCCATTGCGAGGAAGTCGCGAAGCCGGTCCCAGGCGACGATCAAGTCCTGATCCGAGTCCGCGCCGCGGCTCTGAATGCGCTCGACGTGGGATTAATGAAAGGCCGGCCGTATTTCGCTCGGTTCTTCTTCGGTTTTCCGAATCCAAAGATCACGCGGCCCGGACGCGATGTTGCAGGTGAAGTGGAAGCGGTCGGCGCGAGTGTGACGCGGTTCAAACCGGGCGACGCGGTGTTCGGAGCGTGTAGCGGAAAAAGCTGGATGGATAAAGCTGACGGGGCCTTCGCGGAATATGCATGTACGTTCGAAAAGGCATTATCCGCCAAACCGGCAAATATCACTTTTGAACAAGCCGCTTCTCTACCCGTCGCAGGATTGACCGCATTGCAGGGTCTTCGCGACAAAGGAAAGCTTCAGCCGGGACAAAAGGTCCTCATCAACGGCGCGGGAGGCGGCGTGGGAACCTTCGCCGTGCAGATTGCCAAGGCGCTCGGCGGAGAAGTGACCGCCGTATCCAACTCGAACAACCTCGATCTCATGCGTTCAATCGGCGCCGATCACGTTATCGATTACACGAACGAGGATTTCACCAGGAGCGGGCAACATTACGACCTCATCTTCGACTGTCATCCGAGCCACTCGCCACTGGCATGCAGACGCGTCCTCAATTCCAACGGAATCTATATTGCCGTCGGAGGTCCGACCGGTCACCTGGCCGGCGCAATCGCTCGAATGCTTGCTACGGTTTTCCTCGCGTTTGTCGTGTCACGGTTCACGACCCGAAAGGTAGTCATGTTCGTGGCCAAAGTGAACCATGAGGACCTGGGCACCCTGGCCGAACTCACGGCGAGCGGCAAAGTGACGCCAGTGATCGAAAAATCCTATCGGCTCAGTGAGACCGCTCAAGCGATGCGAGATCTCGATGAAGGGCATACCCGGGGGAAACTGGTAGTCAGTCCCGGGACAGGACAATAACCGGGAACGTGTCCTCAACTGGGAACGTGTCCTCGCGTGAGGCGCAGCGCTTGGGGAGCCGGAGTTCAGCCGGCAGCGAGTTTGATGCGTTCGGGATCTTCTTCCACCTCACCGCAGCTTTCGCCGATGCCACCGAAGCGCCGTTCGCGTTGCTGGAAGGCGGCGATGGCTTCGAGGAGATGAATGCCGCGGAAATCGGGCCAGAGCCGATCGGTGACGAAAATCTCTGCGTAGGCGATCTGCCAGAGAAGATAATTCGACACGCGCATCTCGCCCGATGTGCGGATAAGCAGGTCCGGATCGGGCATGTGCGCCGTGTAGAGATGGCGGTGGATGTCTTCTTCCGTAATGCGTTCGGGCGCGATGCGTTTGAGACGCATCTCCGCGACCAGGCCGCGGAAGGCATCGACCATTTCGGAGCGTGCTCCGTAATTAAGCGCAAGGGTGAGAGTGGTCCCGGTGTTGTGTGCGGTGGTTTCCTCGGCCCAGCGCATCTTGTCCTGCACTTCTGACGGCAGATCGTGGGTGCGCCCGATATAGCGGATGCGCACGTTGTTATCCATCATGCGCTGCACGTTGCTCTCAAGGTAGCTTTTGAGCAGGCGCATAAGAAAGTTGACCTCGGCCTTCGGCCGCCGCAGGTTGTTCTCCAAAGAAAACGCGTAGAGCGTGAGCCAGGGCAGGCCGATGCGCGAGGCAGTCTCCGTAACCAGCTGCACGCTCTTCGCACCCTGCTGGTGGCCGAGGAAGCGCTTGAGCGAGCGGCGGCCGGCCCAGCGCCCATTTCCGTCCATGATGATGGCGACGTGGTCGGGAAGGCGTTCGGGCTTGAGAGATGCATAGATCGCGCGCTCATCCGAGGTGAGCTCGTCGATACGCAGCGTGCCAGTCAGTTGCAACGGAATTGCCTCTTTAGAGCGGTTCCACAATTCATGTGCCCTTGCCAGTTCCGTTCAGGGTGGCGGCTTCGGGGTACAGCAATTGTGCAACCGCTTTACCGCACTTTTGGCTTCCGGGCCGGCGCTCAGCAGCATCGACAAGAGAAGACCGGCGTTTGGCGCCCAGTCCGGACGGAGGGCCAGTTAATGTAACACAGCGGAGACACGATGGACTCCGATTGCCGCGAAAAAGCGTCGGCATCAACGAACCTAGCACATGCGCGGACGTGCCGCAAACGCAGCCGCGCGCGGTCTCTACACCGAAGTGCTCGAAGGCACAGCGGAACCACCGCCGACGCGACGGCGCGGGCCGGGCGAGTGTTGTCTAAGCCGTGCGCCGCCGGCCCGTGGCCATGTCGCGCAAGGAGCCGTAGAACAGGGTGCGATGAAGCGAATCGAGATGCGGAAGCAGCGTCGCGATCTCGGCCAGGAATGGATCCGAAAGAATCGCGACCACCTCTTCTTCCCGGCGGCTGCGGGAGTCGCGAACGAGCTGGCTCATTTCCACCTCGAGCGCGTTGGCAAGACGTTCGAGCGATCCCAGGGTGGGGATGGCCTTGCCGTTCTCGATTTTGGAAATGTAGGTGCGAGGCACCTGCATCCGGCCCGCCAACTGCCGCTGGCTCAGGTGGCGCGCACGGCGAATCTCGCGCACCTGGCCGGCCACCTGCAGACCGGCCTCGGCTGAAGCCGGGATGGGCTGGGTGGTCACCAGCTGTGGGGTTAGAGGTGCTGGCTCCTCGATATCAAGGGGCCGGTGGCATTTTCTGCAGAGAGAGTTGCTGGGGCGAAACTGCACGAGCTTGCAACTTTCGCAGCGCAGCACTTCTCTCGTTTCCACGCTCACAAGAGTGGTTGCCATCGTTTGGTTGCGGAGTGCCAGAGCTTGGTCTCCGCGGTGCTTTTTTGCACCGTGATAGATGTTACTTTCGGGGGAATGAACCATAATTGTCAAGTACAAACTTAGGGTCAACCCTAAGATTTCCCGATCATACCCTGAAAAACCCGAAGAAGCACGAACCAAATGAATAAACTTGGAGGGGAAAAATTTATGGGATCGGACACCGCAAGCGCAGCCAAGTATGGGCGAGACCAGGCGTGGCAATTGTTGACGGAATGGACCGAAAGCGAGAGCCTGCGCAAGCACGCGCGGGCGGTGGAGATCTGCGTTTCCGCCTGTGGCGTGGCTGAGGCTGACCGGCTCGGACTTCGCGGTGAGGAACGAGCCAACTTTTTGGAGCTCTACGCAACGACGGCGCTGTTGCACGACTTCGATTACGAGCGGCATCCCTCGCTGGAGGAGCATCCCTTTGTCGGAGTGCGCGAATTGGAGCGGCTGGGCTGGCCTGTGGAGTTGCGCACGGCGATTCTGGGCCATGCGCAGTACTCGGGCGTACCGCGGGTGACGCATCTGGACAAGGCTCTGTTCGCGTGCGACGAACTCGCGGGTTTTTTGACGGCGTGCGCGCTCGTAAAGCCAACCAAGGCGATCACGGACGTTGAAGTCGCCAGCGTACGCAAAAAAATGAAGGACAAGGCGTTTGCACGTGGGGTGAATCGTGAGGATGTGATTCAGGGTGCTGCCGAATTGGGCGTGGATCTGGGTGCGCACATCGGGTTTTGTCTGGAGGCGATGAAGAAGCGGGCCAGGGAGATTGGGCTATGACAGAAAGCTGTTCGTTTCAGTAGTCAGCAATACGGTGCTCGCTGTCACCTACTTGTGTTCGTTTTGCGCTACGATAGGCTTCGCTGCCGGATTGCCGGCCCGGCTAATCGCGGAAAGAGGCGCTTATGTCCCGTTATCAATACATCCTTGCTGAAACCTCCAACGGTGTGCGGACGCTGACGCTGAACCGGCCGGAGAAGCGCAACGCCCTGAGCCCGGAGTTGATTGAAGAATTGACCGGCGCGCTTCACGATGCGGCTGAATGCAGCTGCGGGGTGGTGATCCTGACCGGCGCAGGCGCGGCCTTTTGTTCCGGACTCGATCTCGATCACCTTGCGACGATTTCGGCGCGCACGCCGGAGGAGAACCGCCGCGACTCAGAAAATGTGGCGCGAGTACTGCGTGCGCTCTATGACTTTCCCAAGCCGGTGATTGCGGCGGTGAATGGGCCGGCAATCGCGGGCGGCATGGGCCTCGCGACGATTCCCGATTTCACTCTGGCCGTCCCCGAAGCAAAATTCGGTTACACCGAGGTGCGGATAGGTTTTGTGCCGGCGATCGTGGCGTCGTTTCTTTTAAGACAGGTAGGCGAGAAACACACACGCGACCTGCTGCTAACGGGTCGGCTGATCAAGGCGCAGGAAGCGCTCGCGCTGGGACTGGTCACGCAAATTGTGTCCGAGGACCAGTTGATGTGTACGGCCAAGGCGCTGGCGCAGTCATTGCTGCAGAACAGCCCGCAGGCGATGCAGTGCGTGAAGAAGCTGCTGGCTAAGCACGCCAGCCGCCGTCTCGACGAAGAATTAGCGGACGCCGTCGCCGCGAATGCGCAGCAGCGCTCGACCGAGGACTTCAAGGAAGGCGTGCAGGCGTTTCTACACAAGCGTCGCGCCGATTGGCCGAGCATGAAACAAAAGGTGTAGCGCAGCGGATTAGGTTCGCCGCCGATCGGCCCAACGCCCGCTCTCGATGAAGCGCTCCTCGCCGGGTTTGCCTTGGAAGTCGTAGACCCAACAATTCACCTCGCCACCCGCCGTCAGAGTCACCAACTGTTCGATTCGCACATACTCGGGACCCTCGTAGGCGTCGAGCCGGCACAGGATCTCCGCATCCTCCGGTAGTTCGTAGACGGTCCCATGGATGATCCACGCCGATGCAGGATCGATGACCGCGCCCGGATAATCGCCGAGGTCGTAAAGCTTTCCGTCGACGAAGCCCTCGCCGAGCGGCCGCAGCTTCGCAATGATTGGAGCAACCTCGGGCGGAGCGAGGCCGGCCTGCAACGTGCCGTAAGCAAATAGGTGCCGGATCGTTTCTATCATTGGTTCGGGACGATTCCGGGTGGGTTCAGTCATCGACTTTAAGACAGCCCTAGAGAGGATTCTTGGCTCTCAGCTCAGCCACTATTTCCGCGGCCGCCGCGCGAGCCTTGTCAGCTTGGTCGGGCGGAAAACTAATAGCCCCCACGCGGGCATGGCCGCCTCCACCGTAGCGCTCGCAGACCTGGGCCAGGTTCGCCATCTTCGTCGGGTCAGCCTTGGTCCAGGGATTGGAGCCCACGGCAACCTTGGTGCGGAAGCTCGACTTCGACAACCCGATCGAATAGGTGGCTCTCGGGTGAAGGTAATAGGGAATGAATTTGTTGAAGCCTTCCATCGGCTGATCCGTAATGTCGAAAAAGATCGTCCCATCTTTCTCTTCGCTCCGCGCGCGGATAAGCTCAATGGCCTCCTGGTGCTTTTCGAGCAGCGGCGGCAGCAAGCTGGCAACGAACGGCTGTGCCAGCACCTCGGCAAGCGGCATCTCAGTGAGTAGCGGAATGAGTTTGGGAATGAATGCAGGGTCCTGAGTAGACTCAATAATGAGGGTGAGCTTCATGGCCGGGGCCGCCATTTCCACTGCGGATTCAGGGCTCTCGTATTGCGCGCCGTCCACGATGTTGGCCCAGTGAATCATGTCGGCCATGGGTTCGGTGTTAAATCCGAACTTCGTCGACCCTATGTCGGCTAGGAACTTGGTGCACGAAGTATAAGTGGGGTCAAAAAACTTCCGCGCCGCGCAGGCCGGGTCGCGCTGGCAGGCGAGGAAATGCTCCTGATCCTGCGGGGTAAGGAATGCGGAGAGATGATGATCGAACCACCAGGTAATCTTTGGCGAAGCCGAGTATTTGAAGTCGACGATGGCATTCTCATCGCCCGTGAACTCGCTTTCATCGAAGAGCGCGCCGGCGCGATGGACCAGACCGTGGTAAGAGTAAGCCGCGCCCTTGGCGATGCATTCGCGATGAAAGCGCGTAAACAGAGAGGCCGAGCAAGCTCCGTCAAAGCACTTATCGTGATAGAAGACGCGAACCTGCAAAACGCACTGCTCCGTGGACAGAATCTTTAGAAACCGGAATGTTAAGAATCGTGCGCGTGGCTCGTTCTGTCAAGGCGCGCTTGTCCAGGATTGGCACAACTCGGCGGCTTTGGAAGAGCCCTCAATGTCATGCTGCGAAGCGTGTTCAGTAAAATTCGCTAGACTGGAATGTCTTGGGCGGGGTCGAGGAGCGTAGATGGAACCACATTTGGATTCCCGCACACCGGAAGCCCCACATGCGGAAGACCGACTGAATGCATCGGAGCCCGAGGGACGCGAGGTTCCGATTCCCGCATACAAGCACGAGCACGACTTGTCCTGGGTCCTCATCGGCGACCACGGACTACGCGCCGGATGGTCGGTTTTACTGGCCGTCGCTCTCTATGAACTGGTGACGCCAGTGCTGGACACGATCGCGGTGACCGTGTATCCACTGCTCGCAGACGGCGTCTTTTCCCCCTTCACAGTCCTGATCTCCGAGTTGATCCCCGTGGTTGCCATTCTCGGAATCGGCCTTGTGATCGCACACATTGAGCATCGGCGGGTTGTGGATTACAACCTCGCAGATTCGCGGCGGCTGCAGCATTTCGCCGGCGGCCTGGCCGCAGGGTTCGCCGCGCTCTCGGCGCTGGTAGGAGCATTGGCCGCGGGCGGCTGGATTCACTTTGGACATGCGGCCCTCACCGGCAGCCAGGCGTTGCGATTCGGAACCGTGTGGGCAGGCGCGTTCCTGCTGGTTGGCCTGTTTGAGGAAGGAAGCTTTCGTTGTTACCTGCTGTTCACGCTCACGAGGGGAATTAACTTCTGGTGGGCGCTGGCCACGGTCAGCGGTCTTTGTCTGTGGTTATTGGAAAGCCGCGATCCGAGGGGTTCTGGGGGCGTGTTTGTGATCGCGCTGCTGGGCGTGATTCCCTGCTGGTTTGTGCATCGGGCACGACGATCGGATTCGAGCTTTTGGCAAGCTTCGTGGGCCACTTCAACGGCGTTCGGCTACTTTCACACCAGCAATAGCGGTGAAAACGCAGTGGGCATTTTTGCCGCGGCGCTCATCGGGTTCGTGTTTTGCGTAAGTGTGCGCGTCACGGGTTCAGCATGGTGGGCCATCGGGTGCCATGCGGCTTGGGACTGGGCGGAGACGTATTTTTATGGCACGCCCGACAGCGGATTTGTCGCGCAGCGCCATTTCCTTACGACCACTCCCTTCGGCAACACACTCTGGTCCGGCGGAACCGATGGACCGGAAGGAAGCTTGCTCGTGGCGCCTGTGATTCTTCTGCTGCTCGCGCTTCTGCTCGCCGTGTATGGGCGCAAGAGGCAAGCAGCGATCCCGGCGCTGCCGTAGCGCGGCCCAAACCCCGGGTTGTCCAGATTTCCAGCGACGCTTTTAATGTCGCGAGCAATCGCGTAGTTGCCCAAGAGGCATCGGCGGTATCCTGTTCGTGACCAATGCCCAATCCCGAAATCACCGCAACGGACAAATCAGCCGCACCCCTCGCTCGCAAACGAAAGCGCCGCTGGCCGCGCATTGTGCTCGGCTGCATCGTGGGGTTGCTTTTGGTGCTGCTGCTGGCCGCAGGTGCGGGCGTTCTGTGGCTGCGTTCCGCAGCGAAGGCCGCTCTGCCGCAGCTGGATGGCGACCTGCGTCTGGTTGGACTTTCCGCGCCCGTGATGGTTCGACGCGACGCGCATGGCGTGCCGCATATCTACGCGGCGACTCAGGACGATCTTTTCTTCGCGCAGGGATACGTTACCGCGCAGGACCGCTTGTGGCAGATGGATGTGTTGCGGCGCAGCGCCAACGGGGACTTGGCCGAAGTGATGGGCAATTCGCTGGTGCGGCACGATCTTGCCCAGCGGGTCTTCCAGTTCCGCAATACGGCGCAACGCATTTACGCAAACCTCCCTGCCGCCGACCGCGCGCGGTTGGACGCATATGCACGCGGCGTGAACTTGTTTATCGCCCAGCACCAAGATTCTCTACCTCCGGAGTTCTTGCTGCTGCACTACCGTCCCAAGCCATGGAGTGGCGCGGACTCCCTGAGTATCGGCGTGACGATGATGGCGCAGACGCTCGACGACCACTGGGACACCAAGCTGGCGCGCGAACAGATCGCGGCAAAGCTGCACAACTCCAAGCTCGAAGCCGACCTTTACCCCGTCGGATCGTGGCGTGATCATCCACCGACCGGGCAGGTTGTGGACCTGACCCAGCCCCATCCGATCCCTCCAAACCACGATGACGATGAGGATGATGACCGCACGCAAACGCGCGTCCTTCCGCACGAAGACATTCACGCTCTGCATGCGCTGCTTGGACGAACCGCGTGCGTCGACTGCTCGCCGGGATCGAACGAGTGGGTCATTGCAGGGCGGCACACGGCGAGCGGAAAATCGCTGCTCTCGAACGATATGCACCTGGAGTTATCGGTGCCGAATATCTGGTACATAGCCGACCTCTACGCTCCTGGATTTCACGCCGCGGGGGTGACGCTTGTGGGCGTTCCCTTTGTCGTGGCCGGCCACAACGATCACGTGGCGTGGGGCTACACGGCGCTCTATGCCGATGTGCAGGACGTGTACGTGGAGAAGCTCGACGGCAAGGGCAACTACCAGGCCGGCGATGGCAGTTGGAAGCCGCTCGCGGTGGACCATGAAGTGATTCGCGTGCGCGGCGGCAAGGACGTAACGGTCGATGTGCAATCGACGGCGCATGGACCGCTGATGAATCCGCTCTTCACAAGAGAGACGCGCCCGTTGGCGCTGAAGTGGACCCTCTACGATGCGACACTCAACACGCTGCCGATCTTCCAACTCGACACGGCGGCGAGCTGCGCCGATGCGACGGCGGCGCTGAGCACCTGGAATTCGCCCACGCTGAATGTCGTCTACTCCGACGACCAGGGGCACATCGCGTATCACGCAGTGGGCCGCATTCCGCTGCGCCCGATGGGCCTGGCGGGAGTGCCCATTCAAGATGCAGCGCGCGAGTGGCCGGGCTACATCCCGTTCGAGAGTTTGCCGAACGCATTCGATCCGCCGTCCGGCTTTCTGGCCACAGCCAACTCGCGCGTGACGACCGACAATTCTCCCAACGTGCTGACGCTGGAGTGGGCCGACCCCTACCGCGCCGAGCGGATCTACAAAGCACTGCAGGGACGCGATCAACTCCTGCCGCAAGACATGCTGACCGTGCAGACAGACATCTATAGCGAAGTGGACCAGGAACTAGCGCACCGCTTTGCGTATGCCATCGACCACACTGCAGGCACCGACGATCGGCTCCGCAAAGCCGCGGACCTGATGCGGAGCTGGGATGGCCGTTTGAGTGCGGACTCTGCCGCGGCCTCGGTGGTTACGCGCGCGCGCGAAGCCCTGAAGCCGATGATCCTCGAGCCCAAGCTGGGAGAACTGGCCGGTCAGTATCTCTGGTCGGAGTCGAACTTTGCCATGGAGGAGATTGTCATGCACGCCAATGCCGACTGGCTTCCACCGGGCTACAAGGATTGGGACGCGGCGCTGACGGAAGCGGTGCGCCGCGGCATGGATCGCGGCAAAGCGCCGGCCGACTTGAGCCGTTGGACCTATGGCAGTTGGCACGTGATCGACCTGGAACACCCCTTGGCTGCGTTCTTGCCGATCGTGGGCAGGATCGCTGGAACAGGGCCGCAGCCGCTCAGCGGCGACACCGTGACAGTGAAGCAGGCGGGGCGCACCTTTGGGCCGTCGCAACGATTCACCATGGACTGGAGCAACATCGACGGATCGACGGAAAACATCGTGCTGGGCGAGAGCGGCAACCCGCTGAGCCCCTGGTTCCGCGACCAGTGGAACGACTACTACGCCGGCACGACATTCGCGTTGCCGTTCAGCGCCGACGCCGTTGGCGCCCAAACGCGCCACACGCTCCGTTTGTTGCCATGATGGATTGGGGATCAGGGGTCAGGGATCAGGAAACAGGAACGACCCGGAGTTTTGGGGAGCGCGAACGCCAGCGAAGGTTCATCGGCATCGCGGCGATTTTGGTTGCTGCACTGGTGGCGACCGGCCCGCAATTATTCCTCGGCAATTCCTGCGGACACGATTTCGATTTCCATCTGGTCTCGTGGCTCGATGCGCAGCAGAGCTGGCGCGAGGGGATTGTGTACCCGCACTGGTCGCCAAGCGCGAAC
>Ga0181520_10012420_pt1 | contig 10948 bp, 9 predicted proteins | sample PEATcosm2014_Bin_29_FD_132451 | JGI IMG/M metagenome (GOLD analysis project Ga0181520, IMG submission 132451) | Peatland microbial communities from MTU Mesocosm Facility, Houghton, MI, USA - PEATcosm2014_Bin02_30_metaG | ecosystem: Environmental > Terrestrial > Soil > Wetlands > Peat | place...
CGAGGTGACGTCGGCGCGCTCGAATGGATCGGTCCGCAGATTGAAGAGCTTCGGTACCCGCAGGTGGGTGAACGGCTCGGCCCAGATCCGAAGAGTGCCTTCGCAACGCTGCTCGACGAAAACCACCTTCCAGTTGTCATAGCGCAACGCCAGCAGGTCGCCGTCATCCGAGAAGTAGAAGAAACAGGGTCGCGGGCCTCGGCTTTCCTGCCCGGTCAGGTACGGCAGGAAGTTGAAGCCGTCGATGTGCACCTTGTACGTCCGATCACCGATCTTATGGCCGGCCTTCAGGCGGTCCATGACGTCGGGCATCCCCGCCGCGGCCAGCAGCGTTGGCAGCCAGTCGTGATGGCTGACGATTTCGTTCGACACGCTTCCCGCCTTGATCTTGCCCGGCCACCGCGCCAGCCAGGGCACGCGGAACGCGCCTTCCCAGTTAGTGTTCTTCTCGCTGCGGAACGGCGTCGTCGCGCCGTCCGGCCAGGTATTCGCGTGCGGGCCGTTGTCGGTGCCGTAGAGCACGATCGTATTGTCCGCCAGCCCCAGTTCGTCCAGCTTGTCGAGCACGGTGCCGACGTTGCGGTCATGGTCGATCATCGCGTCGTGATAGGGGCTCTGCCACCGGCCGGACTGGCCAACGCTTTCCGGCTTGGCGTGGGTGCGCAGGTGCATGTGGGTGAAGTTCACCCACATGAAGAACGGTTGGCCGGCCCTGTGCATCCGCTGCATGAAATCCGCTGATCGGGCTGCGATGTCGTCGTCGATCGTTTCCATGCGCTTGCGGGTCAGCGGACCGGTGTCCTTGATGACCTGCTTGCCCACCCGCCCGTATTGCGCATCGACGGTCGGGTCGTCGACGGCACTCGCCTTGCAGTCCATCACGCCACGCGGGCCGAAGCGCTTGCGGAAGTTCGGGTAATCGGCCTCTTTCGGATAATCCGGCAGCTCGGGTTCTTCCTCGGCGTTCAGATGATAGAGATTGCCGTAGAACTCGTCGAAGCCGTGCACCGTGGGCAGGAACTCGTTGCGGTCGCCCAGGTGATTCTTGCCGAACTGGCCGGTCGCATAGCCCAGTGGTTTGAGCAGGTCCGCGATCGTCGGGTCCTCGGCACGCAGTCCCAACGTGGCCCCTGGCAGTCCTACTTTCGACAGGCCGGTGCGGAACACGCTTTGGCCGGTGATGAAGGAGGAGCGGCCGGCCGTGCAGCTCTGTTCGCCGTAGCAGTCGGTGAACAGCATCCCCTCGTCCGCGATGCGGTCGATGTTGGGGGTACGGTAGCCCATCAGCCCCTTCGAGTAGCACGACAGGTTCGTCATGCCGATATCGTCGCCCCAGATGACGACGATGTTGGGTTTGCCACCCGTCGCACCGCCGGCTGGCTGGGACGGCGCCACCTTTGGCTTTTTCTTGTCACTCATGGTGTGCTGATCTCCTCGGTATGTGTGGTCGGCACGATGTTACGAAAGTCGGCATGACTCGTGTGTCAACGCATCCAATTGGCATCCTACGGAGCGGCGTCACTTCGCCGGTCCGAACCATTTGCGGTAGATGTCCTCGTACGTACCATCGGAATACAGTTCCAGCAGCGCCTCGTTGATGCGCTTGCGCAGCGGGTTGCCGCGCGCGACGGCGATCCCGTATTTCACCGGCCGGAACAGCGGGCCGACCACCTGAAGTTCGCCGCCGCCCAGCCTTGTCGTCCAGTACTGCAGGGTCGGCGCGTCGTAGACGACGGCCTGGATTGTTCCGTCGAGCAGCCGATTATATGCCTCCTGGGGATCGGTGATGGGGACATAGGGCAGGTGCAACGCGGTCAGGTAGTCCGCGGCGACACTTCCCGGCGCCGTGCCGATGGTCTTGCCCGGCAGGTCGCCGGGTCCCTGGATGCTCGACTGCAACTCCTGCACCGTCAGCGAGGCCGTCACCGTGGCGGTGAACTGGGCGACCAGCACGACACCGATCACCCACATGGCCACCACGGTCAGCCGCTTCACGGCGCCGTTGTTCTCGCGCTCGCCATGTTCGCCGGTGGCGATGATCAGCATCACGCCCCACAGCCCCTCCAGCACGCCAGGGATGTAGCCATGCCGGAAATAAGGGTTGTTGCGACGCTCGACCAGCCAGAGCGCGTTGGCCAGCAACAGCACGGTGAGCGCCGCCACCAGCAGGATTTCCCCATTGGCGCGGGTCAGGACCGCCGCAAGCGTGGCGCGCCAGGCGCTGCCACTGCCGGATCGCACCATGATCCGCAGGCCGGAGTCGAAATACGACGTTGAGAAATCAACCAACTCCTCACGCTCGGGAGTCATGGCGATAGCCGAGATCGCCATGTCCGCCTCGCCGTTGCGCACGGCCTGCAACTGCGCGTCCCCCGTGTTGCGGCCGAGATCGGTGACAACCACCTCGGCCCCCAGCCGCTGCGCCAGCACGGTCCACAGGTCCACGCTGAAACCGGCCAGTGGGCCATCCTGAGGCAGCACGAACGGTGCGACGCGGCCGGTGGCGATGCGCAGCGTGGTCGGCTGCGCCAGCGCGGGCACCGCGGCCAACAGAACAAGGCCAACAAACGCCGCGCGCAGCCAATGTGGTGCCAGCCTGACCATTCAGCGCTCCAGCAGCACTTCCACCTTGCCCGCGCCGACCGCCGCCTTCAGCGCCGCGTGGTCGCGTTCCGCCTGGTCGGCATAGGACAGCGCGAACTTGCCCATCGCCACGTCGAACGCGCCGCTCTTGCCCAGGTAGCCGCTGATGGTCCACGGGTCGCCGGCCTTGGCATGCGCACGCGCCAACGCCCAACCGCACAGATCGGCGTAGATGGCGAGCATCTCGGCGTCGAACGTCTCCACCAGCGCGCCGAGTTTCGCGTCGCGCAACTGGCGGATGTAGAACTGCCGCCCCTTCGGTCCGGTGACCCAGCCCAGGAAGATGTCGGAGGCCGCCTGCATCATCCGCTGGCCGATCACCACGCGCTGGCCGTGATGCGGGTAGGCGCTGGCGCCGGCATAGGGTTCCAGCACCGAGGCGTTCGCCTCCTTCACCTGCAGAAAGAACGGCCGTCCGGCGGTGGTCATGAACAGCGCCACCATGCACATCGTACCGACGCTGCCGATGCCGACTGCCTTGATGGCTGCGTCGACCAGATGCAGCCGGTCGTACAGCGCGCGACGGTCCTCCGGCAGCGTCTCGCGGTAGGCGCTCAGCCCGGCGCGGAGCATCTCCATGTAGCCGGCACTACGGGCCTCGTCGGCGTGGAAGATCACCGGCGGGTTGTCGCGGATGCGCGGCTCCTCGCCGACATGGTGGACAAGTTTGGGAAACACCAGTTCCGAACCGGTGCGCGCGGTCGCCTTGGCGAGCCGCTTGCTCGCCATCGCCCTGCGGGCCGGCGGCAGCATGGCGAGCACGTCCTCAGCGCCGATGCTCGCGTAATAGATCTGAAGCACGTCCATGGTCGCAAGCGTGCGCATGCGCTTGCGGTAGCTGCGCGCGCAGGCCTCGGCGGCATCGCGCCCGACCGCGTCGGACAGGCCGTTGGAGCGGGCTGCCAGCACGAACGAGGCGACCAGCCGCTTGACGTCCCATTCCCAAGGCGCGGGCAAGGTTTCGTCGAGGTCGTTGACATCGAACACCACCCGGCGCTCCGGCGTGGCGAAGCCGCCGAAATTCAGAAGGTGGGCATCGCCGCAGGCCTGTACGTGCAGGCCGCTCACCGGTGTGCCCGCCAGGTCTGCCGCCATCACCGCGGCCGAGCCGCGATAGAAGGTGAACGGTGAGGCCAGCATGCGGCCGTAGCGCACCGGCACCAGTTCCGGCAGCCTTGTGGCGTCCGCTGCGTGCAGGATGGCGAGCGGGGCGGCGCGATCGGCCGGCGCTCGCCAGCCGGCATGCGACTCCCGCGACACCTTCTCGCGCAGGCGCTTGCCGGCGGCCATCAATTCGGCCGACGAGAGGGCCTGCGGCGGCGGCGCCGGCGGCGGCGGCCCGGGTTGGGAAGAACGGGTGGCAGGTGTCTTAGCGGTGCGTTTGGCCATCGTTTCCTCGGTATCGACCTTGGGGCGTCAGCCTGTTCTCGTTGCAGCTACCACGGCGCGTATGCCGCAAGTGCCAGCGGTCAGTTCTCGGAAGTCGGCAGGTTCAGTCACGCTCGTCATGGCTTCGACCCCACCAAATACAGAGCAGATCTACATCCTCCAGCAACGATACGCAACGTCAACTTCCCGGTACGACCGCGGCCACCACTGCTTCGGAGCCCGCTGCCGGGCCGGTGCCGCCAACCTCGACGCCCGGGCCCCCGAAACCGGTCAGCCCACCTTGATCACCCGAACCTCCGCCGTGCGCTGGTCGAGTGGAATGACGGGCAGTTCGCCCTTGTTCTTAACTGGCAGATCGCGCAGATGGTCCATGATCGCCTGCCATTCCTTGATTTCTCGGACCGCGTTTTTCCCTGTTCCGGTGGCAACGCTGCCCTTGTCCATCGCACCCGGCGGCGGCAGCAGGTAGGGCGTGTCGTTGCGCGGGTCGTCGAGCGCCTCGACCCTCGACGTGAGGGGCTTACCCTGCTTGTTCTTGGGCACAAGCGTCAGCTTGCCCTTGGTGTATTGGGGTATCGCCACCGCAATCAGGCCGAAATAGAGCGGGCACGTGAGACTGTACAGCCGCTGGCTCTTCCCGGCGATGTCGATCGCACGGTATCCGCGGTCGAGGTCTCCTATTTCGATCGCAGTGACGACGTCGAACATCGGGCGCGACGGATCGTAGCGGAACCGCATGCCGGAGCTGCGGGGGAAATACTCGCCGGGGTGGGCCGGGTTATCGATGAGCAGGAATTCAAGCAAGTGCTTCAGTTCCTGGCCGGTGAACCAAGCCGTCACGAGCGCGCTGCCGGCCGTCGGGTCCACGACGCCAGCACCGAGGGGCGCCACCGCGAACACATCGTAGACGGTTTGCACGCCTGACTTGCCGCGCGTGAAGCCGGCGCGCATCAAGCCGTTGGCGGTGAATCCGATGTCCGCTCCGGTTGCCTTTCTGAAGGCGTCCGTTATGAGATTGGCAAGCGGCGTGCTGGCCGGAATATCGGTGAAAGTGTTGGGGATGTCCCGCGGCACCACCACCAGCGGCTGATCGATGCTGTAGCCGCGGGACGCGAACACGTCCGCCGTCACGACCTTCTTGAACGCGTCGATCTGGTCGGCCATGGGCCGGTTGCCGGCAATGCTGTCGTCGATCGGGTGCAGCTCGTAGGAGTTGACCGTCAGCTTGCCGCCGTCCAGCGTGACCACCAACTCGCCGAGGTACTCAGCAGACACCCCCGCCTGGACCACGGGTGTGCGGTCGTTGACAATGATCGCTTCTTGCAGCGCGGTGTGGCTGTGACCGCCGACGACGACGTCGATACCCGGCACGGCTTTGGCCAGGCGCACGTCATCGCCGTCGCTGTAGCGCCCGTCCTTGTCCCGCTCCAAGCCGCCGTGGCTGAGACAGATGACCACGTCCACCTTTTCAGTCTCGCGGAGAAGCGTCACCATTTCCTTGGCGACTTCGATAGCGTCGGAGAATGACACCGCCCCCGCACCCGTGGTGTAGAAGATGGCCTCCTTGCCGAGGACTCCGAAGATGCCGAAGCGAATGCCGCCGCGCTCGATCACGAGGTGACGGCGGACCGCGCCATCCCTGGCAAGGCCTTGAAGCCGGGCCAGGGTTGCGTCGCTTCCGGCGATATTGGTGTTGGAGGCGAGCACCGGTGGCACCCGGCCGGCTTTGACGGCCGCACCGATGGCCTCGCCCAGGCCGTCCGGCCCGAAGTCGAAATCATGGTTGCCGAAGGTGGTGGCGTCGTAACCCATCCGAGACAGAAGTTGCAGCTCGCCGCCGATCTCGCGCGTGGCCGCGCCGAACGGGGTCCCCATGGTGTAGTCGCCCGCGTCAAGGATCAGCACGGGGCCCTGGTTCTTGCGCGCCTCCTTCCGCTGAGCGATCAGCGTGGCCAGACGCGCGAACCCGCCTCGGGTGTTGTCGTCGTTCAGTGTGAATGGGCTGTAGTCCGAGGCCGGGCCCATCCCGATGAAGGCCGAGTGGGTATCGTTGGTGTGCAGGATGGTGAAGATCTTCTTCATTTCGTTCTCCGCCGCCTGCGCGGGCAGTCCTCCGGTTAGGATCGTCGTGCCAACTGCCGCAGCGCCGGCCAGGATCTCGCGACGGGACTGTGTTTCGTTTGATTTAAGGGCGGAGGTATTCTTTCTGTCCAATGTCACGTCTGGCTCTTTCTGTAGGGTTTTCATCCAAGACCGGTCCGATCAACCGGCATCTCCTGGATGGGGCGGCGGCGCCTCACTCGGAACCTGACCCTGCTTCCGTGCTTTCGGCAATGCAAGGTCATTGAAGGGCGGTTTGGCCGCAAGAGTGGCTGATCGAACTGGGTTACCGCGGCATCATCGTACGAGCGCCGTCGGCTTTGCGTGGCTTCGTGGAAGCGGCATAAGCCGGAGCGGCGCAGAGCCGCGCCGTTCACCGAGGGTACCATGTCCCCGTCGCTTGCTCATGCCCGCGCGCCGTCTGCGGCAGGCGCGACTCCTGAGGCATCGGCCGTTACCAGCAGCAATTTCGGGGGAAGGGCGGGGGAAGCGCCGCTGGCGGATTTCTGCCGGCGGCGGAAAAGCGTTGGAAGCCTTGGTGAACCCGGTGGGACTCCAACCCACCGCCCCAAGATTAAGAGCCTTGCGGCCAACCTGCTGCCGCTCGTTCACCAGATCACGCGCGCAAGCGCCACGCACACGGGCGGTCGCCATGGCACTGAACGAGCGGTATTCGACCAACGCGGGCCGGGTTCGGCACATAAGCACGGTGCGGAACCGCTGGCGCGGACGGTAGGGTGACAACCATGAACTAATATTCCACCTGGACCACTCCACTGGGGCTGCTCAGTGGCGCTTGGAGATCCCAAATGAATACCAGGCAAAAGCCGCTCGGCCCGCCGCTGGGTGAAAACCGCGATCACGCCGATCTCGCCATGATCGATGTGCTGGTCTATGATGCAGATGAGGCCACCGAAAGGTGGCCAGGCCCGCGTGCCTCTGATCGAAGCGGGGGCGTTGTGTTGACCCAGACCAATCTGTCCCTCTCGCGTCCGCGAAAGCATTCTTAAATGAAGGAGATGCGCACTTCGGCGATCGACAGGCACCGCGAACCGCCGGTGGAAGGCAGCGATCACCGGCCGCGACTCCGCGGGCTTTTGATCGCAGTCGTAATTCTCGCGGCTTATCTGTTTTCTCTTTGGTTGAATTTCAACGAGGCCGGGCGTCGTTCCACGACCCTGGAGATTCCACCGGCAGGCGCCGACTACCTGTACGTGCACGTCGACGTGGTGAACGTGGACCTGCTGCGCTCGGAAATGACCACACGGATCTCTTTCCAGGTCGTCGGACGATTGGCCGAGGACGAACTCACGCCGGCAACCGACCTGCAACTTGTCCTGAACACCATTACGGGCCAGCAGCAGTTCGATTTTGCGAAGGGACGACGGATCAATTCCATTGAATCCGTGTTCCCGCTGGATGGAAATGTGAATTTTTATCCGTTCGATCGCCATAAGGGAATCCTGTGGATCTTCGTGACGATTCCCGGAAGTCAGCAAGCGGGCCCGCTCGAGAATATCGTGCCGGACGAACTCGCAACTTCGCCTGGCCTCCCGGTTAGTAAGTCATCTTTGGAGAAGCGAGTGCAGGCTGATACGAGGACCACGTTTACGGCTTCGGTCCCTGGACTGACATTTCGTGGCTCAAAATCAGTCCAGGGCGTTCAGAGTTTGAAAGGACTGACCGGGATCGAGGTAAATTTGATGCGCTCTACCAATGTTGTGTTCATCTCGGTGACCACAATGGTGATGATGGCGGCGTTGGCCGTCGGAATGGTGATCATGGTCTTGCAGGTCGTCAATCGCAGCCGGAACATGACCACCTTTCAAATCCCAATGGCTGTGTCCCTCATCTTTGGACTGCCTGCATTACGAAATGTCCAGCCCGGCATCCCGCCGCCGGGGACATTTGGAGACTCGGTCGCATTCACGTGGGCCGAAATAGCTGCCGCTTCATCGGCCGTTGCCTTGATCGTCCATTGGTTGTTTCGTCGCACGCGCGATAGTTCACCCCCGACAAAGAAGGACTGACCACACTGTTACCATTCATGGCTGCAGCGCCAACTCCAATGGAGTCCCGGTTGGGCGCTGAGCAACAGGTCTGCGGGCGGAATGCCTCAACGCCTGCTGGTTTCTCTCACTGGCCGATGCCCGGGACCGGTTTGAAGCGTAGAGGCAGGATTACAACGACGAACGTCCGCATGGGTCGCTAGGAAACTTGCCCCCGCGGGCTTTCGCGTCCTATCGGCGGTTGGATGGTTCACGGCAGGGCATTGGGCAGTGGCGCCACGCATGTCGTCCCACGAACAACGCCGCTACGCTTCGGGATGAGGTCGAAGCCGATCTCGAGTCGGCACGGCGCGACACGTCCGGCACTCACCGATCGGCGAGTGCAGTGGGACAAATCAAACGGTATCTCGATGGTCCAACGTGCCGATGGCTAGAAAATGATGCGGAGGTGAAGTGTCCGGCGGCGAAGGCGTTGTGATCGACGTGCCGATGGATGGCCCGTCCTACCTTCCCGGAGCGCGCCTGCTGGCCGTGCTCGCGGACCCGCCGATCCGAACCGGACAAATGGGCTGGCGGCAGACCGAACGTGCCCTGTGCCGCCTCTACCTCGCCGCGCAGCACGGGCTCGACGAGCGCAGGGCGGAGACGGCGCAGTTCGTGGTGCCGAACCACCTGACGATGAGCCTGGCCGAAGCTGAGGAGCGTGCCGCAAAGGCACGCAAGCGGCATGATGAGCGTATGGGAGCCGCTCACGTCATGGTGCCGTTCCTCCGGGCCATTCAGCAGGGGAGCGTCGATGGGCGCCGTGCCCGGCGGCTTACGGCGGACGGAGAGATCGCCAGGACCATTGACAGCGAGGCAGAGCGCCGCGAGACGCTGGCAAAGCTGGGCGTCGTGGAGCCTCGCCGTTTCCCGGAATCGACCGACAATTTCGATGTCCGGGTGCTGCGGGCCAGCCTGCCGGTGATCCACCTCGCGGTGGCCGTGGGGATCGTCATCGACCAATCCCAGAAGATCCTGTCGCGACGCAGCGAGGCGGAGCAGGCGGGCCGGCCACAGGATGTGGGAGGCCCGCAGATCGGGTTCGCCGACATCCTGATGCATCCGGAATACGCGGCCTGGATCATCCGGGAGGCGGAAGCCCTGGAGCCACCCTGCCGCTCCTGCCCAAGCTGAAGCCGAAGCCGGGATCGATCGTACGTCTTCGGCTCATCGGGGCCTGAAACAGGTTCAGACTTTCGCCCGGACCCGAACCTCGAATGGCGGCGATTCGCGGCAGACTCGGTCCATGTCGCGCGCCTCCAAGCCATGCGCTCCGCAGACACCCGCGAGTCCGCCGGCTCAGGTCGGTGTGAACTACGACCTGTTGCGCCCTCTGGTCGAGGCCTTGGCGCGGCAGGCAGCCCGAGCGGCCTTCGCAGCGGCTACGACGGACATCGCGATCCCGGAGATCGGTGACCTCGATGGTTGATCGCAACCTGCCAGCGAACGCGGACCAGGAACCGCCGATTGCGGCGCACGAGGCGTTTATGGCGGCGCTCAAGCATCAGGACGCCGCTGCCCTGGCAACGCACGCGCGGCGGCGCGGCGGCAATGACCACTGAGCGGCAATTCCTGACCATCGACGATCTGGCGGAGTGTCTCGGCGTGTCCACCCGGACGATCCGCCGGCGGCTGGCGGACGGCAGCCTTTGCAAGGCGCCGCTCGGGGGCAGGTCCGTCCGAATTCCCCTCCACGAATTGCATCGCCTGCTCGGGAATGATTCCGGCGGCGTGGAGCCTGCAAGCTCGGAGAGTGAAGCCAATGAATAAGAATGATTTTCTAAAGTCTTATGATACCGTCTCCTCAGTATCCCAGAACAATAACTTGCGGATATCCTCATCAATGTCCTATCCTGTCCTCTCCTGTCACTACGGCTCATAAGGTCGGTTAACATGGGATACTCCAAGAATCGAAGAACGCACCCTGACCCCGCTTCCCCTGATGTGTCTCCCGACCCGAGCTCGCATACCACGGCTCGGCACCTCGCGGACCTGGCCGCCGCGGTGGCCCAGTGGACCGACCTCCCAGCGGCCAAGCGCGGCCAGATCCAGTCCGGCATCCGGACCGTGGGGCTCGCAGCGCATGTCGCCCTCGCGCGCCGGCGCGGCGAGAGGGGCGTCCCCAACCGCCGGCACATCGACCTCCGGACGATTCTCTGCAACCCGCCGTGGCTCAACGACGTGATCTTCGAGGTCGAGCCCGCCGCGCTCGGCCTGGAGAACCCGGGCAGCTATGCCAACGCCGTCTCCCAGGTCAGATATGCGATGCGGCGAGCGGGTTTGTTGGATGACAAACTCCCCGAACTGCCGGAGCACGGTTGTGCTTGGCGGTCCATCGTCACCAAGCATGGCGACGTGGACGACCCGGCTCTCCGCGGGCTGTCATGCTTCGCGCGCTGGGCGTACCGTGAGAACATCGTGCCCGTCGACGTCACGGACGATACGCTGGTCTCGTTCGAGGCCTTCCTGGTGTCGAGCACCTTGCGCGACGACATCCCGGGCTACATCCGCACCGTTGCGAAGGACTGGAACCACGTCCGCGAGACGCTCGCCGAGAGGCAGGTCGAGACCCACGTCGAACCGCCGCCCAAGAAGATTAAGGCGCCGTCCCGGCAGTTCTTCTACACGGTACCCATCACGAACTGCGGCGCGACAATCAAGGTGAGAACCGTATTGCCTCATCCACAAATGTTCCCCAGGCGTCGGGTCTTGCCTCACCAGGATGTTCCCGTTGCCTCATAGCACCGGTCCCGTTACCGCGGCCA
>Ga0181520_10012421_pt1 | contig 10948 bp, 10 predicted proteins | sample PEATcosm2014_Bin_29_FD_132451 | JGI IMG/M metagenome (GOLD analysis project Ga0181520, IMG submission 132451) | Peatland microbial communities from MTU Mesocosm Facility, Houghton, MI, USA - PEATcosm2014_Bin02_30_metaG | ecosystem: Environmental > Terrestrial > Soil > Wetlands > Peat | place...
CAAGTCCCGCAAGGTTGTGATCCCGAGCTTTTTTAAAGCCGCTAAATGCGGCTTTTGGATTTTGGGGAGATTCTCTATGGGTGAATCTAGGGTCAACATAAATGGTGCACCCGGCAGGGATCGAACCTGCGACCTTTCCCTTCGGAGGGGAACGCTCTGATCCACTGAGCTACGGATGCAAATCGATTGTTTTGATATTCAAGATTCCGCGTGAGATGAGCGTCGCTATCCGCGCGCGTATTCCCGGATATTAGAATTTCAACCTGTGCATCACCTTTTGCACCGGAGTTTCTTCGGTTTCGCTGTGCTCGGGGAGATATTGTAAAAGATATTCGCGGGCTTGTTCGGGATCCTGATTTTCCAGTTCCAAAATTAAAACGCTGTTTAAAAGGGCGGAAGTATGGAAGTTAATTGTCCGGTGCCGTTCGTTATGCACGACCCAAAAGTATTTTAGCTGTTTGTAAGGATAAGTAATATTGCCGAACCTTACGCCTTTGCTGTTAAGTTCAATTTCCACAATTTGTGGTTTTTGACCGGCGAAAAAAATTATCAAAAGCGCCAAAATTCCCAAAAATACCGCTGCAAAAATATCGCTTTGGATTACTATAAAAAAAGCCATTACCATTAGGGTGACCGCAATTAGCACCACATACCAGCCCAAATTTTTGGGATAATGCTTAAACTCAGCGGCAGACCAAGAAAGGGTATTTTGGTTTTCGTTAGACATATTTGTTTGGTTACTTTGTCAGCCCCGTACCACTCATCACCCTGCGGGTGTTCGGGTACAGGTCATGTACCATTCGCCCTATTAATTACATAGCACGGCTGATAGGTATCAGGTGGCGTGCCATGTACCTGACCCGCCTTAGGCGGGGAATGGTACATGGCGGAGAGGGAGGGATTCGAACCCTCGAGGCTTTTGGAGCCTTCCAGTTTTCAAGACTGGTGCACTAAACCACTATGCGACCTCTCCTGAAGCGACCTCTTGTTTATTATAACATTATTCCTCAAATAAAACAAAAACAGCCCCCGCTCTAGAAAGGGGCTGTTTTTACTGTTTGTTTCAAAGCTTCGAGTACTGTCGTCCTGAATTGGCGGAAGGATTTTTTCCTTCCGTCTGTCAGAAAAACAATTAAGATAGTTTCTAAGGGACTTGCGGACTGGGCGATTCGATAATAAATGAGCCGGTTACGGTGTTGGAATCATTAACCGGGGAGGCGGAACTTGAGCCGGCCTGGTCCGGCTGTGTACTCGTGGAAGATTGCGCCTGCTGTTTTTCCGTCTGGCCCGCCGGGGCTGTGGAACTTGCCGCAGTGGACGGTGGATTATCGGAAGCCGAGGCAATTGTGGTGCTCGCCTGGATTTGAGTCGCGGTTAAGTCGGCCGTGGAAGTGCTTGTCACAAAAATCTGCTGCGCTAAAAGCTGGGTGCTGTTTTTTTCTCCCACCACGCTGGCTTTGTCGCCGTCCGTCAGCTGGGAAGGCAAGAGGGTGTTGCCGGCATCATCCTGAATGGTCGTTTGCGGCGTTATGTTAAAAGTAATTTGTTCAACTGTAATTTGGCTGCTTGTTGCCCGGCTGATTGAGCCAAAAGCCGCCACGGAATTTGGATCGGAACTTAGTTTGGTAAGGGCTTCCTGGTCGTCGGTGGCAACGGCTATGGTTTGTTTTATCGCGGAAAGTTTTGCCGTATCATTGCCTAATGCCACTAAGGCGCTGCTTTGCGCGGTTTTTATCTGGCTGTCCGGTTTAATTTCAGCCAAAAGATTTTTTTGTTGTTTTGTGATATTGTCCAAGGAATTTAAAAGGGGAGGGCTGTCGGCCGATTTGGGATCTGTAGAGGCAACGGTGTTGACTTCCGCCACGGCGCTGGCGGTTTGCGCCGAAAGTTCGTTTAGCGCGGCGTTTTTTTGCTGGGCGTTGCTTGTGGGATCGCTAAAAATTTGCTGAGCGTCGTTTAGCCTCTGCTGGGCAATGGCCACCTGGAGGCTGGCTTTTTGGGTTTGACTGGAGGCTAAAACCATTTGGAGGTTTTCCGCCTGCTTTTTCAGGGAAAATAAAGCATTGCCCGGAGTGCTTTTTATAGTTTGATACGCAGTTACGGACACCGCGCTTACAATGAGCATTAGCGCCACGCTAACGCCGGCAAATTTGGATATATGCAACCATGCCAGCCAAAGCCTTTTTGCCGGAGCCGCCGCGTACTTCCGTTGCATCATCGGCGTGGGTACAATGTTTTTGGGCAATGATAAAAATACCGCGCTGATGTCCAAAAGGGGGGCGAGCTCATTTTTAAATTGGGCAAATTTAACCAGGACATCTTCTTTGGAATGGCCTTTTTTTAGCATTTCCAGCGCTTGGTTATAAATTTCGTCCAGGTTATTCATATTGATTGTGGGTTTCCCCTCTCCCTCTGGGAGAGGGGTTAGGGGTGAGGGTTATTCTTGCCCTGACTTTTTTATAAGTTCTTGTAATTTAAGTATCGCTCTGTGCTGAATGACCCTTATTGCGCCTTCATTTTTCCCCATGAGTTCGGCAATTTCGCCGTTTTCCAAATCTTCCAAAAATTTGAGTTTTATTACAACCTGCTGTTCGGCGCCAAGTTCTTTTAAAAGTTTGAGAAAGATTTTTTGCTGTTCCTGTAAATTTACAACGTCAATAACGTTAGTTTCGTATTCCAGGGTATTTTCAATTTCTTCCAGCGCGACTGTGGATTTTTTTTGACGGTAATAATCTATAACTAAATTTCGGGCAATCTGGTAAACCCATCCTTCAAAAGCTTTGGCTTCGTTTATGGAACTGATTTTGGCGAAAGCTTTTAAAAATACTTCTTCGGCTAAATCCTCGGCAACTTCTTTGTGTCCTACGCGGAAGAAAATAAACCGGTAAATCTTTTTAAAAAAAAGATTGTAAATTTCCCCGAAAGCCGCCTGTTCGCCGGCCTTTGCCCTGCTAAAAAGCAATGCCATACTGTCGGCATCCTTGATATTCGCATTGCTGATACTAAAGACGGAATTTATGTCCATTTGTTACAAGGAGTTGTTTTATTAGGCAATAAAAATTGATTTTTGGCAAAAAAATGTATTTACGAGGTTTGGGAATATTAAGCGGCAAGGCTGTCGTTAGATTAATCTCTTCTTTTAATGGAGAGATGTCACGAGTGCGGCCGAGTGACAGAGAGGTAAAATTTCAGGAATTAACCTCTCCCTAACCCTCCCCATTAATTGGGGAGGGGAGCTCCGCAAATAACCGCCAGTTCCATTTTACCATATATTACGGCTTTTTGGATGTTTTAGGCGCAAACAATAAAAAAACGCCACTTGGGGCGGTGCCAACACTCTTAAGGCGTCATTCTGAGCCGGAGTGCATCCGACGGCGAAGAATCTCTTTCCGACGATCAAGAGATCCTTCGCCCGCTAAGCTTTGCTGATAACGGGCTCAGGATGACGCCGGCGCGAGCGTTAAAGCGTCGTTATCGGCCGGGACTGCGTAATGTAAAATTTGCCTTTTTCAAAAGCCCATTCAATGTCCTGCGGCTTGCTGTAATGCTTTTCTATGTTTTTACAGATTTTGGCGATTTCCACAATTTGTTTGCCGGTAAGTTTTTGTTTGCCTCCGCTATTTCCTAATTTCTTATTTCTATTTCCTAATTTCGTTTTCACAATCGCAAACGTCTGTTCCGAAACATTTATATCCAAAATGGAAAAATCGTTTTTATGTACAACATAAGTATCCGGCGTTACCATCCCGCCGACAATTGCCTCGCCCAGGCCAAATCCGGCTTCCACAACCATCTGATTTTTATCTTTAGTTACCGGATGAACGGTAAAGGCAATGCCGGAAATTTCGCTTTGCACCATTTTTTGGACGACCACGGCTACCGAGACTTTCTGTTTGTGCATCTTTTTTTCAAAGCGGTAAAAAATAGCGCGGGGAGTGAACAGGGAAGACCAGCATTTTTTGACGGAAGCGATGAGATTTTTTTCCGTAACATTCAAATAAGTTTCCAGCTCGCCCGCCCATGAAGCCACGCTTGAATCTTCAGCCGTCGCCGACGATCGTACAGCGACGAATCCGTTTGCAGTTCCCCCTCTCCCTTTGGGAGAGGGTCGGGGTGAGGGTTTAAAAAGCTGGTGATACGCTTCCAAAATTTCCCTCTGCAAATCCTCCGGCACCTTTTCCTCCATAATCAAATCCCGGATTTCCGCGCTGGCTTTATCCACGGAATTTACGTCTTTATGGTTAACCTTTTTCAGCAGAGCCTCTATGTCCGCCTCAATTTCCGTCTCCTCCAAAAACCTGTCAAAAGCTCCGGACAACACCACAAACCCCGGCGGCACCGGCATTCCCGCCTTAGTCATTTCTCCAAGCGACGCTCCTTTCCCTCCGGCAATCCCCACATCTTTTTTTGATAATTGCCTGAAAGTTTTTATGAACATAAAATTATTTTAATTTTGAAATAATACCTTTATTTGCATCAACTTCTATTATATCACCGTCTTTAAAAACTTTAGTCGCGATTTTGGTCCCGATGACGCAGGGTTTGCCCATCTCGCGGGCGACGATAGCCGCGTGGCAGGTAAGGCCGCCTTCGTCGGTGACTATGGCTTTGGCTTGGCGCATTAAAGGCAGATATTCCGGATGAGTCATTACCGTAATCAAAATGTCGCCTTTCTGAAATTTTGGAAAATCGTTTTTATGGAAAATTATTTTGACCTTTCCCACGACTTTGCCAGGAAAAGCTACGGTGCTGCTTAAATTACCTGTATATTTTATTTGATCGTATTGTTTGGCAATCTCCAGGGCTTTAATTCCCGAATATATTTTTAATTTTCCATCCAGCAAAGTCAGAGCGTAATTTTTTTGTCTGCGAAGAACCTCTGCTGTATTTATTTTTTTTCTACGATTTAAAATTTGCATTAGTTCTGTTGGCGTAAGAAAATTTGCCTGCTCCAGGGTCAAGTTTGTCCTTTTGGCTGCTTCTTGCCAGAAAGGCCTCACAGCGTAGTATGCCGGCCGGCGGTAATCGTCGCGCATCTCTTTTATATAGGCAAAAGCGTGAACCAGCTCAACCAGATTTTTTAGCTTTTTATCTTTGAGGCCGCTGACGAATTTTTTGTAAATAAGCAGATATTTTTTTCTTTCGCTCCTCATTTTTTGCAATTCTTTTTCTGCGATCGAGGGAGGCACTATCTGTTTTTTAATATCATTTATATTCCACGGCTTATCGGCAAACTCGTAAATTGGAAGCCAGGCATATTTTTGGGCATAGGAGTTTAGCGCATTTTTAGAGGTTCCTTTTTTTGCCATCATCCTTAACAATTCCTGACGCGCTGTGTCAACTTTTCCAAATTTTTCCGGTGTGGAAATTGCATTAAGTATGGTTGCGGCTTTGGAATAACCGGCTAATTTTTGTTCCAGTTCTACCTCCGGGCCGAAAAAGATAAACCAAACCAAATATTGCCAGCCCATATTTTTATACACCAAACTTGTTATTTTTTTGCAATGTACGGCTAATTCCGGACCTGTCAATTTGGTAAAATCCTGTCTGCCGGCTTTTTCCATACCAGATAGGAACCGACAAAATTGTTTTTCAAAATAGCGGCAGTATTTTTTGGGGCTTTGTTTGAGCAGGTAATTCACATAACTTTTTTTGATATTCTCAAATTCTTTAGCGTCAAAATAAAAAGCCTGGAGGTTGCCTTCAGGAATAAAAAGTTTATTTTTTGACCAGCCAAAAAAATCACTGCTTTTTGGATCGCAAAAAACATCCATAAAAATTGATCCTATAAAAAGAGAATATTTCCTGGCCCAAACTTTTTTCCAGACAATTTTTTTCATATTTTTTTACAATGCCTTTATTCGCGTCAACTTCCACCAAGTCACCGTCTTTAAGTAAGTGATTAAATATAAAACTAAATTTCTGTTTTTTCCCTTTTGACAAGTCTATTATTTGTATCAAACACGAACATTTCGGCAAACTGTGGGATGTCTGCTTCGGTAATGTCGCCGCCTTTTTCCCGGTGAGCGATAACAGAAAGCGGACCGCTGTGGCCAATACCCATTATTACAACGGGGATATTTTCACTGGTAATCCGGGAGCGAAGTTCTGACAAAACTTTTTTATATCGTGCCGCGGCTTGCTCCAAAGATTCTTCTCCCGGGACGGTAACACCGGGACGGTCAACCGCGTTAACTTCACGCGCAATGGCCGCGCTTTCACTAATTCCTTCCGCCGGCATCATGGCGGCAAAAGTATCCCAGGTATCGGTTCCCTCGTCCTGCATTAATTTTGCAAACTCTTTATCGTCAACATGCAACATGTCAACCCGTTTTTCTTTATCGCTGTTTTTATGTTTTGATTCAAGTTGCGCAATGCGCGCGGTAATAACATACTGGGATAATTCAGCCCGCGGTTTATTGCTGTCAACTGATACCAGGATGGCTCTTTCCGGCAGGCGATCGTAAATATTACCGGCGGCGTTTATACACCTTTTTAAACCATCTAACTTTAAAGGCAAACTTTGATCTAGCAAGCCCTTTTCTTTCAAGACATTTTTAACTAAATTTGCTTCCGGCTCGGGCAAAGTTGCTTTTAATTCTTCCTCATTAAATTTCCATTCGCCTTTATCGGCGTGTCTGGCCAGAAAGGCTTCATTATGTTGGGGCATTATTTTGCAGTTTAATTATTTGTTAAATCTTAATTCTGCTTTTGCAGCCAGTTGCTTTACAATATCCCAGTCCAAATACACCCTTTTCCCCTCAAATAATTTAGCGCGCTCGGGGTCGCCGATAAATTCGCATTCCACGGCGGTGTCTTTGTCAAAATCCTCCAATTTTCTGGCGTCGCCTTTGGAATTATCGCGGGTCAATTTTAGCCGGAACGCGCTGGCTTGCTTGGTAAATCCGCCAATCTCATCGACTTTGTCGAAACCTGTTTTTTTCTCACCTGTTTTTGGATCTTCCACAACTAAAGCGTACTTGTACATGGATTCAGCAAAAAGACCGCTACCGACTAGAGTAATAGCTTTAGCATCATCTCCTTTTATGCCGCGCCGCGAAAGCTCTACATCGTGCATTAATTCATAGGCGGTGTTTTCTGCTAAAGCCTTAACTGTTGCCGCAAATTCCGGATCGTTTGATTCCAAGACCTCTTTGAGTCCCACGACTTGAGCCTGCTCCCTAAGCAAAGCGCGATATTCCTTATCTGTTTTAAATCTTTCCTGGTCTTCTTTTGATAAATTGTCTACGTTTTTTTGTAAAGTGTCGATAATTAATTTTACGCCTCTTTTTAAGACATCTTTAAGACCGGCGCTGGCATAATCCATTTGCTTGCCTTGCCTGATTTTCCTGACTTTTTCAACCGGTTTGCCTTCTTTGTCTTTGGTCTGATATAAAACTGAAGCCGGTGTCTCTCTGTCTTCACCGAACTTTCCGCTTCCGGCTAAAATATCCACGCCGGATTGCCCGTGGCGCAACTCATCGCCGCCGCGGGGATGTACCAAACTAACGTCCTCATAAGATTCCGCTCCGAATTTTTGGGAATTTTCCCGCCCGCGCGGAGTAAGCCCCTGCTTATCATCAACGTCTAATAATTCCCCGCCTAATTTGTTGAGCGTAACTTTAATCGGGCCGCCAAACCGGTTGCCGTGGCGGGTTAGGTCTATGTATGTTGTGGAAACGAATTCTTTTTCCCGTTCACTTTGAAGCTTGGCTTGGGTTTCCCCGTCAATTTCTCTCATAAATTTTTCCTTTCATTTAAGATTGTTTAAATCTTTTTTTAATTGTTCAAGGTTTTGGTAAATTAGAATTTTCATGCCGGCTTCTTTTGCGCCACTGACGCGGTCAGCACGATTATCCACGTAAATTGATTCCGTTCCGCTGACTTTAGCTTCGTCTAAGGCATACTCATAAATCCTGACATCTGGTTTTCGAATGTGTACATAACCTGATACCGCTTTAACACTAAATATTTTTTTTAGTTTGCACTTTTCCCAAAAAAAATCAAACCACTCTTTAGGGTTGTTGGATATGACACCCAAGGTATATTTTGATTTTAAAGTTTTTAAAAAATCCAGCAGGGCAATGTTTGGGACAGATTTTTGAAAAATTTTTTTTCGCAACCTCTCAATATTCAAACTGTTATTAAAATCTGTGTTAATATTTTTGAAATATTCTTGCTCGGGTATATTACCCAAACTGAAATTTTTCCAATATGGCTTGTCATGGCAAGCAATATATAGTTTGCCTGGAGCAATGCCTTGCTCGGTTTCATATTCAACAATTCCCTTTGCAAACCCTTCTGTTATTAATACGTCCCAAACATCGAAAAAAATGGCTTTAGTCATACTATTTGTTTAATATTCGTACAATTCCTTTGCGCGCGTCCACTTCCAATAAATCATTATCGTGAATCGCGCGGGTCCCAGTTTTGGTAGCAATAACGCAGGGCACGCCCAGTTCGCGGCTGACTATCGCGGCGTGGGATGAAAGTCCGCCCTGGTCGGCCACAATGGCCGCGGCTTTTTCCATGGCCGGCACGTAATCCGGCGTGGTAAATTGCGCCACCAAAATGTCCCCGGATTTTACTTTGCCGATATCTTTTTTATCCAGGCAGACTTTTGCTTTGCCGCGGATAATCCCGCCCAGACAGGCAACCGTGCCGTGCAACTCCCTAACGTTGCTGGCATCCACAAAATATTTTTGTTCCAGTTTTTTAATTTCCACGGGGTCGGTAATCATTTCCGTTTTGGCGTTTTTTACCACCATCGCGTAGTTTTTAAATCGTGCCAGCATTTCTTTTTTGCCCGGCAGGGAATTGCCTTTTAGCGCCCCGTACATTTCCGGTATGGAAACTTCCATTACCCAGTCCGGATTAAATTTTACCCTGCGGGCGATTTCGCGGTACATAAAGTCTGCGCCATAATCGGCATTAATAAAAGCTTCCACGCGCCGGTTGCGCATATAAGAATGGGTTCGGGCCTGCCGAATAATGCGCAGGAATTCCTTGGATGGTTTTATTTGCTTTAGCGCGGCCTTAAATTCGTCGGCAATTTTTTTTGCCGAAGCCTGGTATATCAGGTTGTCTATGGATTCTCCCCTGACGACTTGTTTTTTGAATTCTTTAACGCGGTTTACCATGTCTTTAAAGGTGTAAGCTTTGCTGGTGGCCAGCCCGCGGTTTATGTAGGCGAATTTTTCCAAATGTTTGTTGATTTTTTCGGAGGCAGATTTGGAAAGTTTGTCCAAGTTTTCCTTGGCGGTAAACAAATCTTTGGCCAGTTTAACCAGCTTCCAACGTTCTTCCGCGACTTCTGTCATGGCGTAGGGGTCGGTAAAAACCAATACATAATGCCTAAAATTATAATCATCGGCCTTAATGTAGTCCAGCAAGTTTTGCTCAATTATTCCTTCAAAATATTCATCCAAAGGATATTGCGCGTACCAGGCGCAGCAAATAATGCGGTATCGGTACAGTAAATCATCCAAAATTTTTTTCATTTGGGCATTGGTTTTTTTTGACCAATCGGTCTTTCTAAGCTCAAGGCCTTTGTTGTAGAGAAATTCCGAATCTTTAAGTTCCCGTTTGACGTAGCCTTCAAACCAGCCGTCATTCTTTTTTAAATGGCCGATAATTTCCGCCTCAAAAGGGTTATATTCCTCTGCCGGCCAATACATCATATGGTGCAAATAGGCGCGGTTGCCTATGACATTTTTTAGTTTAGCTTTGTGCGTGTTTTCCGGGGTAAAAGAAGAGTTTATTAAAAAACGGGAAAAAATGGGCAATTTGCCCGAAGGCTTAATTCTCCATTTTCCCGAATACATTACGGCGCTTGGCATATAATTAAAGGTTAATGATTTCTCTTTTATTTTAGCTCTGTTTTATTAATTCGGCAAGCTACCAAAAAGCAAAAACCGCCACCTGTATAAATGACGGTTTTTGCGCTTAATATATGTGATTACGCGTCCCAGCCAACGACTGCCAAACCACGGATATCTTCTATTTCATTTTTAATTTCAGCTTCCATGTTAGGATCTATTGGCTTGCCTTCTGACTGAGCTTTTTCAGACAGCTTTGCCCAAACAGCATTGCCGAAACCTTCCGGATCAGTTTGAAATTTATGTGGGTTTAGGTCGGGATCCGTTCTGATAATATTTTCTGCCTTTACACGGTATTCGTACACCTGTCCATATCTCTGTTCGCCAGGAGCACCCTTGGCTCCTCTCCCAAAAATAGACATGTTTTTTCCTTTCTTATCCTTTTGAGGATAATTAGATTTTTAAATTGTTAATAGTTTTATTTTACGCTTGCGTAGCTTGATTTTCAAGCCATTCTAAAAATTGGCGTTTTTGTTGCTCTGATAACTCCATGTTATATTGCCTTTTTATTTGAGATACGATATTTTGTATTATGTTTTCTTTTACTTTAGCAGGATTTGCTTCCGGTTGGCCAATTGCTGTTTGATATCTCAAAATTACTCCGCTAGATTCCAGTTCCCCGTAAACGCGACGCATAAGGTTCAATTCTTTTTCCGGCGATTTTTGCCCAAAAGGCCAAAGTTGGGATTTTTTTGGATAAGTTATCATAACGTCATCACCCAAAGATCTTATTATTTCGGATATTTCATCATCCGGGAACATATCGTCTATATCATGATAGTGGCCTTCCTTTATATCAAAAACCAACGCTTCATTTTTTGACCGGTCAAAGGATATATTACGTTGATGGAAGTCAGACGCAAGCCCCTTTGAATCAAGATAAGAGCGAATTTGGTAATATTTTAGCATTAATTCGTCTTTTGTTTGCACTAATTTAACAAATTCAGAAGTTTCAGCATCCAGGTTTCCTTGGCATTCTTGGTTTATTGTAATATCCAAATTATCTAATCGACGTTTAACCAAAGCCGCCCGTTTTTGATTAAATGACTTGGACCCGTAGATATTTGCAA
>Ga0181520_10012422_pt1 | contig 10948 bp, 13 predicted proteins | sample PEATcosm2014_Bin_29_FD_132451 | JGI IMG/M metagenome (GOLD analysis project Ga0181520, IMG submission 132451) | Peatland microbial communities from MTU Mesocosm Facility, Houghton, MI, USA - PEATcosm2014_Bin02_30_metaG | ecosystem: Environmental > Terrestrial > Soil > Wetlands > Peat | place...
AACCAAGGTTCGGCTCACCTTGGTATCGTGGTGGTGTTATGGATTTGGTGGAAGCCACCGAACACACCGATAACCGTCGGCTATTACAGTTGGCGGAGGCGGCGGCTAATCAGCTTTTGGTGATTGAGGGAGTGGTTACCCGGGGCGGACTGCGGGATCGGCGTAACAGCCGTCGTCGGCAGGAAACGCCGATTGACCTGCAAAAGTGGGCCGGTGTGCTTTACCGGCATGCGTCCAACTGGCACGGCCATCATGAGTCGGAGCGTTTCGTGCTCCGGCGAATGTCGGCCAACGTCCGTCCGTGGGTCGAACTTCTCCGAATTATCCCGGGCAATGACTACCTCGAAATGCTCGGCCGGCGGGCTTCCACGATGCTCATCCTTCCGGGTGAGTAGCGAGGCAGCTCATGTTGCAACGATCTAAGCCAAAACAAAAAGAAGCGCAAGCACCTCCTTAACCAAAGGCAGGTCGCGGGCGCTTCTTACATTTATAATTAAGATGACAAGAGTGTTTCCAAGATTAATTTAAAAGGTTATAATTAATCAAATTAAAAATATTTTATGGAAACACGAATTTCTATCCTCAAAGTTTTTTACAAAATATTTGTGCAAATTGCAAATTCTGTAAAATATAATTATGGGCTGAATTATTTGGCGGCCGGAGTTTTAACTTATTTTATCGTAAAAAGCGGAATGGATTGGGCATGGTATAGTTTTTCGCATGCGCACATCTGGATTTTTTATACCGGGTTTATTTCCGTAATCGCCGGACAGTTTTTGCCGATAATAGTTCCGCTGTGGCTGTATATTTCCGGCCGCAGAAAAAAAGATATTGCTAAACAAATCACCGGTCTGGCTTTGGGTCAGGCGGCAATTTTGGGATGGGCTGTATCATCGTTCATTAAAATTTTTACAGGACGAATGCCGCCGGAATTTTTTGTAAAATCAATAAACAACAGCAATGGGTTTAGGTTTGGATTTTACCGCGGCGGAGCATTTAACGGCTGGCCGAGCAGTCACACTACTGTGGCTTTTGCCCTGGCTTTAACACTAATTGGGCTTTATCCCAATAACAAAACTGTAAAAATCGGAGCGTGGATTTTTGCCCTGGCCATTGGCTTGGGAGTTTCGGTAAATATCCATTGGCTGTCGGACGTCGTGGCCGGCGCGTTAATCGGTTACGCGATAGGTAAAACTATTCCATTGGATTTTAACAGGCTGATTGTCTAATTTAATATTTCGTGTATACTTAATTAATAAGCATTAATATAACCAAAATGACAAAAAAAGTTTTAAGTGCGACGTTTGTGGCCTGGCTGCCTTTGGCCATAACCATAGTGATTTTTTCCGGATTGGCCTACGCCGTAGTCCAGCAAAATTATCGGCAAAGCGCCAATGACCCGCAAATCCAAATCGCCGAGGACCTGGCTACCGCTATTGCCCAGGGACAGCCGGTTAACCAAATAGTTCCGGCCCAGGGCACCACGGAGCTGGCCAGTACGCTTTCTCCGTTTGTAATGATTTATAGCTCCACCAGCACCTTAATAGGTTCCTCCGCCTTGCTGGACGGCAAGAATCCTTCTTTCCCTACTTCGGTGTTTGATTCCGTAAGAGCCCACGGACAGTGGCGCCAAACCTGGCAACCCGCTCCCGGTGTGCGCGAGGCGGTTGTCGTTGCTCCTTTTTCCGGAACCAGTTCGGGATTCCTGGTGGTTGGCCGGTCTTTAAAAGAAATTGAAATCCGTGAAGGTAAAACGGAACTTATGTCCGGAATTGCCGGCATAATCGCTTTGGTTTTGACTTTTATTTGCATGCTATTCTTTACCAATCGTGCAATGAAGCCGCGGGTTGTGGAAGAGCTTTCCCTGGATGTCAAGCTCACCGAAAATCCGCCGAAAGAAATGTAATTTAAAAAATCCTCCCCATATTGCACGGGAGGATTTTTTATAGTAAACCAAATTATTGATCGCATTTGGAGCACAGGCCGAAGAATTCTAAAGAGTGTTCGGTTACTTTGGAAAAACCGCGGTTTTTTAAAAAGGTTTTGCTCAATTTTATTTCGGGTATCTCTATGTCTTCCAGCTTTCCGCAGTTTGTGCAAATAAGATGGTGGTGATGGCGCCCGTCATCGGCCAGTTCGTAATAGGCTTGGCGGTCTTTTAAGTTGATTTTTTTAACTAGTTCTAAATTTTCCAGGGCCTCAATATTCCGATACAAAGTCACCAAATCCACGCCGCCCAGATTTTTAGTGAGCTCTTTTACGCTCAGCGGCTTTTTGGCGTGTTTTAAAATATCAAGCAACATCAGCCGCGCGGACGTGATTTTCAGTCCGCCGGTTTTTAATTGGCGTGCGGATTGGATTGTGTGTTCCTTGCAGGGCGTATCCATGGTGGCATACTATCACAAATAACGCCGCTTGACAAATGCAAATGATTTGCATTAATATATTAGTAGATTGACGACTTTTAATTTATAGCATTATGAATAAAAGAATTTGGATTGTAATGTTAGCAGTTCTTGCCGTGATAGTGGGGATTAGTTTGCTCTTATTGCAAAGCAATAAAAGCAACAAAAAACAAACGGCGAGTATCACCGAATCCAAAAAAGTGCTGCAAGTGGTTGCCGCGGAGAATTTTTGGGGAAGCTTGGTTTCCCAAATCGGCGGTTCGCACGTGCGGGTTTTAAGCATTGTTTCCGATCCCAACGCCGACCCGCATGAATACGAAAGCAACGCCCAAAGCGCCCGCGCTGTTTCCGGCGCGGATTATATAATAGAAAACGGCGCCGGATATGACAGCTGGATGGACAAACTGCTTAGCGCGGGAAACAACCCCAATCAAAAAGTTTTGAACGTCGCTATCCTGCTTGGCAAAAAAGACGGGGACAACCCGCATATGTGGTACAGTCCCGATTATGTGAATACCGTCATTGCCAAGATGAAACAGGATCTTATTGCGATTGATCCGGCGGATACTGGTTATTATCAGTCTCAATATAAACAACTCCGGTCAAACCTGGCCGAATATCAAAACCGCATCGCCGCGATAAAACAGCAGTATGGCGGCACAGAGGTCGCGTCCACCGAATCTATTTTTGCTTACTTATCCGACGCCGCGGGATTAAACCTTGTTTCGCCGCCCGCGTTTATAGATGCCGTAGCCGAAGGCAACGATCCGCCCGCTTCAAGCGTCGTGGAATTTGAAAATCAGCTTAAAAGCGGCAAAGTAAAAGTTTTGGTGTATAATGAACAAACGGTAACGCCGCTTACCCAGAGCATGAAAGCCCTGGCCGCCAATGAGGGGATTCCGGTCATTGGCGTTACCGAGACCATCCAGCCGCCGGACGCGAGCTTCCAGGAATGGATGAACGCCGAAATAATAGACCTTCAAAACGCGCTCAACGCGCGGGCGCTGGGGCAATAACTCCGGTACATAAAGGCCGTGCGGCCGGATAAAATTTTTTTGCCTTATCGCCTTGCCTTCGGAGAATAGTTATAGTGGTTAAATTTATCTAGGGCAAGGCGCGGGGCAAAAAAATTTTACCGCCCGCACGGCCTAACCGTAAAACTCTTAACATATAATGCCAATGGGCAATAACGACAACCAAGACGATATCATTATAGCCGCCGAAAATTTATCGGCCGGCTATTTCAATAAAACAATTTGGCGCGATGCCGGATTTTCCATAAAAAAAGGCGAGTTTGTCGCGGTGCTTGGCCCCAACGGGGCCGGCAAGACAACGCTGTTTCGGCTTTTGCTCGGTTTGGCACAGCCGCAAAAAGGGTTTTTGTCCGTATTTGGCAAAAGCCCGACCCGCGGCAACCCCCGCATCGGGTACATTCCCCAAAGGCATCCCATAGACCAGGAGACCGGCATTGAAGCTTTGGAAATTGTGCGTTTGGGGCTTTACGGAAACCGTTTCGGCATCAGCATGGAAAAAAATACAATCGTCAGAGCTTTGTCCGCCCTGAAAATTGTAGGGGCGGAGGATTTGGCGCATCGTCGGCTTGGCTCGCTGTCGGGCGGCGAGCTTCAGAGGGTCTTTTTGGCCGAGGCGCTAATCGGAGAGCCCGATTTATTATTGCTGGACGAGCCTTTAGCTAATTTGGATATACGCAGGGAATCCGATTTTGTCCAACTTATAAATAAAGTTGTCCGCGTAAGCGGCGTTACGGTTTTGTTAATCGCCCACAATATTAATCCGCTTCTTCCGGTGCTTGACCAGGTTTTATACGTGGCCAATGGCCGCGTGACCGGCGGAAAACCGGCGGACGTTTTAACTTCGGCGCAATTAACCAAGCTTTACGGAATCCCGGTTGAAGTATTAAAAGATTCCTACGGCAGGATTGCCATAATCGGCACGGAAGAACCGGCTCACCATCATGAATAGCCTAAACTTTAGTTTTAATATTATCAGCGATCTGGCGGTAATGTGGCAGTATGATTTTATGCGCCACGCTTTTGAAGCCGGAACCATAGTCGCCGTTGTGGCCGGGATAATCGGATACTTTATAGTTTTACGGCGTTCGTCGTTCGCGGCGCACGCGCTGTCCCATATTGGGTTTGCGGGCGCGGCCGGCGCCGTTCTTTTTGGCATTAATCCGCTTTTGGGACTTTTGGTTTTTACCTGCGGAGGCGGTTTTGCAATAGCGACACTCGGCCGGAAGGCGGCTACGCGCGACGTCCAAATCGGCACCGTGCTGGCTTTTATGCTTGGCATTGGCGTATTGTTTATCAGCCTTTATTCCGGGTACGCCACGGAAGCTTACTCGCTGTTGTTTGGGGAGATATTGGGCATCAGCAATAGCGACGTGCTGGTGACCGCTATTTTTGGAATAGTACTCATCATCGCGGTAGCTGTAATTTATCGGCCGCTTTTATTTACTTCTCTGGACGAAGACGTGGCCGAGGCCAAAGGCATATCAATCTTTTGGATTGGCGCGGTGTTTATGATGCTTGTCGCCGTCGCCACTTCCATAGCGGTTCAGGTTGTCGGAGTATTATTAATATTCGCTTTGATGGTAACCCCGGCCGCCGCCGCGCAGTTAATAGCCAGGCGCCCGGTTTGGGGAATTACCATCGCAGTAACCATATCTTTGCTGGCTACATGGATCAGTTTATTTATTTCCTTCTATTTGCCATACCCGGTAAGCTTTTTTATTACTACCCTTACATTTTTGATCTATATAGCGGTAAGATTCGCGTACGGCCCTAATGCCGTCGGAAATTAGCCCAAATGGGGGAATGCGGTAAAATTAAATGCTGTTTGCTATTTTTCCGGCTTTAGTGTATAATAGCAATATCATCTTAAGTTTAAGTGTGAATCGTAGGCTTTCTTTTAAAGAGCGCTCAAGAGTAGCATTTAAAGTTTTTATTAAATAGTCAGCAAGAGTGTAAGGTGAGCTCTTCAATAGAAAGCCTGGAATCTTTTTTTCAAAAAGATTCCGAATAAACAAATGGCTAAGAAACTTTTTGTCGGCGGTATCCCCTGGGCTACCACTTCCGACGACCTGCAGCAATTATTCAGCCAGCACGGCACAGTCGCCAGCGCGACCGTGATTACCGACAAGATGACTGGCCGGAGCAGAGGTTTTGGTTTTGTCGAATTTGAAAACGACGCCGAAGCTGATGCCGCGACAGCTGCATTAAATAACTCCGACTACAACGGCCGGACTTTGGTGGTCAAAGAAGCCAGACCACTTGAAGACAGACCTAAAAGAAGCTTTGGCGACCGCGGCGGACGCGGCGGCTATGGCGGCGGTAACAACGGCGGAGGCTATGGCGGCGGCAGAAATGACCGCTATTAAGCCCCGGTAAAATCTGTATTTATGATTTTAAGCTCCTCCCATAATCGGGGGGAGTTTTTTTGTTTGCGGATAAATCGGAACGTCGGAATATCGGATAAATCGGATTGCTTGCGCGTCCGACACTCCGACTTCCGATTTTTTCGATTTTCCGATATACTAACCCTATGTACAGAAAGCACAAACATGACATTATTGTAATTTTGGCCGTCCTGGGTTTTGGCATAAGCCTGTATTTGTCTTTTGCCCACTATTTGGGCTACGCCGTCCCCTGCGATATTACCCACGGCTGTGAGGCCGTGTTAAACAGCAAATATTCGGTAATGCTTGGCCTGCCGCTCGGGGTGTGGGGTGTGGCCTATTTTACGGCGGTAATTATATCCGCTCTTTTGGCCAACAGCTATCTGCTGTGGAAAAAAATCCTGACCGGCCTTCTGGGTTTGGGAACTCTGGCCGCCCTGGTATTTTTATCCCTGCAATTTTTTGTCATTAAAAAAGTCTGCCAGTATTGCCTGACCACTGATTTGTTAAGCATTTTATTGTTTATTTTGGATATAAATATCGAACATAGAGGGAATTGACAAAAATGACAAAATTATTATTGGGCCCATAATTTTACTTAATTATGTTCAATTTTGTCAATTTGTTCAATTTATGCTATACTATTTTAGGAAGTAAAAATCTAAGGGACATAAAAATCAAAAAATTAGCATATGAACTTTTCAGATTTAACTACTTACTTATGGCTGGCGCTGGCGGTTTTGGCCATAGGCAGTATTTATTTGATAGTAGAAGGCTACAGAGTGCACAAGCTGTTTGCCGAATCCATAGTCGGCAAGCTTATTAAAGCTCTGGTGGTGGTTTTTTTAATTGAGTTATATTCCCTGGGGGTTGTCAGCTATGCCTTTCTTTTTTTCTATCCAAGAGGCGCGGTGGTTTTGTTGCCTATAGTGGTGCTTTGGATAGTGAGCTTATTTTTTGCGATTTTTGCCATCAGCTCGGCTAAAAAAGAAGTGACCGGTTTAGTGAATAAATAAGGGTTTTTTATTTTATTTCAATAATCATTAAAGTAGTTCTATAAAAAATATTATGCCAATCCCCAACAGTCAACCGCCGTCAAATAAATATGAATCCAGATGGTTTATTTGGACCATTGTTTTTTTGGTGGTAACCGGCATCTCTTTGGTCAGTTATATTACCCTAAGCGGTTCCGGAGCCGATAACCCCGGATCGGTGATTGTGGTGGCACACCACAAAGCTCCGGCCGCCCACCATTAGTTTTTACAATCATTTAAAGCCGTTCCCGACCTTTGGGAGTGGTTTTAATTTGGCTTGATTTTTTTCGGCCGATGTGCTATAATATATTTAGATAAATTGAATTTTCCGGTCAAAATAATTGGACAATTCAACTTTTAGGAAATAAAAACAAAAAACAACCGCAAGGTATGAATCATGATTAAAACGTTGAAAGGACGCTGATTTTTATTTTCAGCGTTATATCGGCGTAGTAATCGGCGACGTATCAGCGGACGACTCCATGGAATACGTCTTTAACGCTATCGGCCTGCCAGTACCAAGCCTTAAGAGAGCTTTTTCTCCCGTGGCTGATTTTGGTTGCCATATTAAGGATCATTTTATTCCGCACGCGCGGAATAATTATCACCCGCATGTATTAGGCCACAGAAGCCTGGCTTTAATGTCGGGACTTTTGGTTGTCGTGAGGATTTTTACTTTGGCCCTGCTGTCCTTTGGCCCCATAGCTCCGGCTTTTTCTTCGGCGATAACCGTGCAAAATATCATCACTCTTACCAATGAGTCGCGCCAGCAGTTTGGCGTGCCTGCTTTGAACGAAAACCAGATTTTGGATAAGGCCGCCCAGGCTAAAGCCGACGATATGCTGGCCAAAGGCTATTTTGCCCACAATAGCCCGGACGGGCGCACGCCCTGGGATTTTATTACGGCCGCGGGCTACAGCTATTTAATGGCCGGGGAGAATTTGGCCGTGAATTTTACCGAAGCCGAAGACGTGGAGACCGCTTGGATGAACAGCCCTGACCACAAGGCTAATATTTTAAATAAGAATTTTCAGGACATTGGCATTGGCGTTTCCCAGGGAACTTACCAGGGTCATAACGCGATATTTGTCGTCCAGGAATTTGGCTTGCCTGCCGCCCAGCAGATAACTCTCTCTAATACACCTACCCAGGTAACGCCCGCTTCCGTTCCCGCGCCTACACCTGCCTCGGCGCAAACCCAGCCAAACTCCCAGGTTAAAGGCACAAGCGCGAACGCGGCCGAGCCAGCGGCAAATAATCAGGCTCCGGCCCAGGCATTGTCCGGCACTCAGGTCCAGCCGCCTCCGCCTTTGGCTATAACGGACGGAAATGTCCAGCTCGTGGGCAACAATGTTCAAATTAATGCTACAGTCAGCGGACCAGCGGTAAAAGTTTTGGCCCTTTTTGGCCAGCAGGCGATTATGCTCTTACCTAAAGACGCGACCACCTGGAGTGGAGAGGCGTCCGCCTCCGATTTGGCGTTAACTAATTCCACGGTTAGACTGGAGGCCACCGGAATGCAGGGGCAGACCAATCAGCTACAGCTCGCGGATTTTTCTTTGAACACGCAAACCAACTATAATTTGTCGGGAAGCACAGCGGTAACCTATGTAACTTTTATGGGGCAGACTTTTAACCCCAATACTTTTGAAACCCGATTTTATCTTTTCTTTATCGCGGGCTTATTATCCAGCCTGGTTTTGGCGATAGCCTGCAAACGCCACATCCAGCATTTATCTCTTATAGCAAACAGCAGTTTTGTGGTAATTTTCGCCGCGCTACTCTTGTGGGCGGGGTGATGGTAGAACAATTAACGATTAATAATTGACAATTAACATAACAATATATGGGAGAAATAATTGGAAATCTAAGTGATGTCAGAGGCAGGCAGGAAGCTGTTAAACCTCCTATGACAGATGATGAGATGGCCAAGCAATTGGAAAATTCTGAGCCAGTCGATGCTTATCAAATAACTGGCGCTTCGCAAGAAGTTCACAAGACTCCAAAATTAGATGAGTTTGGCCAGTTAAAGGAAGAAGATGATAAAGGTTGATGGTTTTATTTTTTAAAAACCACCAAGCAATCGCTTGGCGGTTTTTTTGTGGGTGTGGTATATTGAAAGAGTAGAAAGTGATGCCACATTAATTGAATAATTATAGTGGCGTCATCCGGCAGTAGCAACCGAGGGATCTCTTAATGTAGAAAGTTTAAAGTGATGCAAAAGGATTTTGATAACTGGAACAAACGGAAGAAAGCCTTAAATGAACGGGGTAATGCTCCGTTTTTCCATGAACGGGAAATTTGGTGGTGTGCCTTGGGAACAAATGTTGGCTTTGAGCAGGACGGTAAAGGTAAAAAGTTTGCCCGGCCGGTATTGGTTTTTAAAAAATTTAATAACCAAATTTTTTGGGCTTTGCCGTTGTCTACTAAAGTTAAGGCTAATAGGTTTTATGCCCCCGTGGATTTGCCGGACGGCTTGGAGCGCGCGGCGATAATTTCCCAAATTCGTCTCATAGATGCTAAGCGATTATTAGATAAAGTTGACACGGTCAGTGCCGGAAATTATAACGAAATTAAAAAAGCAATCATGAGCCTTTGCGGTTCGTGACTGCTTTTTTAAAATTTGCTGTCCCGCATTTCTGCGGGAACGAGGCCGAAGCCATTTGTAACAAAAGTATAGCATAATTATAAAATATGTCAAATCAAAATATGTCGAATCATCCAAAAATACGCCAAAATTTAAAAAAAGTACTTGCTCCTTACCCTAATTTAGTCGTGGTTGGGGGAAATTGGGGGGATGAGGGGAAGGGGAAAATTATAGATTTGGTGATGGAACATTACGATGTGACCGTCAGGTTTTCCGGCGGAGCCAATGCCGGGCATACGGTTTTTACGCCGGAGGGGAAAAAGCTCGTGAGCCATCTTATTCCCTGCGGATTGGCGCAAAATAAAGAATGCGTAATGGGTCGCGGCGAGTTTGTGGATTTGAGGCTGTTTTTGGAAGAGCTTAATCAATCAAAAAAAATATTGGGAAGCAAATTGGCGCCGGTTTGGCTGGACCAAATGTCGCCGCTTTGGACGCCGTGGCACGGACTTTTGGAAGCGTGGCTGGAATACGTGCGCGGCAAAGGCAGAGTAGGCACAACGGGCAAGGGGATTGGACCTTTGGAAGGGTTGTACAAATTGCGCATAGCGCCGGTGGTTGGGCATATTTTTTTGGATAAAGATAAATTTGTAAAAACTTTAGAGCCTTTGTATGCGGCGTTGTTGCCTATTTTTAAAGAATTATCTAAGGTAGGGAAGGGTCTAGACCCTTCCCTACGGCACACATCATCTCCTTCCGAGGTTGCGGATTTATTGCAAGGATATGCCAAACAAATAAAACCTTTTATTGCCGATACATCTTTCGTACTGCATCAGAGAATTCAAAATCACCGCCGGATGCTGTTTGAAGGCGCGCAGGCTTTGGGGCTGGACAGCCACTTTGGCACTTATCCGTTTGTTTCCTCGGGAAACTCCGCGGCTTTTGGCGCTTCGGTCGGAACGGGCTTGCCCATGCAAAATTTTGACGCCACTTTGATGGTGGTAAAAACTTTGCCCACGCGCGTGGGCGCCGGTCCGTTTCCTTCGGAAATGTGGACACGAGATAAAGCAATGTCGTTCGCGAAAGAGAATCCGGAATTGTTTGAGCAAAAAAAATCAAACCAAAACCGCCACACATCATCGGGCAACCTCTCCCCGGCCCTCCCCTCAGGAGGGGAGGGGGGTAATGTGCGCCTAAAATTTTTATCCGATATGTTGCAAAAGATAAATAGCGGCAAATCATCAAATGCGGAACTGTCGCAATACTTTCAGGTGCTGGGCGATGAGCGGGGAGCGACCACCGGACGCGGCCGAAGCGTCGGATTTATAGATATCCCCTGGCTGTGTTACGCTATTCGGATAAACGGTCCTAAATGGCTGGCGTTGACCCGTTTTGATATGCTGTCAGGTGTTAAAAACATTCCCGTAGTTGTGGGCTACAAGCTTAACGGAAAATTGTTGGCCAAAGGCCAATTGCCGCCGCCCTGGGATATGGAAAAAGTTAAGCC
>Ga0181520_10012423_pt1 | contig 10947 bp, 11 predicted proteins | sample PEATcosm2014_Bin_29_FD_132451 | JGI IMG/M metagenome (GOLD analysis project Ga0181520, IMG submission 132451) | Peatland microbial communities from MTU Mesocosm Facility, Houghton, MI, USA - PEATcosm2014_Bin02_30_metaG | ecosystem: Environmental > Terrestrial > Soil > Wetlands > Peat | place...
CGCCCCGGAAATGCACGACGTGTTTGCCGAATGGAACCAGGGCCAACTGGACAGCTACCTTATTGAAATCAGCCGTGATATTCTGGGGTTCAAGGACACCGACGGCTCGCCGTTGGTGGATAAAATCCTGGACACCGCCGGCCAAAAGGGCACCGGCAAATGGACCGTCGTCAATTCGCAGGACCTGGGCATTCCCATCACCCTGATTGCCGAAGCCGTCTATTCCCGCTGCGTCTCCGCGCTCAAGGACGAACGCGTCAAGGCCGCGCGCAAATTGAAGGGCCCCCGTCCGGCGCTCACCAGCATCGCCGCCAATCCCGGGAAGAAGAAGGCGTTCATCGCCGAAATCAGCGACGCCCTCTACGCCTCCAAGATCGTCAGCTACGCCCAGGGCTACATGCTCATGCGCACCGCCGCCAAGGAATACGGCTGGAACCTGAACAACGGCGGCATCGCCCTCATGTGGCGCGGCGGCTGCATCATCCGTTCCCGCTTCCTCGGCAAGATCAAGGAAGCCTTTGACACGAACCCGAAACTCACCAACCTCCTGCTGGCCGATTATTTCCGGGCGGAAATCAAGCGCAGTCAGAAGGGCTGGCGCAACGTGGTGGCCACCGCCGCCAAACGCGGCATTCCCGCCCCCGCCTTCAGCACCGCGCTCGCGTTCTTTGATCAATACCGCAGCGAAGTGCTGCCCGCCAACCTGCTCCAGGCCCAGCGCGATTATTTTGGCGCGCACACCTACGAGCGCGTGGACAAACCGCGCGGCGAATTCTTCCACACCAACTGGACCGGTCGCGGCGGCACGACCGCTTCCAGCACCTACACCGTTTAAGATCGTTTGGGCGGCAGAGAACCAAAACGCCCGTCGCTGTCACAGCGGCGGGCGTTTCTTCTGTTTTCCTGGAAGCTGAATTGTTGGATTTTGAAGTTTTCCCGCTTCGGCTTGATCTTCCGGCCCAACCAGTCAAAATAATCTCCATGCCGCCCGCGTCCCTGCCCAGTTACCTCCGCGCCCAAGCGGACGGCACCCTGTTGTCCGTAAAGCTCCAGCCGCGCGCCTCCGCCAGCGAAATCGGGGAGGCTCTGGGCGATGAATTGCGCATCAAGGTCACCGCCCCGCCCGTGGATGCCGCCGCCAACCAGGCGCTGGTGGAACTGCTCGCTGAAACCCTGGATTGTTCCCGCAGCCGCGTCGAATTGATCCGGGGCCACACCTCGCGGCACAAAACCCTCAAGCTCCACGGTTTCAAACCCGGGGAAGTCCTGGCCAAAATGACGCCGCCCGCCTGACCCCGCCCGGAGCGCCGGCTTGCCGCCGGCTTTGGACGACCGGGTGTGCCGGCCCCGTTACGAACCAATCTGCGCCCGCCGTTTTTCGGAGTGCGTTGGCAAGACCCGCACCTGACAGGCCTCTGCCTCACACAAATCAATCAAGTTCCAACCGGGATGGTTCCCTCCCGAATCCCAACGGGATTCCGTCTCCAAGCCCAGGGTTGTGCCAACGGCCTTACCCTGGGTAACCGTCCCCCTTGGACGACAACCCCAACGGGGTTGCGGCCAATTGGGTGGCGGGTGGGGTCCGGTCCACAACCCCGTTGGGGTTGAAGAACCCCCCAATCCCCTTCCCAGGGCAGGCGTGGAGCGCCAACCCCGGGCTTTGGGCCACCATTGCTTTGGGATTGCCAAACCGGTTGTCTTTTAAACCCGTGAAACGCCGGTCAGATGCAGGGCCAGTCGCCGTTTTTGGACGGAACCATTGGCTTGGCTGTTGCCACCTGGGTTTTGAATTTTTCCGCCTGGGCTCCTGGTTCGTGGCGAAGGCGCATCAATCCCACTCGTCGGCGGGTGAGCCTTGGCCGACTCATACAAACATATGATAGGAAACTTTTTAAAATTAGGATAGGTTTGTACAAAGCCTGCATTTAAATATGTCCAGATCAACGCATTTATCTTCGAATTCCGGGTGCAAACACGCCTTCACCCTCATTGAACTGCTGGTCGTCATCGCCATTATCGCGATCCTGGCCGCCATGCTTTTGCCCGCCCTGGCGGCGGCCAAAGCCAGGTCCTATGTGGCCTCGTGTCTGGGGAACATCCGCCAGATTTCCCAGGGAGCCGCCATTTACGCCAGTGAATACAATGATTTCTTGCCGCCCTGTGTGGACATCAACGGCAGCGCCCTTAATGTGTTGAAACAGGAGGAGTACGGCCAGTTTCTCTGGCAGGGGCCGACCGAGCCGTCCACCTTCAGAGTCACCAGCGCCACCCCGATAGATCCGACCCAAAACCCTTCTCAAACGTTTGAAAATTACGGCTGGCTGACCTACCTGAAAACCGCCGGGGACGGTTCGATTTATTTTTGCCCCTCCTACAACACCAAGCCGCCCACCATCTATTCCGCCGGCGATTACCAACCCTTGCTGACCCCCCTCGACGACACGGGGGGCAGCTATGCCAACATTTCCGGTTCCTACGTTTGGAATCCCTGGGTGGATGGCAATAATTTGCGCCGTTTTCAGAAATCCTCCAGCTTTACCCAGACCCATGTGTTGTCCATGGAATACCTGGTCAACGGCAACACCACCGCTGCCGGCCAGGCGTTGAACCCGGCCACGGTGGCGCATGACCGGTTGAAAGTGGAGGTCGTGGTCTATTCCGATTACAGCGCCAAGGCCGTGAAAATCACCCCCGCCCTCTACTCCGCCGCCTGGGCGTCCGGCGGACTCCTCTACAACCAGACCAATTTGCTCACGGACCTCGATTTGGCTCACTAACCCCACCGCTGGAAATATGATCCCCCAACGCCCCCCCCAAAAAAATCCCGGCTTCACCCTGATCGAATTGTTGGTCGTGATTGCCATCATTGCGATCCTGGCCGCCATGCTCCTGCCCGCCCTGGCGTCCGCCAAGGACCGGTCCCTGCGCGCCAGTTGCATCAACAATGTCAAGGAATTGATTACGGGCGCGAACTTGTACGCCACGGACTCGCAAGACTTTTTGCCGCCGAACGACCTGGATGCCACCCATGGTTTTAATGATGTTGAAGCCGAGCATTATGGCCGGTATACTTACATCAGTGCCAATACCACCTCCGGCGGAGGTGAATTCGTGCAGAAAACGGAGACGACGCCTTATGAGTTCCAGAATGTTGGATATTTATATGAGGCAAATTATGCTGGCAATGGCGGGGATTTTTTCTGTCCTGCCTATAACAACAAGCCGACCTCCGCCAATGGCGCGACCCCCTATATGCCACTGCTGACCACCAGTACCGGGGCCAATGGGACCACGGCCGGGGATGTTCGCTCATCCTATTGCTGGAACCTGTGGGCCAGTCTTACCGCCGCCAACGGCGTTGTCAACCCCAGGCTGTTTCCAAAGACCTCGAGTTTTCATGCCCAAGTTAAATGCATATTAAACGAGTACTTTGTACCCACCGGTACGGCTGCCAGTCCGCAAATTGACCCGTTGAATACGGCGCATGACCGCAGCAAGTCCCTCGTGGTGGCGTTCTCCGACTATAGTGTCAAGTCCATCCAAATCACCCCGCAAATGCTAAAGGATGCTTTCCCGAACGTTGATGGAGGGGTCAACCTTGGATGGGGGGCCAGCTACACCACGCCGGACAGTTTGGGGGCGTTGCTTAACGATATCGAAAACCAGCAATGATCCGGATGCCGTCTTGGTGAAGATTCCGGGTGGCGGCTGGTTTAATCGCGAACGTCCCCTCTGCCGTCCCGGATGGCATCCGCCACCCAAACCGCGCGAAGCGTTCTGTAGTGCGCCAGCCTTCCAGCCTGTCAGTCCCCGGGGACAGGCTGGAAGCCTGTCCCACTTGGCGAAGACATCCCGGTTCAGGGGCGCAATGCGCGCAAAATTTTCGGGGCGTTCTTTGCATGAACCTGACAGAGGTTCACGGGGAGAGCGGACGCATCCAGGCAGGGACGGCACGGCTGCGCCGCCCACCATTTGTCTTTGCCCCCAACGCGTCCCCATGCTCCTTTCGCTTACGCCTTGGAAGCTCGACCCGACCCCTGGAACCGGAGCGCGGCTCTGTGAGCCGCAGCGCGTGGAATTGAGATATGATCCCGGAACCGGCGTTTGCCCTCTCGCGGCGGTTGGTTCCATTGGTGCTCACCCTGATTTCCACTCTTCTTTGGGGCCTTGTCATTCCAAAATAAAAATTTGACAAAACCACTTTCCGATACGAACGTTGTTGAGTTGGGGGGCTGGAAAGCGAACCCGCCGGACCAATTTGCATTGCAAATGCAATGCGACCTCGGTCGGGGAATCCGAAAAAAACGGTTAAATTCGCAAAAGGACGCTTAAATTTTTGCTTCACCCCACTTTTCAATCCTCCAGCGTAATGAATTGTCCTGCCATGCCTTTGGCGTTATATTACCGGCATGGTTGAATCTGACATCGTGGTGGAATCCGCCACCCTGGAGGACATTGCCATGTTGGCCATGGAGTTTGGCCGCATCATGATGGAATGCGGTTCCAGCGCCAGCATCGTGGAAGAGTATGTCGTCCGGGTTGCCCGCGGATTAGGTGCCCGGCGTGTGGATTTGCGCATCGGTTACGCCTCGCTGGCCATCACCGTGGGCATCTCGGATGAAGGGATCACCCGGATGCGGAAAGTGGGTTACCTGGGCGTCAACCAACGGATGGGCCAGTCCCTCCGGGAGTTGGTGCGGCGGTTGGAAGTGGAAAAGCTGTCCTTGTCCCTCACGAGGTCGGAATTGACGCGCTTGGTCCAGGAAAACCCCCGGCATCCCGGCTGGTTTGTGGACATTGCGGTGGGGTTGGCCTGCGCCTCCTTCGGACGCCTCTTGAACATTGATTGGAACGCCTTCCTGCCCGTCTTTGCGGGAGCCACGCTGGGGCAGTGTTTTCGCCGCCAGCTCACCCGGCGTCAGGTGAACGTGTTTATCACGGCCACCCTGGTGGCCTTTCTGGCCTCGTTCGTCAGCGGCCTGACCGCCCGCTGGTGCGGCAGCCAGACGGTGCCGATTGCGATGGTGGCGGCGGTGTTGCTGCTGGTTCCCGGCGTGCCGGCCCTCAATGCCCAGTACGACATTATGAACGGCTACCCGACGCTGGGCAACGCGCGCGCCGTCTGGGTGGGCACCATTTTGATTTTTCTGACCATTGGCGTCTGGCTGGGCCAGATGGCGCTGGGGGAGGGGCGTTGACATGGATCCGGTAAAAATTCTTCACCAGATGTTGTTCGGCGGCCTCGCGGCGATGGGATTCGGTGTGTTGTTTAACATGCATCGCCGGCATCTCCTGTTGTGCGTGCTGGCCGGCGGTCTGGCTCTGGGCACGCGCACAGTGGGCCAGCAACTGGGCTGGAGTTTGGAAGCCGCCTCCTTCGCCGCCGCCCTGGCCGTCGGCAGCGTGGTGCAGGTCTTTCAGGAGCGCATTGGGGTCTCCCGGAATATTCTCGACGTGGCCGGGTGCATCCCGATGGTGCCCGGCCTGTTTGCCACCAAGGCCATTCTGGGTTTTTTCTCTTTGACCACCCCCGAGCCCAGCAATCCGAACGAAATCCTCATTTCTTCGGTCGAATATTTTCTGCGTGTGGCCTTCACCATCGGCGCGATTGGCACCGGTTTGGCCATTCCCTCGATGCTGCTGCGGGTGTTGGACCGGAAAAAATAATTTTTCTTCATTGCCATGAACGCCTTTCAAGTGCAATATAAATGGCTCTGGAGTCGGGGCGTAGCGTAGCCTGGTAGCGCGCTTGTTTCGGGTACAAGAGGTCGTGAGTTCGAATCTCACCGCCCCGACCATTTTTTCAACGGGTTTCACAGCATGAGCAAATTTCACAATATCTACATCGGCACGGACAGTGGTGCCACGACTTCCAAGGTGGGCGGGGTGGATGAGGAGGGGAACATTATTTCCACCAAGCTGCTGCAACGTCCGACCAATGCCCGGCAGGGGGCGGCGGCGGTGATTCAGGGCTGGGTGGAGGCGATCACGGATTTTCTGAAACTGAATGAGCTGACCTGGGGGCAGGTCAAGGGGGTGGGGCTGGCGATTCCGGGTCCCTATCAAAGTTACGGGGTGCTGGGCCGGTCGGCCAATCTGCCGGCGAGTCTGGTGGGATGGAATGTCCACGCGGCTTACAGCGCCGCGCTGGCGGAAATCTCCCAACGCAACATTCCGTTGGTGGTGGGCAATGACGGCATGCTGGGGGGGGTGGCGGAGGCGGCGGCGGTGCGCGGCGAGGAACCGTGCTCGGTCCTCATGCTGGCCCCGGGTTCCGGGCTGGGCAGCGCCTATATTGACGGGCACGGTTTGCCGTTGGAAGGGGATACGCTGGCGGGGATGGAGACGGCGCACATGCCCGCGCCGTTGCAGCTTTTGAAGATGAGGCCCTTCCCCTGCGGCTGCGGCCGCACCTGGGGCTGCATTGAAGCGTATACGACGATTTCCGGCCTGCCGCTGTTGCTGGAGGAAATACTGCCGCGGCATCCCGGGCATGAGCTGGGCAGATCCACGGCGACCCCGAAGGAGAAGGCGCTTTCGTTGCGGGGGCGGGCGCAACAGGGGGATGCGCTGGCGTTGGAGATTTTTGATTTTCAGGCCAAGGCCATGGGGGTGCATGTGGCGGCGCTGGCGCTGGCGCTGGATAGGCGTTATGTGGTGATTGGCGGGGGGTTGATGGATTTGGAGGCGACGACGGCGGAATTCCGGGAGCGTTATCTGGGCATCATCCGGGAGACTGCGGGCTTGTATCTCTGGCCGACGCAGCGGGAGACGCTGAAAATTGTTCCGGCTTCGCTGGGGGAGCTTTCGCAGGCGATCGGGGCGGCGCTGGCGGCCCTCTACCAGCATCGAAAGGGTTGAGGCGCTGAGTTACTGCTGGTGATCAAAGACATAGATGTTTTTGTCGTCTTTAAACATGAGACGCTGACCATCGGTGGTGGTGGCGGCGAAGGTTTTGCTGTCCGCACTGTTGGAGAGGATGAACTGGTAGTTGGTGCCGTCCTGGGACCACTGGCCCTTCCAATTGATGGTTTCCATGGCCTGCCCGGTCTGGAGGTTGACTTTCTGCCCCGGCCAATATTTCAAAAAGGCCTGGTTGTCGGCGGCCACGATGAGGGTGGTTTGGGCATAGGCCTGGGTCATCCAGTCGCGGGCGCTGCGCATTTCCGAGGATGAGATTTTGGGCTGGGTCAGGCGCAAGTAGGCGAAGGTGACGCGCACGTCAAAGCTCCAATGGCCGAGGATGATTTGCGGGTCGTACTTGGGGGATTTGCCGGTTTTAAGATAGGTCGTCAAGTCGTCCAGGTTGGGTTCCACCACGCCCAAAACGGTGTTGATCAGGTCGTTGTCCTTTAAAACAGTTTGGACGGCGGGTTCGTTGAGCAGTTCGCCCATGGGGGCGTGGCCGGCCCAGTCATGGGAAAAATCCTTGTCGGCGGCGAGTTGCTGGAGGTCGTCGCGTTCCAGCAGGGACAGGAACATGGGGTATTGCGCCAGGCGCGAGCTTAAACGGGGGTTTTGACAAATCAAACCGGCGAGATCGGCGAGTTTGTAGTAATCGTCGGGCAGGGTCCCCACCGCAGCGGCGGTTTTGGACATGCCGGTGTTTTGGGTGTCTTCGCCGAGCCGGTTGAGCAACCGGGTGGAGGTGGATTCGGCGTCGGAGGCGGCGACCTGAACGGTCCAGAAGCTGAAGTTGAAAATGAGGAAGCAGAGCAGCACCAGATAGGCCGTGCCATTGAGAACCCCCACGCAGGCTCCCAGGCGGTGGTTTAGTCTGCTCCAGATGGACAGTTCCAAATCACCGGCCTTGTATTTGAAATGCATTTCGGATTTGTGATGGAGGTAGCCGCCGGCCGCCTTGAACAGGAGGAGCACGAGGGGGAAGGCGATGATTGGCGCCGTCATCCAAGCCCTGATCTGGTTTTGAACGCCGACATGGGGCAGCAGCGGTTGAATCAGCTTTCCGATGGGGGCGGCCAGCAGGGTGGCAAAGAGGATGCCGAGGAATGAACAGGCGGCGCGGATCACCCCCTGGCGGTAGCCCAGTCCGACCGTGGAGGCCACCAGCAAAACTGTCAGTATCCAAATGGTCATGTCATACAGTTAAAAATAATCGGTGAAGAATGCACGCAGAAAATGTTAATCTTTGCGGGTGAAAATTTCCATTGTCATCCCGGCATTCAACGAGGAACGGCTGCTGGGGGGGTCGCTGACGAGCATCCGGGCGGCGGCGGGGGCGTTTTTTCAGCGCGGGTGGGAGGTTGAACTGATTGTTTGCGACAATAATTCCAAGGATAAAACGGCGGAAATCGCCCGGGGGGCCGGGGCGCGGGTGGTGTTTGAGCCGATCAACCAGATTGGGCGGGCGCGCAACTGCGGCGCGGCGGCGGCGACGGGCGACTGGCTGGTGTTTGTGGATGCGGATTCGCATCCGAGCGCAGAACTCTTTGGGGAGGTGGCGGTTCAGATTCTCACGGGGACCTGCCTGGCGGGCGGCTGCACGCTGCGCATGGACGAGCCTTTTCTGGTGGCGGGCTGCCTCACGAAACTATGGAATCTGACGAGCCGGTGGGGGCGGTTGCTGGCGGGGTCGTTCATTTTTTGCGAGACGGCGGCGTTCCGGGAGCTGGGCGGGTTCAGCAGTGAATTTTTTGTGGGGGAGGAACTGGAATTGAGTGCGCGACTCAAGCGGCTGGCGGCGGTCAAAGGCCGGTCCATCGTGGTGCTGCACCGTCACCCGCTCGTGACTTCCGCGCGCAAAATGCGGTTGTACACGGGCCGCGAACACCTGTTTTTTTTGCTGCGGGCGATTTTTCGGAAACGCCGCACGCTGACGAGCCGTCAGGAGTCTTATTTGTGGTATGACGGGCGGCGCTGAGTGCGCCTTTACCGTTTGAAGGCCAGCAGCAAGACCCCGGCTCCGACCAGCAGAATGCCGGTCCATTCCCGGAGCGAGGGGCGTTCCTGCAGAAACAGAAAAGCGAAGACGGCGACGAGCAGCAGGCTCAATTTGTCCACCGGAGCGACTTTTGAGGCAAGGCCGATTTTAAGCGCGCGGAAGTAACAAACCCAGGAGGCTCCGGTGGCGAGGCCGGAGAGGATTAAGAAGAGCCAGGTTTTGGCGGACAGTTGCAGCGGGTTGCTCCATTTGCCCGTGGACCAGACAAAGCCGGCGAGCAGGGCCAGAATGACGGCGGTTCGGACGAGGGTGGCCAGGTCGGAATCCACTCCTTCCAGCCCCACCTTGGCAAAGATGGCGGTCAGGGCGGCAAACACGGCGGAGAACAGGGCCCAGACAAACCAGGGTGAAGCGGAGGTCATACGGTGGCGTCGAGGGGAGGATCAGTCGCCGGCTTTGATGGCCCAACCGGTCAGCACAATCGCCTTGTAGCCGCCGATGACGGAATGGACGTTGCGGTAGCCCATTTTTTGCGCGGAATCACAGGTGAGGGCGGAACGGAAGCCGCCGCCGCAGTACATGATGAGCCCGGTTTTGGGGTCGGGATACAATTTCTCCAGGTCGCGCTCGAAGATGCCGCGGCCCAGGTGGACGGCTTCCGCGGCGTGGCCGGCCTGCCATTCGTGATCCTCGCGCACATCCAGGAGGATGGCGCGGGGATTTTGGGACAGAAGGGCGCGGGCCTCGGCGACGCTGATTTCGTTGATGTTTTTTTTGGCGTCGTTGACCAACTTTAAAAATCCGGGTGAATGATCCATGCCCTCAAAGTAAATTGTCGGGGCGGTGGGTCAACCAAATTCCCGTTGGGCATCCTCCGGAAAAAGAAAATTCCCTTTCATCTTTTGGATGAAAGGGAAAGTGTTTCCTGCCTCACGGGCCCGGTCCGGAACCGGGCTGGCCCAGTTGATCAGTTGCCAAACAGGATGAAGGAACCGCCCTGGCTGGCACCGAGGAAGTAGCCGTTGACGACGTTGGTGCTGTTTTGCAGGATCACGCTGTCAATGTTGTTGGTCACGCTGCCCGAGGTGATGAAGGATCCCATCACTTCGCCATTGGTGGAATTCATGTACAGACTCAAGCCGTTGGTGGCCGCGGGATCGACGATGATGAGGTTGTTGTTGATCACAACGGAATTGGTGATGGGGGCCGCCAGGTTTCCACCGGTCAGGATGACGGTGCCGCTGCTGAAGGACAGGAGGTCGCTCAGGGTGTCGTCATAGACGGCCGCCACGGCGACGGCCTGGTTGGTGAAGCCTCCGGTATAGAGCCCGGTGTAACCGCTCAGATCGAACCACGTCAGGGCGGAGTTGGTGCTGAGGCTGCTTTGCGAGTTGCCGGTGAAGCTGAGCCAGCCGATGAGCGATCCGCCGGCGCCGTTGTCGTAGAGCGGCGCATAGAGCGGGTAGTAGCCGGTGCTGGAGAGTTCGCCGGTTCCGCTGACGGCGGTGTCGTCCGCCAGGCTGCCGTTCCAGGTGACGGTGCCGCCAGCGCTGACGGAGAGGTCAAAGATGCTGTTGCCGGCGGGGCCGTCGGCGGGATTCTCAAAGCCGGGCAGGGTCATGGTATAGGCGCCGGCCAGGATCGTCGGGATGTTGGTGGAATAGCCGGCGAGATAGGCCAGCAGCGGCACGTTCCAATTTTCGGTGCTGTTGGTGACGGACCCGGTGATGCTTTCCGTCCAAGCCGCGCTGGTGTCAAGGCTCAGGTTCAGCGTGTAGGCGTAGGCGTTGATGACGGCCGTGTTGTTGGTGATGTTGAACCGTCCACTGAACACGTTGCTGTTGCCTTCACACAGCAGGTAGCCGGTAAAGGTGGCGTCGTTGGCGAGCACCAGGTCGAAGTAGCCGGAGCTGTTGTTGCCGGCGTTATTGGTGTCATAGAACAGTCCGGTGAACGGTCCGGTCAGTTCCGCGAAGGGATTGGCGGGGATGTTAATCGTCATCGTCTGGTAGAGCGAGGTGTTGACGCCGCCGTTGGCGGTGCCG
>Ga0181520_10012424_pt1 | contig 10946 bp, 10 predicted proteins | sample PEATcosm2014_Bin_29_FD_132451 | JGI IMG/M metagenome (GOLD analysis project Ga0181520, IMG submission 132451) | Peatland microbial communities from MTU Mesocosm Facility, Houghton, MI, USA - PEATcosm2014_Bin02_30_metaG | ecosystem: Environmental > Terrestrial > Soil > Wetlands > Peat | place...
GCACTGTTTCTTTATAAGCACTAGACTTAAGGTCCGCTGCGCCATTCTTTCCATCAAACGCAGCAAGAAGTTCCCGGAAAGTAAATGGACTGCATCTCTGCATGACTATTGCCGGGCAATTGTGTTTGCGGGCCATGCGTTTCGCCAACTGAACGCCTTGATGACTATTGATGGTTATCAGAATAATCACAAATGATGAACGATTCACGAGCCTGCGTAGTCCTTTAAAATCATTCCCCCTGACATTACCATTATGGAATTCCAGCTTATGGCCGGCAGCGGTGGCCATACTGGTAAGATACGTTTCGCTACGATTCAATCCTCCAACCCATCCAATTTGCATTGAGCATCTCTTTTCCATGTCTTCTGTAAAATCCTTTTCTTTTCACCATCCCCTTCCGGCAAGCAACTGTCCTTTCGGAATCTCGGAGATTTCCAATCCCGGCATGGCATCACCAATTGCTCTTGACGCATCCAGAATCTTTGCCGAATCATTGAAATAAGCCGCGGCCTTTACTATAGCCCGTGCCCGTGCTTCGGGATTTGTGGATTTGAATATGCCCGAACCTACAAAGATACCATCACAACCAAACTGCATCATGAGAGCGGCATCAGCCGGTGTGGCAATGCCACCGGCAGCAAAATTAACCACAGGCAGTCGTCTCAATTCCTTAACCTTGAGCGCCAGTTCATAGGGCAGGCCGTTTGCTTTGGCAAAGCCGGTGATTTCTTCCGTGGGCAGTCCAGCCAGAATCCGAATCTCGCGATTGATGGCCCGTATATGACGCACGGCCTCCACAACATTGCCTGTTCCCGCTTCTCCCTTGGTGCGGATCATGGCCGCACCTTCGGCGATTCGGCGCAACGCTTCACCCAAATTGCGGGCGCCACAAACAAAGGGAATTGAAAATTTGCTTTTATCGATGTGGCATTCCTCGTCAGCCGGAGTGAGGACTTCACTCTCGTCAATATAATCAATCTGCAGTGCTTCTAGAATTTGCGCCTCCACAAAATGTCCGATACGCGCTTTGGCCATCACCGGAATGGTAACGCTTTTTTTAATTTCCGTGATCATCGCCGGATCGGACATCCGCGCCACACCGCCATCTTTACGAATATCGGCGGGAACACGCTCCAGTGCCATGACCGCAACGGCTCCCGCCTCTTCGGCAATTTTAGCCTGCTTTGCATTCGTTACGTCCATGATGACGCCGCCTTTGAGCATTTGCGCCAACTGAACATTTAATTCATATCTGTTCAAACTCATTTTTCTTTCTCCTATAACTATTTTATGTCCTATTTTTTTCTCAGCATACCAGTGACATCTATGGTACGAAGTATTTTCAACTCTCTTGGCGACGGTTCTGGTACAGCTTTCGCGCCCTGAGATATTTTCAGATTCCATCCCGTCTGTTGTTTCATTTCCTCGATGCCGGAAAATGAGAAATAGGAATCCAGCATGAATTCCTTTGTGACTGGCTCCGGCCTCAAAATGCCAAGGGTTGTAATAATGGCAGACGGACCTCCTCCAACAAAATGATAACGCTCTCTAGCCGTGCCGCCTTCCAGATAACCCGGTGTGGTGATATAGTCCACACGCTCAGCGAAGCGCTTTTTTTCATGCGCTGCCATAATGACCACCCGTTTGCAGCCACAGCCGATTTCATTGGCGCCGCCGCTGCCATTGAGACGCACTCTTGGATGAGACCGGTGCTCGCGGCTGTCTTCACCCCAAAACCCTGTCGTGTTGACGTTGCCGTATTTATCGACCTCGGCAGCGCCGATGATGCCGACGTCGCATCGGCCCGATGCAACCAGAAAACCTAGTGCGTCAATTGCTCCTGTAAAGCAAGTCGCATTGGCCGAAATTCTATTGTCTTCTATGCCCCAGGGTAAACCACCGACGGGTGTCGATCCGTAAATACCTCCTTCCGTTATCGCTTGGGCATTAGGGGCATGATGCGCTATGGCAAAATAACCGGCGAGCATACTCAACCCCACACCAAAAATGCAAAGATCTCCGTCACAAATCTCCCTGCCTGTGGCCACTGCCATCATTTCCTGTTTCGTATAATTCATGTTCTGTTGCCTTTCTTTTTAAATATCGACTGCTCCATAAGCTTTGTTATTTCACCATCGCTCTTAATCCATGACCGGTAAGGATCCAAAAGGTGTGATGTAACGTTATCCATTAGTTTCTGCGCCTTGGCCTTACCAACAACCTTGATAAAATCATCATGCGTATGCCAACTATTTATATAATCTGCGATATACTTTGCACAGCCTTCATCGGAAGCTAAAAGCCGATTCATGGTATTCATATGGTCTTCGTCGCTGTCATAAACACCCACGGAACATTGGGGCCAGGCGCCCAACTGCCATGGAATGACTGCATTCACGATGACTTCGGGAATGCGCACGAGATTTGGGTATTGCCGGATACAGGCGGCATCTACAATATAATCAGTTTGCAAAACGACTTTCTGCGCCGCGCGGGCGAGCTCGAACCGACCCCATTCCGTTCCTAAAAGAATGGCGTTTCCTGAAACATCGGACATCGTCGCATGAATGACCGCCAATTCGGGTTTTACTACAGGCAGAGCACCATATATTTTACCGGTAAAGGGATCGGTAATCTCCGGAATTTTTGTTGTGCAGGGAAAGGTGTCCGGCTGGAAGGCACTCTTTCGCTGGATGTCGCTGCCGATATTGGCTGTTGTCGGTACAAAGGGCCAGCCCAGTGCCCCACCCAGAAAACGAAGCGACATGGACAGATTCGACCAGTCCTCCCAGATGACCCGCCCTGTCTCCACTGCCCGGCGAACACCGTTCGCGAAACCATAGACTTCCAGTCCGGAAAAGGCGGCTTCCACTTTATCGCAAACACCTGCTGCGCAAAACAGATTAACCTGCTGGCTGCAGCTATGCACGATATAGTGAATATTCTTTCTTTTCTGCCGAACCATTTCTCGGCCAAAGACGATGGATTCGGAACCGACGGGCAATCCCGCACCGCTTGCATACATCATGCCGTCGCGCGTAAACATTTCAACGGCTTTAGATAAAGAAATCAGTTTGTTTTGCATGATGTTTATTCCTCAATTAGTTTTTTGCGCGGATTTAAGTGCAATGGCAAGATCATTTATCAGATCTTCCCAATCCTCAATCCCTACGGATAGCCTGATCGTTCCTTCGGTAATACCACGTTCTTCCCGTTTTTCTTTCGGTATTGCCGCATGGGTCATAACGGCGGGATAACAAGCCAGCGACTCCACAGCGCCGAGGCTTTCCGCGAAAGAAAAGACTTGCAGACTTTTGAAAAATATATTGGCTTCTTCTCGTCCGCCGCGAATCTGAAAACTGACCATGCCGCCAAAACCGCTCATTTGTCTTTTGGCCAGATCATGTTGCGGATGATCAGCAAGACCAGGATAATGAACAGTTTCCACAAAATGATGCAGTCGAAGAAAAGCGGCTATTCTCCGGGCATTCTCCTGATGGCGTTCCATTCTTACACCCAGCGTTTTTAAACCGCGCAGGGTTAGCCAGCAATCAAACGGACTGGGCACTGCACCTGCCATGTTTTGATAGTAGCCCAGCGCCTTTTGTACCTCTCCGTCATTCGTAATGACGGCGCCGCCGACAACATCCGAATGGCCGTTAATATACTTGGTGGTACTGTGAATCACGATCTGCGCACCGAGCACAAGCGGTTGTTGCAGATAGGGTGATGCAAAAGTATTATCCGTAACCAAAAGCACGGAATGATCACGACAGATGCTCGCGACTGCCGCGATATCTACGATTTGCGTCAAAGGATTAGAAGGCGTTTCAATCCAGACAAGTTTTGTTGCGGAAGTAATTGCTTGTGCAAAATTTTCCGGGTCATTTCCCTTGACGTAGGTAAAATTTATTTTATAGCGGGCGCGATACCATTCAAAAATGCGATAACTACCGCCGTAAATATCCTCGGTAGCGATCACATGATCGCCGGGAACCAATAGGGACAAAACGGCGGAAATAGCGGCCATGCCCGAGGCAAATGCGCGGCAATATTTTCCGTTTTCCAGAGATGCCAGGCAGGTTTCCAGCACCTTGCGGGTGGGATTGCCCGTACGTGAATATTCATATCCTTTAAATTTGCCGATTTCTTCCTGTGTAAAAGTCGATGAAGGATGAATCGGCAGCACCGTCGCACCGGTTGTCGGATCGGCCTCCTGACCGGCATGAATAGCTCTTGTTGTAAATTTCATTTTTTATCTCCAAACATTTTCCCGGCGTATGCGTAATTTATTCTGCCTCTGCAATGAGATTATCCTACTAATAGTTATTTTCGAATGTTGTTGGTCCAGTATCTGACCAGATCAATTCGAGAGAGGAAGCCGTAAGGGATATTGGCTTTTGTTATAATGACAGCGCCATGACCGGAAAGAAGTAAACGGTAGGGTTCTGCAATGTCAATGGTCTCATCCACTTGCGGCAGAGGCTTACTCATGGTCTGAGCTACTTTTTGTTCATTGAGGTCAAGGCCGTCGTTTAATAGTTTGACGAGCGTTACCTCGTTCATATTTCCGACAACCCGACCTTCATCGATCACCGGCACATGCGAAATATCATATTTTTCCATCAACTCCACGGCACGGATGGCCCGGTCGCTGGAGTGGACAGACAACAGGGCATGCACGCCTCCTTTGAATCTGATAATATCCGCAGCTGTTGTGCGTTCCTGATCATTTTGGAATAATCCATTTTCCCGCATCCATTGATCGGAAAATATTTTAGTCAGATAGTTCCGCCCCGTGTCCGGCAGCAAAACAACCACAATCTTCCCCGGATCAAGGCGCAGGGCATATTTCAAAGCCGCGGCCACGGCTGTTCCAGCGGAGCCTCCCGCCAGCAGGCCTTCTTCCCTGGCCAGCCTGCGGGCGACAGAGAAAGATTCAACATCGCTGACTCTGACCATGTCATCAATCACCTGACGGTTGAAGGTGGCGGGGACAAAATCTTCCCCAATACCTTCTACCAGATAGGAATGAGGTGAATCGCCGGATAGAATCGAACCCACCGGATCCGCACCCACAACGGTGATGTTCTGATTTTGTTCTTTTAAATATTTTGCCGTGCCGGAGATGGTGCCTCCTGTTCCCATCCCCGCAACAAAGACATCAACCTTGCCGTTCGTATCTTTCCAGATTTCGGGCCCGGTGGTCAGGTAATGCGCTTCCGGATTTTTCGGATTTCCAAATTGATTGGGACGGAAAGCGCCGGGTATTTCCCGGGACAATCTTTCGGCAACACCGTTATAACTCTCCGGCGAATCCGGGGGCACCGAAGTTGGCGTTATGATGACTTCTGCGCCATAGGCTTTGAGGAGATTGACCTTATCTTCACTCATCTTGTCGGGCAAAACAAAAATGCATCGATAGCCTTTGCTCGCTGCCACCAGAGCCAGACCAACACCTGTATTACCGGCGGTGGCTTCGATGATGGTGCCGCCAGGCTTCAACAATCCTCTCTTTTCCGCATCCTCGATCATCACCAATCCGATTCTATCTTTCACAGAGCCACCGGGATTGAAGAATTCCACTTTGGCCAGGATCGTTACCGGAAGTCCCGCGCCGAGTTTTGAGAGTTTGATAAGCGGCGTGCGGCCGATGGTTTCAATAACATTGTTGTAGTAATTCATTTTGTTTCCTTTCCGTCTATCCGTAATGAACTAAGCTATTTTTTGTTTTCTGTAATTTTCTCGGCCAGCCCGGCAATATGACTGGCGTAGCCCACGTAGTCCTCCAAAGGCGTTTCATTTTTAACGACCAGTCTCGCGCCGTCAGGCGAACCACCTCCGTGCATACATCCGGGCACGCCCGCGCCAAGGGTGAGCCATTCCGCCAGGCGTATAATGCGCGCCCGCATTTCTACACTGGTGCTGAAGCCTTGAAGAGTTTCCTGCAAGAATTCTCCATAATCCGGACTGATCAAATCATCATAAGCCGGAAAGCAGCCTGTTTCCACGGCGCCGCCTCCAATTTCCTGACAAATTCGCTTGGTGATATAAGGCAATGTCGCTACATGCACTTTGTTGGTGTGGGCCAGAAGTGAATTGGACACCCAAACACCCGCCGGATGCCTTGTACCCAGCGCCATAGCGCCTATGCCCAGACCGAATGTTGTTTCGTTATTCACAATCATGTCGGTAATCCGTCCGGCAAAAACTTTGGCATTTAACCCGTTGGCTCTGGCCATCAGAATAGCCGCTCCAATCATGACGTCGCCCTGGCCCGCTACACAGGCGCCGATGCAGGTGCGATAATTAGCCGTAAAGTATTTGATGATATTGCCGGTGTATTGATATTCACCGCACATAAAAATCCTGTCCTGAGGAATAAAAACGTCCCGGAAAATCAAATAGGCCTGGGTAATTCCCGTTTCGGGAATATCAAATCCTTTTTCAAATTCCCGGCCATCACTGGGCCTGCGGGCTTCCACAATCGTCAGATCGGGTGTGTCACGCGATACGACAAAGGACACAGCGAAGTCACGTTCTTCTTCTCCGTAAGCGCTACCGGGCAAAATAAAGATTTCCTCGGAGGCGGCCACACCGCAAATCATGGCCTTAACACCAGCGACGACTATGCCGTCTTTGCGTATTTTCTTAATGAAAACATGGCTATTGCGATTCGGCTGCTTTGATGGTTTGAGGCTTCTATCTCCTTTCGCGTCAGTTAAAGCACCGGCAACAACAAGCCCTTTCTTTTCAGCCTGTTTAATCCACTTCTCCAGGCGCACATGGTAAGACGTGCCGCATTCCTGATCAACTTCCTCAGTCACGTTCCAGAGGGCGTTTTGACTGTTCCATCCCACACACAGCCCACCCGTGCATGTACCCGTCAGGCGGTACATGGCGCGTTTGAGCCTGGCATTGGCAATGACATCCTCCTGATTGCGCATCAGAGAGTTAAACCGCAAAATCTTTTTGTCTGTAAAAGATGATGTCGTTGTGAAGATATCAGATAAAGTGCGATCATGTGCGGCATCAAAACTGCGGGCATGGCTTTCCACGGTACGCCTGGTTGCCGGATGGGTTGTCACATCGTCAATCAACTTGCCGAATTTATAAATATTGGGCCGCAGGCCGCTTAGTGATTGAAGATAATTTTTTCTTGTTCTTATGGTCATATATGGTTTCCTCTCTATTTTTATGCTTTATCCGCTCTTTTGGCCGCGTAATCGCCTATGGACTGAACAATCTGTACCAGAACTATTAAAACGGCAACGGTAACGACCATAACGTCCATTTGATAGCGGTAATATCCATAACGAATAGCAAGATCACCAACTCCGCCGCCGCCAACAATACCTGCCATAGCAGAGTATCCGATCAGGCTAATCGCTGTTACAGTAAAACCTCTGATAAGACCGGGCAGCGCCTCTACTAAAAGCACTTGGGTAATGATCTGAGGAACAGATGCTCCCATGGCCGTTGCCGCCTCGATAACGCCTTTATCCACTTCTCTTAATGATGCATCAACCAGTCGTGCATAGAACACGATAGCCGCCACAGACAAAGACACGGACGCCGCCAACGGACCGATTGTGGTTTTAACTATTATTTGCGTTACCGGTAGCAAGATGACCAGCAGAATGACAAAAGGGATTGAACGGATAATATTTACCAAAATGCCGCCAGCCCTGTTAAAGACCTTGTTCTCGCAGAAGAGTCCTTTATCCGTGATAAAAAGCAAAAGGCCGATCGGGACACCCAACAGCAAAGCCAGCAAAAGCGAAATACCAACCATCTGGAAAGTTTCCCAGAATGCTTTTCCCAGTTCAGGCATCAGGTTCAATATTTGATCAATCATAGATAATCTCCGCAGAGGCCGTATTTTCTTTCAGGTAATGTATAATGTTTACGACATCATTATTTTCGCCGTTAATATTCACAAGAAGAACGCCCATCGGCTGATTGTCGATATACTCGATTCGTCCGTGCAATATGTTCATATCAACCGGATATTTCCGGATAGCGTTGGAAAGAATAGGGTTCAGTGCTGAACTCCCCCGGTAAAGCACTTTGACAATTTTGCCTTCCGTATTGCCGAGAATCCCGTCAGGTATTTCCACGTTCAGCGAATGCCTTACCAATTGCTTTGTGATCTCATGCGTGGGATTGGAAAAAATACTGTACACATCATTTAAATCCACAACTTCTCCTTCACTCATCACAGCGACACGGCTGCAAATGCTTTTGATCACGTCCATTTCATGAGAGATGAGCAGAATCGTTATCCCGTATTTTTTGTTAATCGTGCGGATAAGCTCCAGTATTGATTTTGTGCTTTCCAGATCTAGCGCCGAAGTAGGCTCATCGCATAAAAGAAGATGAGAGTCGTTGGCCAGTGCCCGCGCTATACCGACCCGCTGTTTCTGCCCGCCTGAAAGCTGCCCCGGATATACGTGAGCCTTATCCGATAATCCCACTTCTTCAAGAAGCTCCGGAACTCTTTTAGATATTTCTTTTGCGCTTTTGCCGGATATTCTCATGGGAAAAGCAACATTCTTATAAACGGTCTTCGTGTGGATCAAATTATAGTGCTGGAAAATCATGCCGATTTTCTGTCGCGCTTCTCTCAATGACTGTTTGTCCAGGAGGGTTATATCGACGCCGTCAACATTCACTTTTCCGCCATTAGGTTTTTCCAGCAGATTAACCGTGCGCAGCAACGTGCTTTTGCCAGCTCCACTTGTACCGACGATACCGAATATCTCTCCTTTATTGACTTCAAAAGAAACATTCCGAACGGCATTGACCGTAGCTTTTTTTGTATTAAAAGTAATGGATACATTTTCAAATTTGATCATAATTATAGAAAATTCCATGCGGCAGGGGGATACTCTTCCTGCCGCTTGTATACTTATTTACCATGTTTTTTCTTAAGCCATTGAGGTATCGCAAAGTCCTTGAAAATATTTTTTTTATCATAAATCACCTTTTCAAATTCTTTGGACTCGACCACCTTTTTGATATCTTTTGTAAACTGGCTGTTAAGATCTTCCGTACGCACAGCAATAAAAATAAGATACTTCTCTTCAAGTTTTTCTCTGGATATCGCCGTCGGGTAAATCCCGGCGGAAATAGCATAATTGCCGTTGACAACTGCAAAATCAACACTGTCCACTGTCCTGGGGATCTGGGCAGCTTCAACAGGCTGGATATTCAGATTCTTGGGATTTTCTGTAACATCTTTTTCGGATGCTTTTGTCGCATCTATCGCCGGATTTATTTTTATCAATCCTAAAGCCTGAAGATACCTCAACGCCCTGGCAAGGTTTGAAGGATCGTTGGCGATAGTTACCGTAGAACCGTTTTTTATTTCTACAATTGACTTGTATTTCTTTGAGTAAATTCCGAGCGCAGCGGTGGGTATTGAAATGACGGGAGATATTTTAAGTTTTCGATCTGCCGCAAATTTCTCCAGATAAACCACGTGCTGGAAGGCATTTACATCAATTGATTTGTTGTCCAGGGCAATGTTGGGCTGAACATAATCGCTAAACTCTTTTACTTCGACTTTATATCCTTTCTTTTCAAGACCCGGGATAATGCCTTGCTTTACTATATCGCCGTATGGCCCGGGGGCCACGCCGAATACTACTTCCTTTTTTGATGCCGCAAATGCACTTGATACAAACACGACTATTAATAAAACTGCTGCTAATATCTTGATCTTCATTTTATTATTCTCCTTGTTAAATAAGTATCCTGTAACTTCTATTGCTCTTTAAACAGCCAAGTCGAAAGATACCTTTCTCCGGTGTCAGGAATGATTACGACGATCAGTTTCCTGGCGTTTTCCGGTCGCTTCGCTACTTCAAGCGCCGCCCAGAGCGCCGCGCCGCTGGAGATTCCTGCGAGAATACCCTCTTCACGCGCCAGGCGTCGTGCGGTGATGCCGGCGTTGTCGTTGGATACTTTTACAATTTCATCGATTATGTTTTTATTCAGGACAGCAGGAACAAATCCCGCGCCGATTCCCTGAATTTTGTGCGGACCGGGTGAACCACCCGAGAGCACAGGCGATGCCTCCGGCTCAACCGCAATCGCCCGGAAATCTTTCTTTCGGGCTTTAATGACTTCGGCAACTCCTGTAATCGTCCCGCCGGTTCCCACGCCGGAAATCAGAATGTGGACCTTGCCGTCCGTATCAGCCCAAATTTCTTCAGCAGTTGTTTTGCGGTGAATTTCGGGATTAGCCGGATTTTCAAATTGCTGCAGAATAATTCCGCCCGGTGTTGTTTCTGCAAGCTCCTTTGCTTTTTTGACAGCGCCGGGCATGCCTTCCGCTCCCGGCGTCAGAACCAATTCCGCGCCGAAGATCTGCAGAAGCTGTCTGCGTTCAATGCTCATAGTATCCGGCATGGTCAGGATCAGACGGTAACCGCGCGCAGCCGCCACAAAAGCCAGAGCGATACCGGTATTGCCGCTCGTGGGTTCGATGATGATGGAATCCTTTTTCAGAGTGCCGCGTTTTTCGGCATCTTCAATCATAGCTATGCCGATGCGGTCTTTAACGCTGGACAGGGGATTAAACGACTCCAGTTTTAATACAACCCGGGCTCCAATCCCCTCTGTCATTCGATTTAAAGCGACCAAAGGCGTACGGCCGATGGTTTTGGTAATATCTTGATAAATACTCATTTTGTTCTCCTTTCGTATCCGGCAAATCCTGAAATGTATTTGACGGCGATAATTGATTTAAATTTTATTTTTTCAATACAAATATTACATCTTTTTGCATTAGATTTTCGCCAATGCTTCATCCAGCGCTTCGAGGATATCGTCAATATGTTCAATCCCGATCGACAGCCGAATGAGATCGGGTGTCAACCCGCCTGCCAACTGTTCCTTTGCGGAAATCTGTGAATGGGAGGTGCTTGCCGGATGCAAA
>Ga0181520_10012425_pt1 | contig 10945 bp, 12 predicted proteins | sample PEATcosm2014_Bin_29_FD_132451 | JGI IMG/M metagenome (GOLD analysis project Ga0181520, IMG submission 132451) | Peatland microbial communities from MTU Mesocosm Facility, Houghton, MI, USA - PEATcosm2014_Bin02_30_metaG | ecosystem: Environmental > Terrestrial > Soil > Wetlands > Peat | place...
GTTGTGGCTGGCGATCACCAGCCGGTTCTCGGCGAAGCGGCGCCGGCTCATCGCGTCAACGCCGCCTTTTGCAGAGCGACGATCTCGCCGACGCCCTTGCGGGCCAGGGCCAGCAAATCGTTGAACTGGGTTTCGCGGAACGGGGTCACCTCCGCCGCGCACTGGATCTCGACGATGCCGCCGTCGCTGGTGATGACGAAATTGGCGTCGGCCTGGCACGTCGAATCCTCGGCGTAATCGAGATCGAGAACGCCGCCGCCCTCGACCAGGCCGCAAGACACCGCCGCCACCATGCCCGACAGCGGCAGCGCGGCAAGCTGGCCGCCGGCGACCAGTCGGGCCAGGGCCAGGTGCAAGGCGACATAGGAGCCGCTGATCGAGGCGGTGCGGGTACCGCCGTCGGCCTGAAGAACGTCGCAATCGATCTTGATCTGGCGTTCGCCCAGGGCGACGAGGTCGGTGACGGCGCGCAGGCTGCGTCCGATCAACCGCTGGATTTCCTGCGTGCGGCCGGATTGGCGGCCGCGCGAGGCCTCGCGCTCGGTGCGGCTGTGCGTCGAGCGCGGCAGCATGCCGTACTCGGCGGTCACCCAGCCTTTGCCGGTGTTGCGCAGGAAGGGCGGCACCTTGTCTTCCAGCGTCGCCGTGCACAACACATGGGTGTCGCCGAAACGCACCAGGCAGGAGCCTTCGGCGTATTTCGAAAAACCGGGTTCAAAGGTGACGGGCCGCAACTGGTCGGCGGATCGGCCGGAGGGTCTCATGGGCCGAACCCTATAGATTTGAGCGTGAAGCGTCTAGCGTGAAGCGTCTAGGGAGAGTTCTTGAGAAAGGGGGCGGCTCGCCCTGCCGCCCCCTTCCCTTGCCGACGCCATCCGGTTGGACGGCCTCGGACGGTTCAGCCGAGGGGTGGCCGGACCGAAGCGCTGACAGCAGAACCTGGGACATGGTTCTGCTGAAGGATGTTCTGCAATGTGGCCCCGAAGGATGATGTCGCCCCAGAGGCTTTGCCGGTCCGGGCGCCGGAGGCGGGGGACGGGCTTGGCTGCTGGGTAAAGGGCTGCCAGATGGAGGCGATTGTACCGGCCGTCACACTTTGCATCATTCTTCGGCTCCGGATTTCATCAGGCAGAGTTCCCTGGTCCCGCAGAAGCAAAGCCCGTGCCACAAACAAACCCGGTCTTTGCCTCGACTTCGCCGGCCGCCTGCAAGAATTGCCCAGCAAAAACTGCCGAGCCGGCCGGAAATTTCTGCCTTTGTCGGGTTGAAACACGCCGAAACAATCAGGCCATTCTTTCGCCATCATCAAGCGCCATCCTTTCGACTGTGACACCGGCCGACGATATGCCGGAAAACCAAGGAGAAGACGATGCGCAGCCTCGTGATGACCCCTGCCCGCACCCTGGTCGTGGCGATTGCCGGTGTGGCCACGCTGTTGGCGACGGCGCCGGCTTCACCGGCCCAGGCCCATGACGGGCGCCATGGCGCGTTCGGTTTAGGCTTCCTCGCCGCCACGGTCGTCGGCACCGCCGCCGCCATCGCCACCGCGCCGGTCCGCGCCGTCGTGGCGGCGACGCCGGTTTACGCCGCGCCGCCGGTGGTGTACGCGGCGCCGGCGCCGGTGGTCTATGCGCCGCCGCCGGCCGTCTATTACGCCGCGCCCGTCTATTACGCCGCGCCGGGCTATTACACCTACGGCTATCGGCGTTAGCCCGCCCGTCGATTGACGGAGCGCCGCTCCCTCACTACATTTCAGCACCGCCTCTATCGTTGAACGGGTGCTGATGTCGCGCGGCCGGAACGTCGTCGAACTGAACGAACGCTCGCAGGAGATTTTCCGCGAGCTGGTCGACGCTTATGTCGAAACCGGCGAGCCGGTCGGGTCGCGCATGCTGTCGCGGCGGCTGTCGGTGGCCTTGTCGCCGGCGACCATCCGCAACGTCATGGCGGATCTCGAGGATGCCGGGTTGCTTTACGCGCCGCACACCTCGGCCGGCCGCCTGCCGACCGACGCCGGCATGCGCCTGTTCGTCAACGGCCTGCTCGAATTGTGCGCGCCGGCGGAGGAGGAGCGCGACCGCATCGACCAGCAATGCCACAGCACCGGCAAGAGCCTGGAGGCGGTGCTGGGCGAGGCGCTGACCACCCTGTCCGGCCTGTCGCGCTGCGCCGGCCTGGTGCTGGCGCCGAAAGCGCAAGTGGCGTTGAAACATATCGAGTTCGTTCCGCTCGGCGCCGGCCGGGCGCTGGTCGTGCTGGTCACCGATGACGGGCTGGTGGAAAACCGGGTGCTCGATCTGCCGAGGGAGGTGCCGCTGTCGGCCTTGGCCGAGGCCGGCAACTATCTCAATGCCCGCCTGGTCGGCCGCACCATCGAGGAGGCGCGGTCGCAGGTCATGGCCGAGCTCGAATCGCAGAAGAGCCAGCTCGACGAATTGACCACCAAGGTGGTTTCCGCCGGTCTCGCCACCTGGGCCGGCGGCGACTCCAGCGGACAACTGATCGTGCGCGGGCAGGCCAACCTGCTGGCCGACGTCACCGTTCTGGCCGATCTCGATCGCATCCGCGCGCTGTTTTCGACGCTGGAAACCAAGGAGCAGATCCTCCGGCTGCTCGATCTGACCAACGGCGCCGAGGGCGTGCAGATTTTCATCGGGGCGGAAAACGATCTGTTCAAAGTGTCCGGCTGCGCGATGATCGTCGCGCCCTATCACAACAGCAATGACCGCTTCATCGGCGCCATCGGGGTGATCGGCCCCGCCCGACTCAATTACGCCCGAATCATTCCGCTGGTCGATTACACAGCCAAGGTGGTAGGACGCCTCATCGGATGACAAAACACAGGAAAACCATGAACGACACCGAGCTTGAACCGCAAAGTCCGGACCTGACGGCGGTCCCCGACATGACCACCCTGCCCGACGCGCAGGAGGTGGTGGCGGCGGCCGAGCGTATCGCCGCGCTTGAAGGCGAGATTGCCCAGCTCAAGGACCAGTTGCTGCGCGCCGTGGCGGAGACCGAAAATGTACGCCGCCGGCTTGAGCAGCAGGCCGAGGACCGCGGCAAGTACGCGGTCACCGGCTTCGCCAAGGACGTTCTGCCGGTGGCCGACAATCTCCGCCGGGCGTTGGAAAACCTGCCGGCGGAGGCCTTGGCCGCCGACGAACTGGCCAAGAAACTGGCCGAAGGCGTCGAGCTGACCGAGCGCGGCTTCCTCGCCGCCCTCGAGCGCCACGGTATTCAGCGTGTCGAGGCGCTGGGCCAGCGGTTTGATCCGCATTTCCATCAGGCGATGATGGAGATCGACGATCCGACCCAGACCGCCGGTCTGGTCGTGCTGGAAATGCAGGCGGGATACACCCTGCACGGGCGATTGTTGCGCGCCGCCATGGTCGGCGTGTCGAAGGGCGGCCCGAAGGCGGGGCCAGCCGAAGGCGGGGTCGACACCACCGCTTAACCGAACCGAAGGAGTTGCCGATGCGTGGAGTTGCCGTTGCCGTTGCTTTCGCTCTCCTCGCCGGCGCCGCCAGGGCGGAAAATCCGCGGCCAGGTGATGTCTATCGGGTCGACCCGGGGCAACTCGCGGCACCCTACACGACGCCGTCGGCGGCCGACGCGCCGCACCGGGTGCCGCGCCCGGAGGGGGCGATGCCGGCGGTGCCGCCGGGGTTTCACGTCAGCCTGTTCGCCGATGGCCTGACCAATGCCCGCTGGCTGGCGGTGGCGGCCAATGGCGACGTCTTCCTCGCCGAGCCGGACACCGGCGGCATCACCGTGCTGCGCGATTCAACCGGCGCCGGCAAGGCGGCCGACACCAAATCGACCTTCGCCCGCGGATTCGACCGGCCGCACGGCATGGCGTTCCACGACGGATTTCTCTATGTGACCGATCTGAAGGGCGTGTGGCGGTTGCCCTACCAGGATGGCGCGCTGGTCGCCTCGGGTCCGGCCGAGGCGGTGACGCCGCCCGGTTCGTTCGGCGCCGTCACCGGCGGCCATTTCACCCGCAATATCGTCTTCTCGCCGAAGGGAGATCGTTTCTACGTCGCCATCGGCTCGCAAAGCAACATCGCGGAGGACCCGGCGCCGCGCGCCACCATCCAGGAATTCGCCGCCGACGGCACCCATCAACGCACCTTCGCCGCCGGTTTGCGCAATGCGGTCGGCATTACCTTCCGGCCCGGCACCGACGAGTTGTGGGTGGTGGTCAACGAGCGCGATGGGCTGGGGGACGACCTGGTCCCCGATTATATGACGCGGGTCGCCGCCGACGGATTCTATGGCTGGCCCTACAGCTATCTCGGCAACCATCCGCAACCGAATTTCGCCGACCGCCGGCCCGATCTGGTGGCCAAGGCGATCATGCCGGACCTGCTGTTCCGCTCGCATTCGGCGCCGCTCGGCCTGGTCTTCTACACCGGCGGCCAGTTTCCGGCGGAGTACCGGGGTGACGCCTTCGTCGCCCTGCACGGCTCGTGGAATTCGGCCAACCCGACCGGGTACATGGTGGTGCGCGTGCCGTTCAAGAACGGCAAACCGGCCGGCGGCTACCAGGCTTTTCTCACCGGGTTCCGCCTCAACGACGACGCGCCGGCCATCGTCTGGGGCCGCCCGGTGGGGCTGGCGGTCGCCAAGGACGGCAGCCTGCTGGTCGCCGACGATGTCGGCGAGGCGGTGTGGCGGATTTCCTACCAGAAGTAGCGGCGACACGAGCAGGGAGCAAACCGGTCTCTCGGGAACCGGTTAATTCTCCAACGGATACTCCGTTTCCACCCGATAGACCGGATCGCCGTGGCCAAGGCGGCTGGAGAACAGGGCGAATCGGTCGGCGACAAAGGTGCCGCCCACCATGTTGTTGCCGGCGAGGAAGGCTTGCAGGCGAACGGACGGGGTGTCCTTCAGCCGCGCCAGACTGATGTGCGGGTGAAAGCGGCGGCGCTCCGGTTCCAGTCCGGCCCGCACCACGGCGCGTTCGATCTTGTCGTGCAGATGGACAAGCGGCGGCGCGGCGGCGACGCCGATCCACAAATTGCCGGTGCCGCGGCCATGTTGGAACAGGCCGAGACCGGCGAGCTCGACGGTGAAGGCGGGGGCGCGGAGGCAAGACAGCGCCTCGTGCACGGCGTCGGCGACCAATTCGTCCACCTCGCCGATGAAGCGCAGGGTGATGTGGAGGTTCTCCGCCGGCGTCCAGCGGGCGCCGGGCAGGCCGCCGCCCAGGCGCGCCAAGGTTTGGCGCAGGTCGGGCGGCGGGGCGAGGGCGGCGAACAGGCGGATCATCGGCGCCCCGCCTAGAGGAACAGGGTGAGGACGCCGGTGTAGGTATACAGCCGGCTGAGGCTGAACTCGCCGTTGGCGGCAAAGCCGATCAGCGGAAAATCGCCCAGCGCCTCGTGGATCATTTCGACTTCGCGGCCTTCCTGCCCGAACATGAACGGTCCGCGGCCGATGCAGGACACGTAGACGCCGCCCTGGATCCGGCGGCTGCCGACCCGTCGGGCCAGCCCGGCCAGCATGCGCCGCATATCCTGTTGGGCGGCGTTGGGATCGCGGCGGACGAACAGCAGGCGGTCGCCGTCGCGGGGTTGGGCGCCGACGGCGATCCAGCCATGCGTCGGATCAATGGCCATCAGATTGCGCACCAGATAGTCGTGGGTATCCGACCCTTCGATCGGCAGCGCCACATGGATCAGGCCGGCGGCGCGGCGCAGATCACGGGCGATCAAGTCGCCGGCTTCGTCCTTCAGCAGGTCGACGGCCGGGCGCCCGTCCAGTTCCATGACGACATTTTCCACCGCATCGGTGACGCGGTGCGCCGGCCCCATCGGGGCGCATCCCTGGGTGTGGCCGACCGCCAGCTCGACTCCATCGCCGAACAGCACGCCGGCCAGGGTCTGGTCGGTCACCCGCCCGGCCAGCAAAGTCGGCGAGTCCGCCGCCGGGGTCAGCCCGCCGACCAGGAAGGCGCGCGCGGCGTCGGCCAATTCGGCCAGCAGGGCGGGCAGGCGCGGTTCCCGGGCGCTGGCGTGGACCAGTCCGGACACCGCCGTCTGTCCCGCCAACCACGCCTGATGGTCGGCGCGAAAGGAGTCCGCCGCGTCGAAACCGTCGAACAGGCGGACGGCGCCCTCGGGCACGCAGGCGGTCATCAGCGCCATCGCCGGACGCTGGTAAACCTCGCCCAGCGGTCCGAACACGCCGAAACCGGCAGCGCCGACCCAATCGGCGATGCCGGTGGCATTGCGCAGGAAGGTGGCGATGCTCGGCAGATCGCCGGCCAACCCCTCGGTCACGTAGAGGATGCCCAGATTGGCGCCGGCCAGCGGCGGTCCCAGCGCCTCTATGCTGGCGGTGGCGGCAATTCCCCAATGCTCTCCCGTCGCCTGGGCGGCCCGCATGACTCCTGTCCCTCATCTCGGCAAACCCCAAGAGTGGCCGCGCCGGGCTGTCCGGTCAACCGTCAAACGCCGGCGGATCGGCTTGAATTGCCCGGCCATAAGCCTATATTTCAGCCAGATTCCATCAGGAAACGAGGATCGTCATGGCGTTCGAAACGGAACGGAATGTTTGGGCTGGCAGCGGCGTCGGCGGCGCATCGATCGACGTCGGCCTGCGGCAATACATGCTCAAGGTCTACAACTACATGGCATCCGGCCTGGCGCTCACCGGCCTGGTGGCGGCGCTGGTCGCCCATTCGCCGGCGATGATGCAGCTTCTCTACGCGCCCACCTCTTCCGGCCATATGCGTCTGACCGGGCTCGGCTGGTTGTTCGTCCTGGCGCCGATCGGCCTGGTCTTCGCCTTGTCCATGGGCATCGCCCGCATGCAGGCGAGCACGGCGCAAGGCCTGTTCTGGCTCTATGCCGGCCTGATGGGGGTGTCGCTGTCGTCGATCTTCATGGTCTATACCGGCACCTCGATCACCCGCGTGTTCTTTGTCACCGCCGCCTCGTTCGCCGGGTTGAGCCTGTATGGCTACACCACGCGGCGCAGCTTGAACGGGTTCGCCAGCTTTCTGATCATGGGGCTGATCGGCGTGATGATCGCCGGGCTGGTCAACATGTTCCTGCAAAGCTCGATGCTCTATTTCATCCAGTCGGCGGTCGGCGTGCTGGTGTTCGCCGGTCTGACCGCCTATGACACGCAGAAAATCAAGGAAATGTATTGGCAGGGCGACGGCGCGGAAATCGCCGGCAAGAAGGCGGTGATGGGCGCGTTGTCGCTCTATCTCGACTTCATCAACCTGTTCTTGATGCTGCTGCGCTTCTTCGGCGATCGGCGGAATTAATCGAACCTCCCGCGGCGGCTGGCCGGCTATGGTCGGCCGCCGGCACGTCGCCGACGGCTCGGGACGACGCATGCCGTCTTTCCTGAACGATCAGGGCGGTTGGTTCGGCGGCGCGGCGCCGGTGTCGAACACTTTGCCGCCGAGATAGGAAAAATACAGGCGTTTCTGGCCGACGGCGAACAGCACGCGGTGGGCGCGCAGAAAATCGGCGCCGAGCAGCATCTTGGGATGATCGTCGATGAGTTCGGCGGTTCGTTCGTCGTTGCGGTCCCGCCTGACCGCGCCGAGCAATTTTCCCATTTGAATCCTTGCCTGGCCGATCGATTCGTCGCCGATGCGGATGGTGTCGAAGGACGCCACCCACGTCGCCATTTTGTGGGTGCCGATGCCAAAGCTGGATTCCCCGGGGACGACGCCAGGCGAATCGGGGGTGACGCCGGCCTCGGCCGCCGCCGCCAGATCGATGAAGGAGCGATTGGCGCCGCTGTCGATCAGCGCCAGGATGGTCTTGCCGTTCACCTCGACCGGGACCGACCAGCGGCCATCGGCGGCGAGTTGGGTTCGTTCCAGCGGCACCATCGACGCGTTGCGGTCCCAATAGGCGAGGAAGGTCTTGTCGCAATCCTGGCTGAGGAACAGGCGCATCTGGCGTTCCGCCGGTGAAAACTCGACGTCGCTGCGGAAGATGAAATCGGCGCCAATCAGGCCGCCGAAGGGAACGCCGCCGCCGCCGACATCGTCGATCACCCAGAAATCGACGTCGCGGCTATGGGCGGCGCCGATGGCGATGTCGTCCAGATGAACCAGCGAGGCGGTTGTCTGACCACTGACGCCGTAAAAATGGGCATCCGAAGCGCGAACCGGCAATCCCCGTTTGGTCGCTTCCGTCAGGGTCAACCCGCTCATCTGCGCGCCGGTATCGACCAGCATGGTCATGGGGACGCCGTCGACCATGCTCTCCACGGTCGGCACCGCCCCCCGATAGGTCAACGGCACGGTGGCGAACACCGAATAGCGGCAATGCGACGGCGAGTCGGCGAGGACCAGGTGCGGCAAAACCAAGGCGAGCGCGATGGACAGGCCGGTCGCGCCACGCCACTTCCGGCTGGACGACGATAAGATTTGGCATCGCGGCATCAATTGATCGCCCCCGAACAGTTTTCCCGCGCCGGACTCTGGTGCGGGGATTTGGTCAGTACCCATCCAGAAGAAAGTCGACGGCAGCCTTGATTTCGTGGCGATGAGTCTCGAGATTGCCGACACGGCGGCCAAGGCCCTTGGTCGGCATGCCAGCGATTTCGGAGGTCGCCATCACGTGGTCGACTCCGTCGATCGAAAAGACCGGGTTGAGCCTCTTCAAGGGGAGCCCGAACGCGTTCAACCGAACGAGGGGAACGACAACGCGCGACGCAAGGTCACGCAACAGGTCGGACTGGACGTCGAGCAGATAGGCCACCGACCGGTTGGCTCCCGCATAGTCGTAGACGTCGAACTGCGCCATCAGAATTGCCGCAATCCTTCATTGAACAGGCCTCTCTCTTCGACGCGGCGGTTATAGGCCACGATGGCGTCCGCGTTTTCCTTCAGCCACTGCTCTTGCTGCGCCAGGCGCAAAGCGGATCGAATGGCGTCCTCGGCGATCTTCGACAAGTTCAGCCCTGCTGCCTTGCCCTCTGACACCAGGACAGGGTCGATGGTCAGATTGGTGCCCCGCCGGCGGCGGGAGAGAACGACGTCCATTTGCTGCCCCCACACTGTATGCGCATAATATATGCGCGCCATGCGGCCAATCAAGGCTTGCGAGAAAGGCCATGACGACAGACTGACCTTGGGGCAGACCCAGTTGGGTGCCTGCGCCATCGAAGGCGGGCATCCAACTGGACCTGAAAAGGATGGTGCCGAAACGCGGATTTGAACCGCGGACCTACTGATTACGAATCAGTTGCTCTACCGCTGAGCTATTTCGGCGACGGAGGGCGGGAAATTAGCGTGTTCATTGTCGAGGCGCAAGGGCGGTGACGCCTCCGCCGCGGCGGTCGGCGAATGCCAGGCCAGGCTGTCGACGGCGCGGCAATGCGGGCACAGGGTTTGCCAATGTTCGGCGACATGGAAACAGCGCTGGCACTGCCAGACCGGATCGCGCGCCGCGCCGTGCGCCAGGTCCTGCCAGTGGCGGGCGGCGGCTTCGTCGCCGTGTTCCTCGGTTTCCAGGCGCGCCAGCAGACGATAGGGCAGCGCCGTCGGACGCAGCCCCACGGCGTCGGTCAGGTGCTTGCGCGCCAGGCCCCAGACGCGCGCCGCCAGGGCCGCCTCGCCCAACAGAAGATGGGCTTCGACATCGTCGGGCGCCCCGTCGACCAGCTTCTCGAAGCGCCGCAGCCGCGCCAGCGACTCCTCTTTGCCGCCCAGGCCGGCATAGGCGACGGCCAGGGCGCGGTCGGGACGATGCGACCAGGTGCGTTCGAGCAGGCGGGCGGCGCCGCGCTCATCGCCTTGTTCGGCCAGCCAGCCGGCCAGGCGGAGGGCGGCGTCGGCGAGGCCGGGGTCGGCGGCCAGGGCGCGGCGGAGCAGACCGGTCGCGCGGTCGCGATGATCCTCGGCGGCGGCCTGGTCGTTATAGACCAGGGCGCGGCGGCGCTGGGCGTCGGCGCGCTCGACGGCGCCGGTGCGCACCGCCTCGTCGAGCGTTTTCAGCGCCTCGTCCAGACGGCCGGCCTGCACCTGCAAGGTGAACAGCGAGTCGGCCAGGCCGGCATCCTTGGGATGGGCGGAAAAGGCCTGGCGCGCATAATCGAGCGCCGCCGGGTGGTCGCCCAACGACAGGGCGCGTTCAAGCAGGCCTTTCAAGCCCAATACGCGAGTCTCGGCGCGGCCGAGCATCGCCCGGAAATGCGCCTCGGCCCCCTTGAGGTCGCCCTCCAGCTTGGCGGTCTGCGCCGCCAGCAGCCGGGTCAGCGCCGGGTCGGCGAGCAAAGTCTGGGCGCGCTGGAACAGGCGCTTGGCCAGATCAGCCTGGCCGGCGGCGACGGCGGCGAGACCGTCGGTCAGGGCCAGATAGCCCTTGTGCCGGCGTTTTTCCCGCCGTGCCTTGGTCAGGCCGTGCGGCAAGCGCAAGGCGCCGACGACGATGGCGACGGCGCCCCAAACGAGCGCCACCCCGATCGCCAGCAGGAGGAGAAATGCCGGCATGGTGGTTGCCATCCGCCAGCCCAGCCACTCGAGCACGACCGATCCGGGATGGTCGAGCAGCCAGGCGCCGCCGGCGATCAGAGCGGAAACAAACAGCAGATAGGCCAGCAAACGTCCCATGACCGTTCCCCTCAAGCGCCCGACCAGCCGTCGAGCGCCGCCAGCAGCGCCGCCTGGCTCGGCCGCGCCGCCACCACCACCGCCCGCCAGGCCAGTCCGGCGAGCCGGTCGGCGACCGCCTGGCTGAAGCAGAACACCGCCAGCGCGGCGCAACAATCCCCCAAGGCGGCCGCCTCGACCAGCCTAGCAAAGGTTTCGGCGGTGCGCGGAGAGAAAAACAGCGCCGCCTCGATGGCGCGCCCCGCCAGCGCCTCCCGCAAGGCCGGCGACAAGGTTTCCGCCGCCTGCGCCGCGTAGAGCACGGCGCGGCGAACCGCGAAGCCGCGCGCCGCAAGTTGCCCGGCGAGA
>Ga0181520_10012427_pt1 | contig 10943 bp, 11 predicted proteins | sample PEATcosm2014_Bin_29_FD_132451 | JGI IMG/M metagenome (GOLD analysis project Ga0181520, IMG submission 132451) | Peatland microbial communities from MTU Mesocosm Facility, Houghton, MI, USA - PEATcosm2014_Bin02_30_metaG | ecosystem: Environmental > Terrestrial > Soil > Wetlands > Peat | place...
CACATCACCACGCAGTTGGCCGCGCTCAAGCAAGGGGCGCCTGTCGATCTCCTCTTTCAATCGGTTGCCGGAACGGAAACCGCGAACCGCAGCTTCGGAATTACGCTCGCCATGTTGCGGGAGGGCCGCGAGGAAATGCTCGATCATCACCGCCAGCGCAATGTGCCGTGGAAGGGCGAGCAGGTCATGTACTTCGAAACCGGCCAGGGCAGCGCGCTCTCCGCCGGCGCGCATCACGGCATGGACCAGCAGACTTGCGAAGCACGCGCTTATGCCGTAGCCCGGCGCTTCCGCCCCATGCTGGTGAATACGGTGGTGGGTTTCATCGGCCCGGAATACCTGTTCGACGGCCGGCAGATTGTGCGCGCGGGGCTGGAGGACCACTTCTGCGGCAAACTTCTGGGCTTGCCCATGGGCTGCGACGTCTGCTACACCAACCACGCCGAAGCCGGCCAGGACGATATGGACGCGCTCGTGACCCTGCTGGCCAACGCAGGCGTCAATTACATCATGGGCGTGCCGGGCGCCGACGATGTGATGCTGAATTACCAGAGCACGTCCTTTCACGATGCGCTCTATTTGCGCGGCTTGCTGGGGCTGCGGCCCGCGCCGGAATTTGAAGAGTGGCTGGCGGCTTCCGAGCGCGAACTGCCGCGCATGATGGCGCTGCTCGAATGACACATCTGCGCGATTTCACCATGGCGCGGGTTGGCCTGGAGCGTTCCGGCGCGGCACTGGCGACCCGCGAAGTGCTCGCATTTCAACTGGCGCACGCCATGGCGCGGGATGCGGTCGATTACCCGCTCGACCCGGCGAGTCTGCAACTGGAGTGTGCCGGCCACGGTTGGCCCTTGCAGGCTCTGCACAGCCAGGCCGCCGATCGCCCGGTCTACCTGCGGCGCCCGGACCTGGGCCGGCGACTCGACGAGCGCTCGCGAACGGCACTCGGTGCGCCGGAAGAGGCTTCCTGCGATCTGGCTGTGGCGCTTGTCGATGGCCTCTCCGCGGTGGCCATCCATCGCCATGCCCTGCCGCTGCTGGACTTGCTGCTGCCGCGTTTCGCGAGCGCCGGCTGGTCGCGGGCCCCGCTGGTTCTGGTGGAGCAGGGGCGCGTGGCCATCGGCGACGAGATTGGCCAGGCGCTTGGTGCCGGCCTCGTGCTGGTGTTGATCGGCGAGCGCCCCGGCCTCAGCTCTCCGGATAGCCTGGGTGCGTACCTGACCTGGCACCCCGCGCCGGGGCGGACCGACGCGGAACGCAATTGCATCTCCAATATCCGCCCCGAGGGTCTCGGCTATCCGGAGGCCGCGGATCGCATCTTTGCGCTCGCCGGCGAGGCGCGCCTGCGCCAATTGACGGGGGTTGCACTCAAAGAGGATCGCGCCGCGCTCGCGGGGCGCACCGGCCCGCGCGGCTGGTTATGACGCGATGCCGCTTTTCGCTCGCGGTCGAAAGGCATCGCGCCGCCACTCGATCTTCACCGGCCGCTCCAGCACCACGCTGACGATATCGAAGCGCAGGGCATCCCATTCCAGGCCGGCGCGGCGCGCATAGTGGCGGGCGGCGCGGGCGATCCGGCGTTGTTTTTCGGCGTCCACGGCGCGGTCCGGCTCGCCGAATTCCGCAGTGGCCCGCGTCTTCACTTCGACGAACGCAGTGGTTGCACCGTGTCGTACCACCAGATCGATCTCGCCCGATCCCGAGGGCGTGCGATAATTGCGCGCCACTACAGTGCAGCCGTTCCGGCGCAGGTAGCGATGCGCCAGGTCCTCACCCAAACGGCCGTGGTCTTCGGCCAGATAGCGGCGGCGGATGGCATCCGCCAGGCGGTAGAGCAGATCGATCACTTTAAGACTTCGAACTCGAATGCCATGGCTTTGCCACGCACCACGTAACACAGGTAATACTCCCAGAAGCGGCGATAGCGCGGGAAGCGGTTGACCAGGAATTCGAATCCGGTCCACCTCCAAAAAGCCAGTAGCTTGAGGTGCACCGAAATCTCACGGAACTTCGCGTTGGAATAATAGCCGAAGCCGCCGTGATCCGGGCCGAAGTAGCGGAAGCTGAAACTGGTGAGGTGCTGCTTGTGGGTGGGGTCGCAGAAAGAGCTGAAATCGGTGTAGTGCGGCGTCTCGATGCGCACGGTGCCGCCCGCCCGCACCAGGCGGTGGAACTCCTCCATGGCGCGGATCACGTCCGTGAGGTGCTCCACCACGTGGATGGCAGTCAGACGGTCGAAGGCGCTGTCCGCGAAGGGATAAGGGAAGCGATCCAGATCCGCCAGCACGTCGGCGCGGCTGGCCGGATTGCGGTCCAGTCCGATGGCGCCGGGCTGCTTGTGAATCCCGCAGCCCACGTCCAGCACTCTTATCCGTTCGCGATGGCCGTCTTCAGGCACTTTTCCAGCGTTTCGATAGCGAAATCGCACTGGTCGCGCGTGATCACCAGCGGAGGCGAAAGCCGTATGGTGTTATCGCCCGCGCCCAAAACCAGCAGGCCGGCCTGGAAAGCCAGATCCAGTACCCGGTCGCGCAGCTCTGGCGCTTTCTCCTTCGTTCCCTGGTTGCGCACCAGCTCGATTCCGATCATCAGCCCCAGCCCGCGCACATCGCCCACCACGGGGAAGCGCGCCGGCCAGTCGCGCAGGCGGTCCATCAGGTATGCGCCCATGCGCGCGGCGTTTTCCACCAGCTCTTCCTCGAGCAGCGCGATCGTCGCCAAGGCCGCCGCGCAGCAGACCGGGTTGCCTCCAAAAGTGGAAGCGTGCGCTCCCGGCGGCCAGGTCATCAGGTCCGCCCGCGCCACCGTGGCGCCCAGCGGCATTCCGCTGGCGATTCCCTTGGCCACCGCGAAAATGTCCGGCACGGCGTCGAAATGCTCGGCCGCCCACATGCGCCCGGTGCGGCCCATCCCGGACTGCACCTCATCGAAAATCAGAAGGATACCATTTTGTTCGGCTACCCGCGCCAACTCGTCCAGGAATTTCCGCGGCGGCACAATGTAGCCGCCTTCACCCTGCACCGGCTCGACGACGATGGCGGCGGTCTCCTCGGCCGGCGACACGGTCTTCAGCAAGGTGTTCTCGATGAACTGAACGCACTCCACCGCGCAGCTATCCGGCTCCTTGCCGTACGGGCAGCGGTAGCAGTTGGGATACGGCGCGTGCACCACCCCGGGTATCAGCGGCCCGAAGCCGGTCCTCTGCACGGCCTTGCGCGCCGTCAGCGAGAGCGCGCCCATGGTGCGCCCGTGGAAGCTGCCATAAAACGCCACGATCTTCTGGCGCCCGGTGGCCCAGCGCGCCAGCTTGAACGCGCCTTCGACGGCCTCGGCACCCGAGTTGCAAAAAGAGACCCGCCGCGGCACGGCCGGCCCGCCCGGCGCGATGGCGGCCAGTTTTTCGGCCATCGCCACCATCTCTTCGTAGTAGAAATCCGTGCCGGACATGTGGATCAGGCGCGCGGCCTGCTTCTGAATGGCCTCCACCACGCGAGGGTGGCAGTGACCCGCCGCCACCACCGCGATGCCGGCGCTGAAATCGAGAAACCGGTTGCCGTCGGTATCCTCCACCACGGCTCCTTCGCCACGCTCCGCTACCAGCGGATAACACCTTGTATACGAAGGGGATACGAACTTCTGATCGCGCTCGATCACGGCTTGAGCGCGCGGCCCCGGTAATGCCGTGACTAAATGGGGAAGGTCCGGACGCACCTGTTCGGAAAGAATTGCCATAGGAATCTCCCAACTGCCCTAAAGAGTTGAAATTCTGCACGCCGGAGCGCGCACCGCGAAAGCTGGCTGGGAGCTAGTCGGAGCCGAACAGACCGGGACGGGAGTTGGAGGGCGTCGACTGCATGACCATATCTTACGCCTTACCGAGCTTGATAGCACCTGTCAAAGTGTAATTTCTATAGCGTCCTGCCGCCGTGCCTCTATAGTCTCAATGGCTTAACGGAATGGTAAGCACCTTGCTCTCTTTTACCGTTGGCAGGAGGGGAGCATGGGGAAGTGGTTGTGGATCGCGCCGGCATTCCTGTTGGCGGGCTGTACGCGAAGCGCTCCCGCCGGCGCGGTGGTGGACGCCGCAACAACCGAGATCCTGGTTCCCGCGGGTACTCGTTTGCAGGTCCGGCTGGACGAGCCTCTGAATACCCGTCGCAATCGCACCGGGGACAGCTTTTTTGCCACCCTCGAATCTCCCGTTCAGGTGGATGGCATCTCGCTGATTCCGGCCGGCACCCGCTTCACGGGTCGCGTCACTGCCGCCGAGCCGCTGGCCGGCATGGAAGGCCCCGCCGTGCTGGCGGTGGAACTGCAATCGTTCTCACTGGATAGCAAACGGTTCAACGTCCGCACCAATGTCATCGAGCGCCAAGGCTCTTCTCCCGCCACGCGGCACATCGGCTTCATCACGCGCCGGTCTCTGGCGGGCGAAGGCGAAGCCGCTTCGTCCGTTCCGCAGCCGGTTGGAATGCCGGCCGATTCCAGGGTCACGTTTGCGCTCCGGACGCCCCTCCGGATGTAGCCTTGAGCCGGTGACTCACGGCCTTCAGATCGGCTACGAAAGCCTTAAAATCTCGCTCCCTCCGTTCCGCATCCGGCGCTCTCAGGATCGCCGGGGGGTGCACGGTTGCGGTCACGCCGCGCGCCATCGGATGGCTGAAGAAGCGGCCGCGCTGCGCCAGGAGCCGCTGCTTTTTGCCGATCACCGCGCGCGCCGTCGTGGCCCCCAGGCAGACGATCCACTCGGGCCGGATCAGCGCCAGCTCCGCCTCGATCCAAGGCTGGCAAGCCACGATTTCGGACTCCGAAGGCTTCTTGTGAATCCGCCGCTTGCCGCGCTCCTCGAACTTGAAATGCTTCACGGCGTTGGTGACATAGACCTGGGAGCGTGCAATCCCGGCCTCCTCCAGCGCGTGATCGAGCAACCGGCCGGCCGGCCCCACGAACGGCTGCCCCGCGAGGTCTTCCTTGTCGCCGGGCTGCTCGCGCACCATCGTCACGCGCGCAGTCGCGGGGCCCGCGCCCAAAACCGCTTGGGTGGCGTTCCGATAAAGTTCGCACCCTTGGCAGCGCTGCGCGGCAACCCACAATTCGGCCAGCGTCGCGCCCGATGGAACGAACGGAGCGGCGCCCGGGAAATCCGACATGCCGGTGGTCTTGCAAACCGTCGGCCAGACGTGCGGGTTCCGCTTCGCACCCTGGCGTGGAGATTGCATTTCGTATTTGCATGAAGATTAACTTCTCGCGAACTCTGTTACCGTTCGCGGCTTTGGCCATCGTGGCATTCGCCGCGGACGTTTCAACCGATTACAATCACCACGCCGATTTCAGCCGCTACCACTCCTATTCCTGGCTGGGCGTGCAGGCCGGCGCCTTGTGGCAGGACCGCATCATGCAGGCGGTCGATAGCCAACTCGCGTCGAAGGGTTGGACAAAGGTGCCGTCGGGCGGCGACGCGGTGGTTTCCGCCATCGGCAAAGTGACCGAACAAGACAACATGGAGACCTTTTACAACGGCTTCCCTGGCTGGGGCTGGCGCGGCTGGGGCGGTGGATTTGGTACAGCCACCACGACCACGGTCCCGGAGAAGATTGGAAATCTGACGGTCGATATCTTCGATGGCTCAACCAAACAGTTGGTCTGGCGCGGCACGGCGTCGAATGTTCTCTCCGACAAACCCGATAAGAACGAAAAGAAAATGGACGAAGCGGTCGACAAGATGTTAAAGAATTTCCCGCCCGCTTCCAAGGGCTAAGTTTTCAGGATTTCGATTGGCACGTGGGGCATGCTTTAGCTTGCCCGCTTGTGGGTCGCAGAAACCCAAAGACCGCTCGGGCTCGCCTATAACCGGATGGGCCTCCCGGCGGTCGGATTTTCCGGGCTGACTGTGCCCCGCTTCCCGGCTGGATCGTCATCAGCCGGCGGCCGGGACCGGGGCACGAGCTTTCCGCAGCTCTGGAATTGGAACCCGGCCGTAGGCGCCGGCCGTAGCCGCCGGCCGGGGCTGCCTAGCTCGCCTCAAGTATTTGCTTAAGTTTTTCCGCTAATGCGCTGGATGAATAGGGCTTCTGGATAAATCCTGAAAGTCCGGCTCCCTTGAACTGGCGGACGGCTTCCGCTTCGGTATGGCCGCTCGAGAGCACCACCTTAACCGTGGGATCGAGCGCTTTCAGGCGCCCCATGGCCTCCTGGCCGCCCATGACGGGCATGGTCATATCGAGGAGTACGGCCGATACGCGTTCCCCGAGCGCGCGGAAGAGGTCAACGCCTTCCTGCCCGTTTTCCGCCAGGACCACGGTGTAACCATGGCGCTCCAGCATCGATTTGGCGGTGCGCCGGATGATCTCCTCGTCATCGATCACCAGGACCAGCCGGTCCCTGGGATTCGGACGTGGGGCCGGCCCGGTCCCCGACGCGGCGGCCGTATGCCCGGCTACGGGAAGCAGGACTTCAAAGGTGGTGCCCTTGCCGGGGCGGCTCGAAACCTTCAAAGCGCCTCTATGCCCTCGCACGATGCCCTGCACGGCGGCCAGCCCCAGTCCGCGGCCCATGAACTTCGTGGTAAAGAATGGATCGTAGATGCGGCCGAGCGTGGTCTCGTCCATGCCGCAGCCGGTATCGTGAACATGCAGAGTGGCATACAGCCCCGGGGCCAAGTCATATCCCGGCAGGTTATCCCGCAGGTAGCCCTCATCGACCTCGTGTAAACCGCTGGTCACCAGCACGATGCCGTTCTCATCCGCGGGGATGGCCTCGGCGCCGTTCACCACAAGGTTCATGATAAGCTGTTGAACCTGACTCGGATCTGCCTGTATCGACGGCACATCCTCGCGCAACTCGAGTTTCAGATGAACGTTCTTGGGAATGGAGGTTTGGATCAATCCGCTGATCTCGTGGACCATGCGCGAAACGTCCACGGGTTCGATGACGAACTGCCCCTGGCCGGCATAGGCCAGCAACTGGCGCGTCAGGTGGGCCGCACGGTCGCTGGAATCGAGCACATTCTGGAGCAACTCGCGCGCCGGATCGCCCTCCGGGAGGATCTCCAAGGCGAGTGAAGCATTACCTAAGATACCGGTCAGCAAGTTATTGAAATCATGCGCAACTCCGCCAGCGAGCACACCTATACTTTCGAGCTTCTGGGTGTGGCGGAGCTGCTCGTCGAGCCGCTTGCGCTCCGTGATGTCGCGCGCCACGTGCGAGGCGCTCATGATGCGGCCGGTGGCATCGCGCACCGGCGAGATGGTGAGCGAGACGTCGATGAGCTCGCCGTTTTTCCGGCGTCGCACGGTTTCGAAGTGCTCGACGGGCTGCCCGCGGCGGATGCGCTCCAGAATCTCGGCTTCCTCGTCGGGCCGGTCGGCGGGCAGCAGCAAGGTCATAGGGCGGCCGATGGCTTCGGCGGCGGTGTAGCCGTATACCTCCTCCGCCCCGGCATTCCAGGTGAGAATACGGCCTTCGAGAGTTTTGCTGATGATGGCATCCGCGGAGGATTCGACTATCGCTGCCAGATGCCGTAGTTGCTGGTCGAGCCGCCGGCGTTCGGTGATGTCGCGCGCCACGTGCGAGGCGCCCACGATGAATCCGCCGCGGTCGCGTATGGGCGAGATGGTCAGGGAGACGTCGATAAGCTCGCCGTTCTTCCGGCGCCGCACGGTCTCGAAATGCTCCACGCGCTGCCCCTTGCCGATGCGCTCCAGAATCTCGGCTTCCTCGTCCGGCCGGTCCTCGGGCAGCAGCAAAGTCATGGGGCGGCCGACGGCCTCGGCTACGGTGTAGCCATAGACGCTCTCCGCACCGCGATTCCAGGTGAGGATCTTCCCCTCTAACGTCTTGCTGATAATGGCATCTTCCGAAAATTCGACGATGGCCGCCAAGTGCGTCATCGGCGGCTCGCTGAATCCCTGTGGCGTTCCCGTAGCCATACGGGCCCCCCTCGTGGCGTATGTGGCTAGTTTACTGGATGGCCGCCCAGCATGTTGGTTTCTGAACGCACCTTTTTTGCAGTCACACGGAACGTGCCTTCGAGCCGCGAGCCGCCCGCCGGAGCCGTTTGACACTCGTCGGCAGCTAATGATATGTGTAAGTTCTCCACAAGGATCATCGATGGCCGACGAGCAAAAGCCGGGCGGCTCCCCCGCGCCTTCTTCGAAACCGAGTCCGCCTTCGGGGCAGCCGGCTAAACCGGCTCCGCCGAAGCCGCCAGCTCCTCCCAAGCCGCCAGCGGTAATGGCGGCTACGCCCTGGGAAAGCGAATTGGCGCGGGACATCAAGGAGCAGTTTGGCGATGCCGTGACGGCCACCTCCACCTACGTGGGGCAGAACTTCGTCGTCACCCGGCCGGATGCGGCCATCGCGCTCCTCGAGTACCTCAAGATGGAGGCCGGCTTCGATTACCTGGTGGACATCACGGCGGCGGACTGGCCCAAGCGCGCCGAGCGGTTCGACCTGGTTTATGTGGTTTACAGTTTCTCGCGCAACGAGCGGGTGCGCATCAAGACCGCCATTCCCGAGGGTTTCCAGCCGGCCACCGCCGTGGGCGTGCATCTGGCGGCCAACTGGCTGGAGCGCGAGGTCTTCGATATGTTCGGCATCGCCTTCGCCGGGCATCCCGATTTGCGCCGCATTCTGATGCCGGAAGATTGGCAGGGCTACCCGCTGCGCAAGGATTACTCGATCATCCAGCAGGACGAGCGCTGGGTGCGGGAGAACCTGAATATCGAAAGCGGCCAGTGACATCCGTATGCCGGACTCAACCTTTTTAGATTCCACCGAACTGGTCCTCAACATGGGCCCGCAGCACCCCTCCACGCACGGGGTGTTGCGCGTCATCCTGAAGCTGGATGGCGAGAAGGTCCGGGGGACGGATTGCGTCATCGGCTACCTGCATCGCGGGGTGGAGAAGATCGCCGAGAACCGCACCTGGGCGCAATTCAACCCCTACGTGGACCGCATGGATTACGTGGCGGCCATCTCCAACGGCCTGGGCTATTGCCTGGCGGTCGAGAAGCTGCTGAACGTGGAAGCGCCGCCGCGCGCGCAGGCCGTGCGCGTGATCCTCACGGAGCTGAACCGCATCGCCAGCCACCTGCTGTGGCTGGGCACGCACGCGCTCGATATCGGCGCCATCACCCCGGTTTTCTACTGCCTGCGGGAACGCGAAGAGGCCCTCAAGATCTTTGAGAATTACTGCGGCGCGCGGCTCACCACCCACGCTTTTCGGATCGGCGGGCTGCAATACGAGATCTACGAAGGCTTCGAGCGGGAAATCAAAGCCTTCTGCGACATGTTCCTGCCCAAGGTGGACGAGTACGAGGAGTTGCTCACCAACAACCGCATCTGGGTGAGCCGGCTCAAGGGCGTGGGCGTGCTGAACGGTGAGGAGTGCAAGGAGTATGGCGTAACGGGCCCGATGCTGCGCGCCGCTGGCGTCGAGTGGGACCTCCGCAAAGCGCAGCCCTATTCGGGCTACGAGAAGTACGATTTCGCGATTCCCACCCGCCAGAACGGCGATACCTACGACCGGTACATCGTGCGCATGCAGGAGATGCGGCAGGCCGTGCGGATCATGCGCCAGGCCGTGGAGGGCATTCCCGAAGGACCCATCATGGGCAAGGTGGGGAAGGTGATCAAGCCGCCCGTCGGGGAGGCCTATGTCTCGATCGAGGCGCCCAAGGGCGAGCTGGGGTATTACGTGGTGAGCGACGGTGGCGTGCAGCCTTACCGCGTGCGCGTGCGGCCTCCTTCCTTCGTGAACCTGCAGGCGCTCGATAAGATGGTAAGAGGCGCCCTGGTGGCCGACGTGGTGGCGGTAATCGGCACGCTCGATATCGTGCTGGGCGAGGTAGACCGGTGACCGCTACGGAGCGCGAAACGATTTACCTGGCCGCCGATGAACGCGAATCAACGCCGATAAAGAACTCACTCTCCATCGGCGTTAATCGGCGTTCATCGGCGGCCGCAATCGTTTCGGGTCTCAGGGGGATGTCATGTCTGGGTTATTAAAGAAAATCTTTCTGGTGGATCTGTTCCAGGGACTGTGGGTCACGTTCCGGTATCAGAACCCCAAGTACATTTACACAGAACAATATCCGGCCGAGCGGCCGAAAGTCGCGGAGCGCTACCGGGGCGCACCACGTCTCAATAACAATCCCGAAAATAACGAAACGCTCTGTATCGCCTGCAACCTGTGCGCCATAGCCTGCCCGGAAGCGCTGATTGTGGTCGGCAGCGAGCGCAATGAGACCACCCGCCGTAAGGAATTGACCACCTTCACCTACGACACCTCGCGCTGCATGTTCTGCGGCCTGTGCGAGGATGCCTGCCCGGTGGATGCGCTGGAGCTGACGCAGGATTTCGAACTCGCCACCTACGACCGCGAAGGCCAAATCTGGGATCGCGAGACGCTCGAAGAAGGACCCAAACCCACGCCATACAAATGCTGATCGATACCATTTCGTTCTACATCTTCGCCTTCATGGTGCTGGCGGGGGGCGTCTTCACCATCACGCGGCGGAACGCCGTGCATAGCGCCATTTCGCTGATCGTCTCGCTGCTGGGCGTGGCCGGCCTGTACCTCTTGCAGCAGGCCGAGTTCCTGTTCGTAGTTCAAGTGATGCTTTATGTAGGCGGAATCATGTTGTTGTTTCTGTTCGTGATCATGCTGGTGAATCTCGACCAGGCGGCGCGCGAGCGGCAGTTCAATAAAGCCTGGCTGGTGGGCCTGGCGGCGGTCGTGGGCGTGGCCGCCGAGATCGGCTACGTGCTGTATCGCGGCCGGGACGCCTTTCACGTGGCCGACAGCATGACGGCGGTGCCGGCGCCTCCGGCCCTGGGCAACACCGAGATGTTGGCCGATGCGCTGTTCTCCGAGTACCTGCTGCCCTTCGAGATCGCCTCGATCATGCTGCTGGTGGCGGTGGTCGGCTCGGTAGTGATGG
>Ga0181520_10012429_pt1 | contig 10942 bp, 3 predicted proteins | sample PEATcosm2014_Bin_29_FD_132451 | JGI IMG/M metagenome (GOLD analysis project Ga0181520, IMG submission 132451) | Peatland microbial communities from MTU Mesocosm Facility, Houghton, MI, USA - PEATcosm2014_Bin02_30_metaG | ecosystem: Environmental > Terrestrial > Soil > Wetlands > Peat | place...
CTATCATAGAAATAAACACCGTTCGTTCTTGAACCTACCCAAAGGTCTCCAGATTTAGAAGTACCCAAACAATCAATAAAACTTGCATTCAAACCAGAGGGATTCAAAATTCTACTCCACTTATGATTCTTTAGATTGAAACTATAAAAACCAAGCCCTCCAACCCAGATTGTACTATCGGCAGTCTCACCAATACCGTAAATGCCAGTAAGTTTGAAATTATTGTCGGCATAGTAATATTCAAAATGAATATCATCGGGATTATCAATATTAGAATATCTAACAATTCCACCTTTCTGACCCTTTTCAAAAGAGACGTCAGAAGCCGTGCCAAACCATAAAGAGCCGTCGGTAGCTTCAAAGACAGCACGGCGATCAATTCCCCAGCCTAAAGTAGGGTGAAGCTGTTTGGTCCATCGATTACCATCAAAGCAGGCTGTAGCGGCAATTTGATGGTCACTTCCGGCTACCCAAATATTACCGTTCCTTGAAATAAGAATATTTACAGGCGCATCAATAACCCCGTCGGCTTTTGTATACCTTATCCACGTTTTCAACTGCGCATCGCATTTAACAATAGACCTGTCAACAGAAATAAACCATCTTCCGCCCTTATTGTCTTCAGTCTTAAAACTAAGTCCTTTTAAAGTCAACCATCGTTTAAATGAAAGATCAATCCGCCAGACTTCATTTCCCAAACCAATGATATAGAATTTCTGATCATGCGTTTCGAATAAAATCAATCTATTGGATGCAAAGGGCAAACTTGTGCTTTGGTACATCTTCCACCCATCGCCTTTATAAATGAAGATATAACCCACTCCGGCAGCACAAATGGAGCCGTCATTTAACTCAATAATATCAGAGTAGAGATCATCAATTCCAAAAGATAGTTTTGACTTGAATAACTTCCACCTTTGATTCTCTTTATAATTAACGCCTCCATCATTTTGACCGGAGGCAATAAATACCTTGCCCGATTCCGTTATCTTAATCAAAGGATATTTTGTTTGAATATAACCATTTTCGGTATCTACCCGATACCATAATGGATTTGCAGCAACATTGTAATTATAAAACTGACATTTGAAAATTCTTCCATCAATTAACCCGAACCATATTTTGCCTGTTACATCTTCAAAGATGCTATAAATATCGAATAAAGGTAATTTTCGCAACATACCGAACTTAGCTGGATCAGAATAAATACCATTCTCTCTATACAAAGTAACCTGATTATTCTTAATACGAATAGCACCCTGGTGACATCCGATCCAAATGCTTCCATCCAAAGCTTCAATAATAGGTATCTTATTATAAGGATGTTCCACCGGATCACCGAGATCAACATCCAACGGGATTGATTTCCATTTACCGTTTTTTAATTGGTTTATTCCTTTTGCAGAGCCAGAATAAAGAGAACCGTCGCCGGCAAAACATAATGAAACGACCGGTGTATCGGAAGAATCTTTGGTAAGGGAATAATATTTCCAGTTCATACCGTCGTAACACATCACACCGCCGTTAACACCGAACCATAAAAACCCGTTTTTATCTTCAATCATGCAACGGCATCCCTTGTCGATTAACTCGGGAAAACTCTGCCAGCGCCACAGCTCGGTAAACGGGTTGGAATATACAGGAGTGTAGAAATTGGTCCCCGAAGCAAAAAGCCGACTGCAGTTAGTTACTATGATAAAGATTAAAAAAAATATAAATTTATACATGTTTTTTTGTTTACCGGAAACAAACGGAAATTTACAACTTAAATTAAAAAAATGCGATTTCAAGAAATTGACAACTCCAGATTAAACAATTTACATGAATGTGGGCTTGAAATTATTTTGTTTATTCTTTAGATAATATACGCATAGACATATATTTTGAACCAGCAGACATGCTTTTAGCGATAAAAACTATACATATTTATTAAGTAAAATATAATAAATAGTTATCTACTTTCGCAACTAATTCAACTAAATCTATTTGGTTATTTTTTTTAACTCCAATAAAATTAATGAAATTCAGCATAAAACATTTATCATTATTATTTTTAAGCTTAATAATTATATCAATTATAATTGATCTTGTAAGAATTTCAAATTATAGGACCATTCCATCGCTGCCTGCATATGAATTCCTGCCGGAAGTTTCCAAAATTTATTTTGAGCTTGTAAACGATACGGATAAAATAAACTGGGAAGGGTTAAACGGAAGTTGTGAATATATTGATAAGCAATACGATGTTTCCGATTTTCGAATCGCCACATTAATAAGAATTATTTATGACTTCCGGCGAAAAATTCCGGACAGTGCGATGTTAAAAATTAAAAAGACTCTTTTGAATTTCCGTTACTGGATGGACGAGCCCGGGCAAAATTCAATGTGCTACTGGAGTGAAAACCATCAGATACTTTTTGCATCGGCAGAATACCTGGCGGGTCAACTTTATCCTGACTCTATATTTGCAAACAGCGGGCTATCCGGTAAGGAACATATGGCGAAAGCCGCACAAAGAATAAAAGATTGGCTGGAAATGCGATGGAAGTTCGGTTTTTCCGAATTTTATTCAAACACATATTACAATGAAGATATTGCCGGAATGATTAATCTTATCGATTATGCCCATAACGATGAAATAGTTAAAAAGACAGAAATTATTATGGATTTGTTAATGTATGATATTGCCTCACAAAAGTCAGGCAACATGTTTGTTTCCGTAAGCGGAAGAGCATATGAACGTGGACGTAAAGGAGGCACCAAATTAAGTTTGACCAAAATAACTAATTTTTTATGGAATAAAACACAGAGCACAAAGCAAAATATTTCTATTAATTATGGATTCTTAACCAGCAAAAAATACCGGATACCTCAGGTCTTACTTGAGATTGGAAAAGACACTTCGAATGTAGTAATTAAACAATGTAATGGATTAAATATTTCCCAACTTAAGGCAGAAGAATATTATGGGACAGATAACAGAAGCATAATGATGCAGTGGGGGATGGAAGCATTTTCCGATCCAGAAATTGTAAGGAACTCTCTGACCTACATCCGGAAAGACAACATGTTTTCGAACGAATTTTTAGCCGGATTCAAATATTTAGATTTTACTTTATTACGTATTTTTCAATTAGAACCTTTTTTAGTTCAGTCTTTAAATCCGCAATCAAACGGAACGGCAATTCAGCAAGCAAATACTTATACATATAAAACAAAAAATTATTCTCTGTATTCTGTCCAAAATTATTTCCCGGGCAATTTTGCAAACCAGATTCATGTTGCAGGAATGAACATCAAAAATTTTTTCAGTATTTTTCATAATCATCCTGCCCTTCCAAAAGGCAATTTTCACGACTCTCCGAACTATTGGGTAGGATACGGAAGGCTTCCGCACGTTGTGCAAGATAGTTCCATTAGTCTATCTATTTACGATCTCCCGGTTAAAAAAGGGATAATGGAAATGGCTATGCTTGATTTCACACATGCATATTTTCCCAAAGAGAAATTTGACTCGGTTAAAATCGCAGGCAAATATGCTTTTGGGAAAAAAGGAAAAACATACTGCGCATTGATCGGCAAAAATAATTTTTACTACGTGAATAATTCTTCGGACGATTTAATTCAGCAAGGGAGAAGAGTATTCTGGATTATTGAATCCGGAGCTGAAGATCAAGACGTATCATTTAATAATTTTTGCAATCGAATTACGGGGAATAAAGTTATTTTCGATGAGAATAACCTTATTCTTACTTATAATTCCAAAGGGAAAGAACTTAAGCTAAAATACTGCGGTAATTTTTGTATTAATGGCTCGAGCGTTAAAACCGAATACGAACGTTACGATTCACCATACATTAAAGCAAAATTTAAACCGGATTCGCTCGATTTCAGATACAACAAGAAATTCCTGCATTTGGAATTCAGCACAATGAAGAGAGAATATAATTGAAAGACTTCTTTCTTTCTTCACTTAGACATAAAAATTTTATCCATTCAAATACAGCAAGCAGATATATTTACCGCTTATTGATCATAGCTGTGATAAAACGGTTTGAACGGTTCGACATTTTTCAATGGGCTGCCGAAGACATTATAAATAAATCCATTCCATTCATTCCCATCAACGGCATGTAAAGAAAATTTTCCTTTGATTTCCTTAGTGTTCGCAGCGCTTATTTCATGAAGCGGTTTTACAAACTTGCAGAACCTGCTAGATACAAGCGCATTGTGACAGACCAATATACCCCCGGGAACATTTTCAACTGCAATGTCATTGCCCCCGCTTAGGACAAGCAAACCGTCCCCTGTTTTGTTTGTAAATAAAGCTAAATCTACTTTCTCTCTATTACCCTGGTAATAAAGATCTTCACTAGCTTTCTGGAATATTCCGAATGAATCAAGCATATCTTTATCGGGATAAGAAGGATAGGGTCCGAACCCCGCCCACCGCATTTGAGTCAATTCCTTTGGAATAATAAAACATATTCCGGCTTCTAAAAATGCGCCGGTACAGTTAATGGGATTAAAATTGTATTCAACATCAATCCAACCATGCACATCCAAAGTAAAAGTAATAGTCCCTTCAACAAACTGCCCTTCCATATTTTCGCGTTTGAACCTTAGTTTTTCAGTTATCTTGATTGAATCTTCATATTCGGAAATTTGTTCAGATAAGATTTCAGGATTTTTAAGATAAGGCGGCCATGTGTAATTGGCATATTCAGGGCGCCTTGTTAAAAATGATACCGAAGACATGGTAGCTTTTCTTCCGACCCGTAAGAATAAACCTTCTTCAATCAAATTCATGTTCTGTTGAAGTGATGCAAAATTTATCATCCCGTTTGTTTTATTGAATTCGAAAGAAAGGTTATCTCTTTTAACAGTTAATTTTTTATCGTCACCGGATATTTTTAGATTGCTTCTTCCCTCTGTAATCTCTTTTTTCCAGCCGGGAAATGAATTACCCGTCATTAAACGCACAACATTTTCTTTTATATGAAGACCTTTTTTATCGTAAAAATTGAATTTAAGAAAGTAATAATCGTTATCGAGTTCTTGCGGCAGTTTGATCGTCAGCGATATATTATCTACTGAGTGAGGCGCGATATTAAGATTAAGGTTTTGTTCTTCCAATAAATCATTATTGTGGTAAAGACTACATACAGTTTTAATTTCGGACAAATTTGTAAAATCATACCTGTTTTCAACAGGGATGGTAATTAATTGTTTTCCGGCAGTAACATTGCACGAATCAATTTTCACACGCACGGGCGCGTAAACATTTTGCACTTCGAAATAATCCGGCTGCGGAACTCTATTAGCATAAAGAATTCCATCGGTACCTTTATTGCTGTCAGCATCGTAGTAATTATATTTATCAATCCAAACATTGTTTGTAAAAAGGTTTTTATCTACCGGAAATTTTGATTTTTTTAGAATACCCTGATCGACAAAATCCCAAACGCCTCCGCCCGCCACTGTTTTGCTTTTATACATAACATCCCAAAGATTCTGCATCATGTCAAAATCCAAGCCCAGCGTATGTGCATATTCCGTAACAATTATCGGTCGGTGTAGTTCCTTTTCATATTCTTCCAGTTCCGATGGAACAGGATAATGAGGGGCATAGATATCTACAAAATCCGGAATAGCATCATGTTTTGCGCGGAAGTAAACTGCCGTTTCAGGAAAACAAATTGGACGCGAAGAATCCAGTCTCTTAACATACTTAGCAGTATTTTCTGTTAATGGAGTAACCTGGTTTTCGTTTCCTATACTCCAAACAATTATGCTTGGTCGGTTTTTATCTCTATTTAAAGTAGCATAAGCACGTGTATAGAGTATGCTTTGATATGAAGTATCTCTAAGATGCGATTTGCCGCCGCCGAAAGGCACTTCTTCCATGACATAAAAACCAGCAGAGTCACAAATCTCCGTAAAACGCGGATGAGGCGGATAGTGCGAAGTTCGTACAAAGTTTATATTCGCCTTTTTTAGCAAATCAAAATCACGAAACAAATACTCATCGTCAAAGGCATTGCCAAGATCCGGGGAAGTCTGGTGAATGTCAATGCCTCTCAGTTTAACCGGTGTACCATTCAACAAAAGCTGTGCATTTTTTATCGTGATCTGCCGCAGGCCGACTTTTTCGGTTATAGATTGTTCTTCTTTCTCATCATTAAAAAGCCGGAGTGTAAGAGTGTACAGATAAGGAGTTTCAGCCGTCCATAGTTCGGGGCTTTTAATATCCAGGTTAACTGTTCCGGAAATTTCATTTTTTTCATTTTTAGATTTTAAAAGAATTGAAAAATCCTTTTGCGTTTTACCCTCCGAAGAAACGAGCTGACCAATCAGCTTAATATTTTTCATATTATAAGGACATTCAATAATAGCCGAAATAGATACATGCGCATTCTTTTCTTCATCAAGGGCGGTGTTAAAAGTATAATCTTTAAAATGAATCTGCGGAACAGAGAACAAATTTACATTTCTGAATATCCCGTAAAACGCCCATGCATCGTGTAAATCGAAGTCAGATCCTTTACCACCGGAAGTAACTTCAACAGCAAGAATGTTTTCACCATCTTTTTCCAAATATTTTGAAATATCAAACAGAACTTGATTATAAGCGCTTGCCCAATAACCGACGTATTTTCCGTTAACATATACTTTAATAGTGAACGAAGCACCATCGAATAAAATATAAGTTTGTCTTTCATTCCATTCTTTGGGTAATTTGAAATGGGTAATATATAAGCCGGTTCCATCTTTAACGCTTTCGTAAGTCATTTCTCCAAACCCCTGCATATCCCAATCGCCGGGGACAACAATAGAATCCCAATGAGATACATCAAAGTCCTGGCGGTAGAATATTGAATCACTACCCGTATTTAAGGAAGGAATATATTTAAATTTCCAAATGCCGTTTAAAGATTTAGCCCATTCTCCCTTTCTAACCGGATAGATATATTTTTCGTTTGCGGCAAAGACAGGATTAATTGAATAAAACAAGAGGGAAAAAAGTAAAAACTTAATTACCGGATTATGCAAAGAATTTTTTATTCTACTTTGTCCAGATATAATATCACAAGCCATAACTTTCATTTTATTCCCGACTGATTTTAAAATTACCTAATAAGTATTAATTAAAACGATTTTATAACGTTTCTCTTTCATTTCCCACCGATCTAAAAATATGATTTTAACTTCCGGTCATAAAAATAATAAATATACTCCCTGCTTATAAAATCCTTGTATTTTTTTTCGAGTGATTACCTACATCAAAATAACAGGATATTCCTTCCGGACCAAAAGATATGCTGAGACTTATTTTTCTTGAATTATACACTTCTTTATTGATTCTTAAAACCGGAGATTATAAATCATCAACATGATTTCCCGGACATACATCAATGAAACGGGAGTAAAAAAACAGGAAGACTGGTAAAAAGATTTTTTCATTGGCGATATGCATAAGAAACAATTTATAGCTTAATAAAATTAAATCCCATAGATCAAAAAAACTTGTCTTTACGTTTAAATTATTGGTATATGTTTAAAATCCTGCGCTAATGATCCGACAAAAGATTAAGGAAGCAGTTTTAATTTATCCAGACCAAACGAGCCAAATTTCAGAGTTTTCTCGGTCGGTATCCAAGCCCCGGAATTTTCATCGCGACCTTGCAGAACAACCACAGAAGAACCGGTTTTTTTTCCGAAGAGCTGCCCGGCGGCAATTTTGCAAATTTCCCCAATCATTTTGCCCTTCAAACGGTTAATAACGAGGATCAACTGAACAGGCTTATATTTGTTTAACATTGCGACACCATTTAACCCGGAAAACTGAGCGATCATATAATAATCTCCCTGGCTACTGCCAGCTATCATGATAGGGTTCGCATTGTACCTGTTCACAAGAATAATATTGATGTTATAAGCCTTTCCTTCCATGCTGTTTATCGCATATCCGTCAGAAGTATTGCAAAGTGAAATGAATTTACCTGAGTTATCTTTCTTAAGTCTTAATCCTAAAACTCTATTTCCCTGAAGATTGTATCCAAAAGCCGGATAGGTTGCGACAGCTTCAATTATATCCTGCATAGATGAAGTACTAATATAAACGGGAATTTTATTTCTTTCCAATTTTTTAAACAACAAGCCGATTTCAGGGATAGGGCGAATTTTATTTACAAAATAATTGCCTATAGCCGAATTACTTACAACACCGGTTTTGCCGGGCAATTCCACCGGACTGTCAAAATAAACTTTTTTATTATTCCTTTTAATACCAATATTAACAGCTTTCCTAACCATGTTCCTGACTTCCAAAGAAGAAAAGCCGGGATAACTCACGTACATAATCCAGGTATTAGCAACATTAGGCGAAAAGGTATTTTCAAGAGCGGCGTACGTAAACCACATCTTTGCATTAAAGTCCCTGAATTGATTCGTCTCTCTTAATTTTTCGAGAGAGATATTTCCAGCAGAATTCGGATTCATTCCCCGGTAGTTTTCGTAAAAGAATTTATAATCGTCATAACAGTCTTCAGCAATTAAGCTAATGTTTATAGACTTACCGTTAACATTTCTATATTTAGGAGAAAAATTTTCCGAGGATATTTGAAGATTATATTTATATCCCGTATCGGTATAATGTAAAAAAGAATATTTGAACTCTTCCGGCGTCATTTTAAAAGCGAGTTGATCGATCTGATAGATAAACAAATTATCCTGAACGTCGGCATATATTGAAGTATTTTCCCAATTAAATACTGCATAAGCGCCTTTCTTGCCGGCGTTTTCCATAATCAGATTATCAACGGCATTTTTCGTATTGGGCGCCCAGTTTTCACTTTGAGGTTTGACTGCATTGTCAGTTTGCGCCGCCAAACAAAAACATATAAAAAGGAAAATGATTATGAATGATTTGATAAAACTTTTATTGTTCATTTAGAACTTCATATATTTTCAAGGTAATTTATTCTTCATTATTCTCTGCGGACTTTTCATCTTTGCAAGGAACATTTTTCTCTTACAGAGGCAAGGAGAGCGCAAAGATTTAATTTAGCAGTAGTTAATGTTCCTTTCTAACATCAATGGTTTCCGTCTGCCATACTTTATAACGATCGGAATTGCACCAAGAATTTCCCGCAGAAGCGAAATCATAAAAATGAATTAACTTATTTTTATCTTTATTCTCTCTATCGCTTCCTAATGTTAACGGAGCAATAAAAGACATCCACACATTTTGCGGTTTTGCATCATCAGTTACTAATACAATAGGGCCGTCCGTCAATTGAGTTTCGGAAGTTTCATCAACGTATCCATCACCGGCACGCGAATCACGAGCAAAGACAATGGGACCGCGCACTAAAGCATAGTGATGATCAAGTTTTTCAATCCGGCAATGCATATCCAACTTAAGATTAATTATGTCTCCATTTTTCCACTTTCTTCTAATTACCTTGTATTTACCGGCATCAATATTATTCAACGGTTCACCGTTAATTGACAAAGTATTTACAATTGACCAGGCGGGAATGCGCAAAGCAAGAGAGAATACTACATCTTTTTGAACTGAGAGTTCAATAGTAATTGAATCCGAAACGGGGTAATCTGTAATTTGCCGCAATGTTACAAGATTATTCCGATCAACCGGAATCCTTGTTTCAGACTGACAATACAGGTTTACAACAATTCCATTGTCATTTTTCATTACTGCAAAACCGGGTAACATTACTAATGCCCTGGGTCCATTTGCTACGCAGCAGTTGATGTTCATTCCACATTGACCTTCATCGATATTTTTAAAACCCTCAAGCGGAGTATATTTGGCAAAAGTTGAACCGTCAGGCTTCATTGAAGCAAGCAGCGCATTATAAGCACTCTTTTCAATCTGGTCGGCATAAATTGGTTTGCCGGTTAACCTGAGAAGATTATTACAAAGCTTCATCCACGTCATTGTTACACATGTTTCCATCATACAATATGAAGGAAAAATCTGATTCTGCCGTCCGTGAAACCAACATTCAAGCGAAGCACCAGAACCGGCGATATTTATTTCAGTCCGGATAATATTTTCTACAGTTTTCTCAACGGCTTCCAGATATGAAGGATTGCCAGTTACGCGGTACAATTCAAGCAGACCGTCGTAGCAAGACATCATTTCATAGGCTTTCTGTCCGTTCTCCCAAGAATTCCATGAAGGCGGATGAGGGAACCGTTCAGCAACATCGATTCCGGCAAGCGCCTTACTTATCAACTGCGGACCACCGGGAGATTCCCACATGCTAACGATATATTCAGCGAAATTAAGAAAACGTTTTTCTCCGGTTTGTCTATATAACAAAACAACCGGTTCAAGCACGGAGCAGCTCGCCATTCCGCGGTAACTTCCGGTCTTAACAATATTTCTTTTGCCCGTGCCAACTTCACTAAGGAGATGGTCGGCTAAACGGACAGCAGCATGCAAAATATTTTTATCATTGCAGACATCGTAACAATTCAACAAACCGAGCAGTGTATATTTTCTACCCCATATATCCCAGCCTTCCAGATGAGAGCTATCGGCATAATTGCCTATATAGCCGTCATTGGTCTGGGCGTTCATTAAAGAGAGGGCAGAATTCTTAATTATTTTTAGAAGTTCGGGATCGTGCGTATATCTGTATGCTCCGGCAGCTGAACAGATCCATTTTCCCCAAAACTCCGTCTGCCAATTTTTTATTTCTTCCCGATGCCGGAAAGGCTCTACAAGGTAATCCTCATTTTGAGCTTTAATACGATTTGTTATGCAAAGATCAATTTTATTTCCCAAATATCCCTGCAGACGGGTGGTTCCGTCATTATTTAATAAAAACTTATCTTGAATGACCGGGAATGATATGGCAGGATTTTCTTTCACATTTCCCGTTTCCAGAGTATTCTTTGGCTGAGCTGA
>Ga0181520_10012430_pt1 | contig 10942 bp, 7 predicted proteins | sample PEATcosm2014_Bin_29_FD_132451 | JGI IMG/M metagenome (GOLD analysis project Ga0181520, IMG submission 132451) | Peatland microbial communities from MTU Mesocosm Facility, Houghton, MI, USA - PEATcosm2014_Bin02_30_metaG | ecosystem: Environmental > Terrestrial > Soil > Wetlands > Peat | place...
AGTGCCAACGGCCAGCGGTTTTCAGGCGCCACGGCGCGATCCTCGTGGCAGCCCACGCATCCGTGTTCCTCGCCGGAGCGCGACCAGATCCAACTGTGTTGAGCACGGACCACGCGTCCGGCGGCGTCGAGAACTTCAAACCTGACGGGCTGGTCAGGTGGAACCGCAATATAGAACGAACCGTCGTCCTCCACCGGGGCCTCTCCCAAAACGCTCGCCGTTTGTGTGGTGGCATCGAACGTCAGTACCCGAACCCGAGTGATCTTTGCCGCGATCCGCTGATGGGGAAAACTGTCGGTGAGATAAGTGTCCATGCAAACGAAATATCCCCTGTGAAGCTCGGGATTCAGCGTGCTCCAATACCAGCGCGGCGCTTCGTGGGCAGCCACCGGAATGGCCTCCACCGATGAGAGTTTCGGATCCTCGTAAACGGGTGCGCCGAGGGTGCCCTTGGCTGTGTCGAATGCGTAGAGCGTCAGCTTCTTTACTGCGTGGGTGCTTGTGGTGGATTCTCGCGCCACCATCAATTCATCTGCGTTGATCGGTTGAGGTGATGATGTGAGAACAGGCGCGGCCATGAGGGGTGAATTGTGCAATGCGCCCCGGCGAATCCAAGTTAAATCCCCACCCTGGTTCCGGCTGCCAAGGGGGGCCTTCACAAAAACCACCGTACCGTCGGCGAGTTCTTGCGCTTGGCTGCGTAAAGCCGGGTGCTGATGGTCACAGCGCAAGGTTGCCAGGCCGCTGCCATCAGGTCGCAACGTGTAAAGGTGACGGTCGGCGGGCAGTCCGCTTGATGGAACGAGTGGCGAGCGAGCCGAAGCAAGGATCGTGCCATTCTGCAAAACCGTCTCCACCTGGAAGCCGCCCGGCCCGAAGGTAATGGGGTGGGAGTTAGATCCATCAGTCTTGCAAACCCAAAGTTGAGAATCGTGTGGCCCCTGGGAGGTCGCCGTGAAGACAATTTCGCCGCGAGGCAGGTAGGCAGGCTTCAGGCAATCGTCCGCGCAGTGGGTGACTTGCCGGACGCCCGTCCCGTCCACATTCATTTCCCAGATTTGCCAGGCTGAATCCGCCGTTTTCTGTCCAGCGAAGAGTATGCGGGCGCCATCAAACGATGTTTGGGGATCGGCCGCTGTGAAGAAACGCGGCGTCAGGGAGTGGGGACTGTGGGCATGCGGCTCGAGCCGTACCAGGCCGCTCCCCTTGGGGAAGCGCCGGGAAAGCGGGCCGCCGCGAACTTCCGGCGCCAGGACAATGACAAGTTCAGGCATCGCCACGGCCTGGCCTCCGCGCATGTCCCTGCGTAAATCTCTTAGATATTTGTTTGGATTACAAAGGTCCGGTTGCTGAACACTCCGGGGAGTATGTGGCTCTGCCGCGAAAGTCCAGGGCGCCAGTGACACTCCCAGTGCGATCAAGAGAATCAAGTGCCAAGCTCGCATTGACTTGATCATGAGCAACTCAAACCTACTCGGTCGGCTCGTGGACAACATTGCCACAAAGTCACTTTTGGTGATCCGGAATTGAACACCAACTACCGGTTGCCATAAAGCTCCAAGTACTTGCTTCGACGCAGTAAGAGTTTTGACGCTACCCGGGGGAAGGCGAGCAGGACGATGACCTTAAACTCCATGCCGATAGTCAATTTGGACGGGGTAATTGTTTTATTGTATCGAACTAGTATTTTATTTAACGGGTAAGAGATGGTATTAGGTGCTAAGAATAAGCGGCATGTTCGCGGGGACCGAAATGGCGACATTAGTTTAAGACGCTGATGCAAGAATCGTAGGAGCGGTGGCGGAGCGCACACTTCCAGCGGGCAACTCATTTAGGTTTAATAATGGAGGCAAGTTGCTGACGGTTTCGCGGGGACTTCTTCATCAGGCTGCTGGTTTGGATGGCACACCTTATAGCAAGCGTGATTCCAGTGGTTTTTATCAATTCGAGATGGAGGGCAGAAAATGAAAAACTGTTTTCATCTGGTTCTCTGCACGTACGTCGCCGCCGCAGTTCTGTGCGTTGCCACTCAGGGGTTTTCGCAGCAGACGGCATACTATGTTTCCCCCAACGGCAATGATGGCAATTCGGGTACGGAGGCACAGCCCCTTAAAACTTTAACGGCGGCCCGGAATGCCGTCAGGACGATGAACAAAAACATGACCCAGGACATCGTCGTCTATCTTCGGGCCGGGACATACCATATTGACCAGACTCTTCTTTTCGATGCGAGGGACTCTGGAACGAACGGCCACACCATCATTTACAGAAGCTACCGTGGTGAGAAGGCCTCCATTTGTGGAGGTAAAAGGATAACCGGGTGGGAACGGGATTCGGGAAACGTATGGCGAGCGAAGACGGACATCCCTGACTTCCGGCAGCTCTATGTTAATGGTGTGCGCGCTGTGAGGGCGAGGGGAGGCATGCTGCCGGGGGCCGAACTTAACGGAGGTTACGGGTATAAGACTTCCGACGGGAGCATGGCCACCTGGGGAAACCAGAGCGATATCGAGTTCATTTACGATCTGGAATGGGACCGGACCATCTGCAAGGTCCAAAAGATCGCGAAAGAGGGTTCCACCACCGTCGTTACCATGCAGCAACCGTACTTCACCCTGGCGAAGCTGAAGGACGGCGCACACGCTGCCTTTCCCACTTACATCGAGAACGCTCGCGAACTGCTGGATTCGCCCGGCGAGTGGTACCTCGACAAGGCTGCCCACGTGGTGTATTACATCCCGCAATTGGACGAGGATATGAGCTCGGCGGAGGTCGTGGCACCGGTTGTGGAAAAACTGATGGACCTTGAGGGAACCCTGGACGCTCCCGTGCACAACATTCAATTCCAGGGGATCACCTTCTGCCACGCCTCCTGGTTGCGGCCCAGCCAGATCGGTCTCGTTGACGTCCAGGCCAACTTTGTTATGAGTCCCCAGAATATGATCGCGCGGGATGGCGGGACGGTGGCCAACCTTCACAATGAGGAAATCAAGAGTCCTGCGAATATCATCCTGCATGCCGCGAAGTCGATCCTCTTCGAGCGCTGCACCTTTACCCAATTCGGAAGCGGCGGAGTCGACTTGGAGTACGGTTCACAAGACAACATCATTTCCGGTTGTAAATTCTACGATCTCTCGGGTTCCGCCATCCAGGTTGGCGACGTCATTGACCACCATCCCCGCGACCTTCGTGAAGTCACGAAGAACAACCAGATCATGAATAACTATATTCATGATGTGGCTATCCAGTACGTTGCCGGGGTCGGTATCTTTGCCGGGTATACCGATGGAACGGTCATCGCGCATAACGAAATCTTCAACCTGCCTTATTCGGGCATCTCGGTTGGGTGGGGATGGGGCGAAGAGGATGCCGGAGGGGGGAACGCTGATTATTGGGAGCCCTTCTTTTATAAAGAGCCCACGCCCTCTCAAAACCTTCGCTGCGAGTATAACCACATCCATAACGTCATGCTGCAGCGTAATGACGGCGGTGGGGTTTATTGTCTTGGCAACATGCCCGGCTCCGTCATTCGCGGCAATGTCATCCATGACGATGTCGGCAGGCCGGGCGGGATTTATCTCGATGAAGGAAGCGGGTTTATCGAGGTGACCGGAAACGTGGTATACAATGTCAACAAATCGATGAATTACAACAACAGGGTACAAAACAGGATTTCCACCTGTCACGAACATGACAATTACTTTGACATTGCACCGACCGAGCGCGGTTTCCCGAAAGTCGTGTCTGATAAGGCCGGTCTTGAGCCTGAGTATCGCGACCTTCTCGGGCCTGACGGTAATGATCAGGTTCATTAGGTTGAAATAACTGGCAGTGATAAACGTGTGTCAGGGGAGGGAACTAACGTGCCAGAATTATCCGTTGTTGCCGACTACGGTGATTTGTGCGGTGAGAGCCCGCTCTGGGACGCCAAACACAGCCGCCTCCACTGGACAGACTGCGTCGGCTTGAAGTTCTATTGCTGCGATTGGCCTGCAAGAACACATCGTGTCGTCAAGGAAGGTTTGGAAATTTGCGGCTGCGCCCTAAACCAGGCGGGAGGTTTTGTAATAACCAATACTTCCGGAATCTGGCTATGGGATGGGGAGGGGAGCCCCCGGCTGGTGGCTGCGCAAGCAGACGGCTCCAAGCTGCAGATGAATGATTGCGTCGCTGACCCCCAAGGCCGTCTGCTGGCAGGCTCGGTGTTTTATAATCCGAGCGACAAATACCCACTCGGTAAATTGATCTGTGTGGACACCGACGGCACCGCCCGCATCATTGATGAAGGCTTCCATTTGTCCAACGGATTGGGATTCTCTCCCGATTGCCGCACCTTGTATTTTACCGATTCTGTTGCGCGTACCATCTTCGCGTATGACTACGATGTGGCCGCCGGGGTCGGCAGGAACAGGCGTGTTTTCAAAAAGGTTGCGGCAACTAGTGGTATACCCGACGGTTTGACTGTGGATGCAGAGGGATTCGTGTGGTCGGCGGAATGGTACGGGAGTTGTGTTGTTCGCTACGACCCGGACGGAAAGATCGAGCGGCGAATCGATACGCCCGCCAAGCAGACATCTTCGCTGGCCTTTGGCGGCCCGGAGTTGACCGACATGTTTATTACGTCGGCTGGTAAATCGGATCCGATGCCGGAGATGCCCCCGGGATACGACCCCGATTCCGGTTACTTCGGAGGGAAACTGTTCCACATCAATCTCGGCATCCAGGGCAAGCCCGAATTCGTTTGTAATATTCGAACAAAATCATGAGCCAGCCAGTGACGGGAATCTGCCGAGGTTCGATGGCGGATGCCGTGATATGAAGTTGCAAGTCATCGTCAATGCTTGAAGGAGTGAGTCCTTTGGGTAAATTCCAGGCGAAAGTTGCAATAGTGACGGGAGGCGGTTCCGGTATCGGGAGAGCGACAGCTCAACTCTTTGCCAGGGAAGGTGCGCAGCTTGTCCTGGCGGACATGAATTTGGGATCCGCGAATGAGACCGCGGACGCCATCGCCCGGGACGGCGGAGCGGCCCTTGCTGTGGAATGCGATATATCTCGTGAGACTGACGTCCAGCGCCTGATGTCGGCCTCACTTGAACGTTTTGGTCGAATCGACGTGCTGGTAAACTCCGCGGCCCGGTTCCTGATGAAGGGAGGGGCGGAAGCCAGTGAGCAGGATTGGCATGACGTTCTTGGCACCAACGTCGGGGGGACCGCGCTCTGCTCGCGTTACGCCGCCCATCAGATGAAGCAAACGGGGGGTGGCGCGATCGTGATCCTGAGTTCCACCAGTGGCATGAAAGCGGACCCTGACTATGCGACCTATAGCACCAGCAAAGCAGCCTTGCTCATGCTGACGCGTTCTCTGGCCATTGATTTCGGACCCTGGAATGTTCGAGTCAATTCAGTCAGCCCTGGAGCGGTCAATACTCCGGCACTGAGACGACAGCTGGAGGAAATGAACATCAGCCAGGATGAATTCGTGGCAAGAATGTTCCAGGCGCAATGCCTGCGGCGGTTCCTTCAGCCTGACGACATCGCTCACTGTATTCTGTTCCTGGCAAGTGACGATGCCCAAGGCGTTACCGGAGCGAACCTCGTGGTTGACGCCGGCTACTGTGCGTGACGGTGAACCTGCATTGACGCTTCCAAGCGCCGGATTGGGAACCCCGGTATGTTTGCAGGCATACTACTGGCCGTTCTAAGTGGAGTCCTGCTGGGGATTTGTTTCCTCCCCATGCGGTACATGAAGCAATTCGCGTGGGAGAACACCTGGTTCGTCTGGGTGCTGTCGGGCTGTGTCATCCTACCCTGTTTGATTGCTTACCTGAGTATTCCCTCCCTGTTCCAAGTGTTCCGTGAGGTCGGTCTGCGTCTCAACCTGATCGTTCTGGCCGTGGGGTTGGTTGCGGGGACGTCTGGGATCATGGTGGGCCGGGCCTTGGGGAAAGTGGGCTTAACGCTGGCGAATTCGCTCGCGAACGGTGTTTCGCTGGTCATCGGCTCATTCGTGCCGCTTGCCATTCAACACCGTGGAGTGCTGCATTCGAAAATTGGGCTTGTCATCGTAGCGGGCCTTGGGCTCGCAGTTGTTGGTGTCGTCTTATGTGCCATCGCCGGATCGCAACGCAACTATGAATCAGCTTATATGCAAATTGACTACCGCGCGTGGCCGCAATCGCGTTGCAAGGCATTGCCCTGAGCATAGGGGCTGGTTTGCTCACGCCTTTGCAGAATCTAGGCATGGCCTTTGCCGACAACTATATGAAGGTGGCTCGGGCCCACGGCGCGTCAGAAGTCTTCATGACATTTGCATTTTACGTTCCCTACCTTGGTACAAGTTTTGTAAGCAACGGCATCTTTTGCGGCAACCTTTGGAGGAAGAACCACACCTTGCATCAGTTTAAGGAGAACTCCGCTATCCCGTATACACTCATGGCCGTGGGAATGGCGGGGATATGGATGTCGGGGATGCTCTTGTACGGATGGGCGATGCCCTGGCTGGGAACTTATGGCCCCGTCATCGGTTGGCCGGTGATGCTCGCAAGTACCAATGTTGGAGCGGCCGTGGTGGAGTATTTCTACGGAGATTGGAAGGGGCTGCCTTTGCGCACCTTGAGCTATGGGTTGCTTGCTCTCACCTTGTCAATCGCGTGTTTTGCCGGCTTGAACTCGCTGATGCAATTAGGACATATCCCAAACGCCCATCATTAATTCCATCGAGGGAGGTAAGCACTCATGAAGGAAGTCATTACAGACTATGAGTTGTGGAAAATGGAAATGCCCACAGGGCGCGTGATCGGGGACTGCTGCTGCCACTATAGCGCATTCGATCTTGTCGCCATTTGCCTAAAGACAAGCCACGGGCACTGTGGCTGGGGATTTGGAGAGACGGTCTCTGCCGGGGTATTCACCCGGCCCGCGCCATGGGTTACGCCGATGCCCAGTTTGGCCGATCTCCGCAGAGACTTTGAGCGGGATTTCTGGCCGTCGATCGAAGGAAGAACACCGTTTGGACTGAAGATGCATCGACCGAGATTGTTTTCAGGTTATTCATACTTCTGCCTGGGGATTCGAATTGCCTTGTGGGACCTGATGGCCAAGATGGTCGAGATGCCTCTTTACCAGTTTCTAGGGGCAAGCCCGGACCACAACCGGGTTCGAGCTTATGCCAGCGGCCTGGATTTTCCGCTTTCGGAGGAAGAAGCGGTGGCGCTTTTCAAAGACTTTGTTCGGCGCGGCTTCACCGCTGTCAAAGTGAAAGTCGGCCATCCCGATGTAGAACGGGATCTGCAGCGCTTACGGGCGGTTCGCGAGTGTGTAGGAGACGCCGTGGAAATAGCAGTCGACGCTAATGAAGCCTGGAGCTGTGATGAGGCGGTTCGGCGGATCCAATACTTCGAGGAGCACGGCGTCCGGCTCTCCTATGTCGAAGATCCCTTGCCGCGAACTGACATTGACGGTTTGGCTCGACTCAATGCCACCGTTGATGTGGACATCGTTGGCCATGATTACATCGTGGATGCGAAAGAGTTGCGCCGATTCGCGGAGCACAAGGCATTCAGCAGATTGCGCGTACAAGCTGACTATGACTATGCCCTGGCCTGCGCGGATATCGCTGCGGATTGTGGAACTCCCCTTATCTTCGGGAACTCCCTTTTCGAACTGTCTATCCATGCTGCCGTGGCTCTGCCCCAGGTCGATCGCTTGGAATTTTCGGATCTTGCGTGGAACCTGCTGCCCCAGAACCCCATCCGATTTGAGAAAGGGTATGCTTTGGCGCCAGACACGCCGGGGCACGGCCTTGATCCGAACCCCGAGATGCTTAACCGTTTCAACAAGCCGGACGCCAACCCTCCCGGTAGCTTAAGGGACCACTAACTGTCACGGTTGTTCGCCAGCCGGACGGTGGCGTGTCGCGCTGCTTGCCAGTCCCCCAATCGCACAGGGTACATTTTACCAAGGAGCTAGCTGATGAAAATCACAAGAATCGAAGCAATTTCCCTGAGAGTCGCGAACATTGACTCGACGGCAAATGATGGCGCGCAGGAAACCATCATCGTCAGGATCCACACTGACGAAGGCATCACAGGAATTGGAGAGGTTGATGCCTCTGCGTCGATGGTGAAGGCGGTATTGGAAGCTCCCTCATCCCACAATTGGAGCCTCAGCTTCCAGGATATGCTGGTCGGCGAGAACCCGCTGGATGTCGAGCGGCTTTGGGACAAGATGTATCAGGGGACCATCTACACGGGGCGACGAGGATTGGTGATTCATGCGATAGGGGCAGTGGACCTCGCCTTGTGGGATATCGCAGGGAAAGCCTTGGGCCGGCCGGTCTTTGAGCTATTGGGTGGACCACGCCGTCCGCATGTTGTCCCGTACGCGAGTGTGCATCCCCGGTTGAGCAGCCTGCAGGATACGGAGCGTCAGGTCCAGCACATCATGGAAAGTGTAATGGAACTGAAATACACAGCGGTGAAGCTTCAGCTCGTTTACGATACCGTCTATACGGACGCTGATATCATCCGCCTGGTTCGGAAGGCTCGTAAGATCATAGGTGATCAAATGACCTTCATGATCGATGTTGGTTACCGGTGGATGGACAGCAAAGCTGCGATCTGGACCCTTCAGCAACTCGAGGACTGCAATTTGTATTTTGTCGAGACGCCCCTGCGCATGGACGACCTTGACGGACATGCCCGATTGGCTGCGGCGGTTACGACGCGTATTGCTGGCGCTGAGATGTTGGCTTCGCGTTGGGAGGCGCTGGATCTGATGGATCGGGGCAAGGTGGATGTTATCCAACCAGACGTTGGCCGGGCGGGAGGTCTGACCGAGTGTCTTCGCATCGCTAAGCACGCCAAAGACCGCGGACTGTTGTGCACTCCGCATGGGTGGAAATCCGGTTTGACCGTGGCGGCAGAAATTCATCTGAGCGCGGCGATGGAGAACGTTCCCTACATCGAGTATATGGTTCCCGAATTGTGGCCATCGGTCATTCGGCGGGATCTCGTCCGGCCGGAATTCACGCCCCATAACGGTTTGATTGACCTCCCTCGCACGCCCGGCCTTGGGGTTGAGTTGAATGAGGAGGTGGTCGAGCGCTTGGCAAAAGGCTGATGGGCACCCGTCGCAGGATGGGATTATTCCGAACTAATACCCGGGGGGCTGGCCGATCGCTATGGGGCAGATAAGGTCCTTACAACTGCCGGCAGTTGGTTGAGGGGGGTTTTTTCGGCGGGCTGCATTAGGGCTGAGGTCTTCGGACAACAATTCATTGCTGACTGGTTTCTGGTTGTCTCCTCGCGCCGAATTGATTCAATTTTCCTCGCCAGAAATCCTCATTCATATCATGAATAGGAATTTCATTGTTTACACCAGTCAGGCTCGTGGTATAGATTCTTGCACCTTAGTGTCCGGGATGAATGAAATTGAGACCCTTCCCATGGTCCGACTTCGTGCATCAACTTGCCATCGCGCTCGCGGGCATTTCCCCATATACAACCCGACTCCTCTCGTCGAATGGAGAGTGAAGTGAAGATTACCAAGATCGAATGTGTCGTCTTGCTTGTACCGGACTATGACTCAGCGGCCGGATCATCAGCCCAGGATGACATCGTCGTCTTTGTTCATACGGATGAAGGTTTGACCGGCATCGGCGAGGTCGATACCAACCCCTGGGTGGCCAAGGCGATGATCGAGGCCAGGGGGACGCACAATATTGGACTGGGCCTGACCGAGTTACTGCTCGGCCAGGACCCGCTCCAACCTGAAAGGCTCTGGGAAAGAATGTACATGGGGTCCATGATGACCGGACGCCGCGGGCTCGGGATCTGTGCGATGGGAGCCTTGGATATGGCGTTGTGGGACATCCGGGGCAAGGCGCTCGGCCAACCTTGTTGGCAGTTACTGGGCGGAGCCAAGAAGGAATTTATCACCCCTTATGCTTCGCTGCTGCCGACGGGCCGGACTGTCAAAGATCAGCGCGAATCGTTGGTAAGCAAGGCCAAAGCGGCAAAATTAGCGGGATTCACGGCCGCCAAGCTTGAGGTTATGTTTAACGGGCCCTACGCACACCACGGTCTGCAGGAAAGCAATACCTCCATTGTCGAGGCTGTCGCCGCCTGCCGGGAGGCCGTGGGCAGAGATTTCGTCATGATGGTCGACGTTTGCTACTGTTGGGCCACCGCCAAAGAGGCATTGGGCGTGATGACACAGTTGGAGCCTTACAATCTATTCTTCCTGGAAACTCCCATCCGGATTGATGATTTGGACGGCCATCGTTTTCTGTCGGAGCACTCGCCTATCCCCATCGCCGCGGGAGAAATGCTCAACACTCGTTTCGAATTCCAAGAGTTGATGGATCGTGGCAACGTTGATGTGGCCCAGCCGGACGTGGGGCGCGTGGGGGGATTTACCGAGGCCAAACGGGTCTGCGATATGGCGGGAGACCGGGGGAAGCTGATCGTTCCTCACTGTTGGAAGACCGGCATCGGAATTGCCGCTTCGGCGCACCTGGCAGTGGCTACCGCCCATTGCCCCTACATCGAGTTTCTCCCCGCGCACCTGGCGGAGTCAGCCCTTAGACGGGAATTGACCCTGGACGAACTGCACCTGGTCGATGGCAAAATTCCGTTGCCGAAAGACGCTGGTCTAGGAATTCAATTGAACCCAGACGCATTGGGAAAATACAGGGTGAACTAATGAGCCGCGAAATACTTAAAGACAGCGTTGCAATCATTACCGGCGCCGGACAGGGGCTGGGTAGAACTGTGGCAGCGGAGTTTGCCGAGGAAGGATGTGCGGTAGCAATCGTCGATATCAATCGGCAAGCCCTCGGTGAGGTAGAAACTGAATTAAGGGAAACTGGCCACACGGTGAAGGGCTGTGTCCTGGACATCACTGACCACAAGACTTACGGTGAGGCCATCGACGATGTCGC